>Ga0206921_10059_pt1 | contig 31277 bp, 23 predicted proteins | sample Alteio_BWOrgHeat_66_FD_152930 | JGI IMG/M metagenome (GOLD analysis project Ga0206921, IMG submission 152930) | Enriched cells from forest soil in Barre Woods Harvard Forest LTER site, Petersham, Massachusetts, United States -... | ecosystem: Environmental > Terrestrial > Soil > Temperate forest >...
ACAAGTGCCCGATGCGGCGCATATCCGTCGTATCCCGTAAAAGGACGGTAAACCCTCTTCGCTGCATGAACAGGTTCCCAGCCGCAAGATCGGCCCTGAACCTGACCGAACTGTCCCATTGCCCCTTATTCTCGACGAATTCAAGATAGGAATATCCCCCTGATTGTGCCGAAACGGTAAGTGCCGATAAAATAGAGAAGGTAATAATAAGACTTATTCTTCCCAATTTGCTGGTTTTCAATTGTTTAGTTTACGAAATCTTGCTCCATGCCGTCTTCCCCTGCTGCGACAGCAGGAAAAGTTTCAGCCCCTTGTTCTCTTCCGACTCCAGCTCAGGATCTTTTTCTAGCAGCCCTTCCGCCCTTTCTCGTGCTAATTCCAATAACTCCCTGTCCTGCAGGATGTTAGCTAACTTGAAGTTCAGCAGGCCGCTTTGACGGGTGCCCTCGATGTCCCCGGGTCCCCGGATTTCCAGGTCCTTTTCAGCAATTTTAAAGCCATTATTAGTTTCGGTGAGGATGCTCAATCGCTCCCTCGCCTCCTTTCCCAGACGAGGCGATGTTAATAAGATGCAAAAGCTCTTTTCGGCCCCCCGGCCCACCCTTCCCCGCAGTTGATGCAGCTGTGACAACCCGAATTTTTCCGCACTCTCCACTACCATCACCGTCGCATTCGGCACATTCACCCCCACTTCGATCACCGTCGTGGCCACCATGATCTGCGTGTCCCCGCTCAGGAAACGCCGCATGTTCGTATCCCGGATATCCTGTTTCTGCCTCCCATCCACCCTGCTGATCCAATATTTAGGTTCCGGGAACCACGCTTTGATGTTCTCATACCCTTTTTCGAGATTCTCGTAATCCAGCGTTTCCGACTCCTCTATCAGGGGAAAAATGACATACGCCTGCCTCCCCTTCGCGATCTCATGCCGCAGGAAATCCATCACCTGCGGCCTACTGTCATCGTAACGATGAACCGTCGATATTGGTTGCCTTCCGGGGGGCAATTCGTCCATCACACTATAGTCGAGATCACCATAGGCGGTCATGGCCAGCGTTCGCGGTATCGGCGTTGCCGTCATGACCAATACATGCGGCGCCACCTCCGCCTTTTTCCACAGCCGGGCCCGCTGGGCGACCCCAAACCGGTGCTGCTCATCCACGATCGCCATCCCCAGCCTGCTGAACTGCACGGCCTCCTCCAGAACGGCATGCGTCCCGATCAGGATATGCAGCCGCCCCTCGCGCGCAAGGTCCAATACCTCCTTCCTTGCCTTCGATCGCGACGATCCCGTCAGCAGCCGCACTTCCAGCGGCATCTCTTTCAGTAAGGCGCAAATACCGGTATAATGCTGCCGCGCCAGGATCTCCGTCGGCGCCATCAGGCAGGCCTGATATCCATTGTCTATCGCCAGCAACATGGTCAGTAAGGCCACGATGGTCTTCCCGCTGCCCACGTCGCCCTGCAACAGCCGGTTCATCTGCCGCCCGGTCCCCGTGTCCTGCCTGATCTCGCGCAGCACCCGTTTCTGCGCCCCCGTCAGTTCGAAAGGCAGATAATGCGTATAAAATCGATTGAATATCTCCCCCACCTGCGCAAAGACCACCCCCCGCGAATACCGGTGCCGCCTGGATTTGATCAATCCCAACCTCAGTTGCGCCAGGAACAGCTCTTCGAATTTCAACCGGCCTGCCGCCCGCTCGAATGCCGCCGGATCCATGGGAAAATGGATCTGCCGATAGGCCTCATAACGCGACGGCCAATTCACTTCCCTTACACCAACCGGCAGATTCTCTGGCAAGTCACTCTCTTTCAATATGTTAAAAAGGGCCGACACGAGCTTGCCCAATTGCCGCCCGCCCAGTCCCCTGGCCTTCAATTTCTCCGTCGTCGGATACACCGGCTCCAGGAATTCCGGACGCCCCACCCCCTGCCCCTGAAAAACCTCGATCTCGGGATGGGTCATGGTCGGGCTTCCCTGAAAAAAACCCGCTTTCCCATAGACCAGGTACTCCCCACCCACCTGCATCAGTTTCTGCATCCCATGGATGCCCTGGAACCATACCAGCTCCAGGGTGCCGGATGCATCCTTCAATTCGACCACCAGCCGACGGCTTTGTTTGAACCCTAACACCCCGGCGCTGACAACCTTCCCGGCCACCTGGATGAAGTCGGTCTCAGGCCGGATATCCCTGATCAGGCCGATCTTTGTCCGGTCGACATGACGATAGGGAAAATGGTCCAACAGATCGGAAAAGGTAAAGATGCCCAGCTCCTTTTGCAGGAGCTCCGCCCGCAGGGGGCCCACACCTTTCAGGTATTCGATGGGATTCCGCAGTATGGATGCGACGCTCTGGATAAAAAAATTAGTATTTCCGCAAATGTACTACGCAAAACGCTATGGCGCCGGCCGTACAAAAACTTCGATGACGCCGGCCGTCTCGGTCCCCCTCCTGGGGGCCGGAAAAGAATCTACCTGCAGGTAATGCACACGCAGCGAGTCCCGCACCGGGAACGGATAAAAATTGTTCAGCCCGGGGATATATTCGAAAAGCACGAGATCGTAATATTTCCCGCGGATCCTGCTCTCGAAGGTATCCGCCTGACGATTGAACATGCCTACCCCAAGATGATACCACAATGGCAGCTCCGGGTTCCTCTCCAACGCAAAAGGTACTTCCTGGGCCAGCGGCGTTAGCTCGCACATATTCAACACCCGTAACCCGCCGGGCTCTTCGCCCGGACGTCTCCCCTGCCGGTATTGCCGGATGAGGCCCATCCCCAACAACCGATGGATACCCTCCGCCGTCGGCTCCGGCATGGTGATCTTCCGGAAGGCCGGCAGCCCGCATTCCACCCACTGGTCCATCGGGTAGTCCCGGGTAGTATCCCGGTTGATCCTATAGGTGTCCCTGTTGACGACATTCTCTCCCGTCGGACTCACGGTCGCCGACGCGCGATCCGGAAAAAATTTCGTCAGCACCCGTTGCGTATAGTTCCACCAGGTGCCGCTCCACCATAAGACGACCCCCGCGGACAGGATCACCGCTATTCCCCGACGCCCGGCGGCCGATGGCAACAGCTGCGCCAGCAGTCCGAACACGCACGCAAAGCCAAAGCTCTGAAAAAAGATGTTGTTGTCCGGCGGAGTATAGCTCGTCACCTGCAACACCGCTGCCTCCCCGAGGATGCCCAGCGTCAGCGCCACCAGCAGGACATTCATCCTGTCCGCTCGCAGGGCTACCCACCCCCGCCACCGCACGATGGACAACAGGACGATCGTGAAAAAATAGAATTTGATCCATGGCGATCCGCCGAACAGCTCGTTCAATATATCGAATAGGGATACCCGTGAGGAATGAGGCGGCTGCCCGTGATTGAACCAATACCCGAAGCCGTGCGACAGGAACGGCAGGATCAGCAATGCCAGGATTACGGCACAGCTGCCTGCGAACACCGCAAGCGGCTTCCAATCCCGGCGCAGGACCCCATCTGCGGCCAACACCCAGCAGGCAACGCCGAAGGCAAGCCCGCCTCCATCCTGTTTCGTCAGAAAGGAACATGCGATGAAAAAGGCAGCCCCAGCCAACCAGGCCATCCGGTACCGGCCGCCGCTGCCTGACTCGTCCGCTCGAACCCACCTGAACAAACACGCCAGCCCGGCCAGCTCATACACGATTACCGAGTGGTTATACCATGGCCAGAAGTTGAAAAAAGAATACGAAAGGCAAAACAACAACACCGACGCCAGCCTCACGCCAGGCACAACGCCAAGACTACGGAGGATAGAGCGGAAAGATAAGCCCGCCGCGATGTTGATCAGCACCTGGGCCTTCACCAGCGTGATCATCTGCGCGCCGAAGATCTTGAAGAATATCGCCGGTATCACCCAATACATCCCGCCGATCGGGGTACCGAAATCCCTGAAGGGCAGCTGCCCCTCGCTCATCCGGTAAGCGCCCTCCCACGAGAGAAAAATATTGACCCGATAGGGTAAATGAAGGAATAAAGGTAGGCAGGCAAGTACGACGATGATCAGGACCTCGATTCTGGATGCCATTTTCCGGCTCATGGAGTGGGGTTCTTGGTGAAGATTTATTTCGCCACAATATTAATTATATATTTTGTCTTTTTGTTTGTACTTTGGCGCGACAAAATTCTCCATGACCACCGTCCTGATCTTAGGGGCCGGCTCAGATATCGCCGTCGCCATCGCAAGGAAATTTGCCGCTGAAGGTTATGGTATCCAACTGGCCGCCCGCAACACCGCCCGCTTAATCCCGCTGCAGTCGGATCTGACCATTCGGTCCTCCATTCCCTGCACCATTCACGAATTCGACGCCGAACGGCCCGGCACACACGCGGCCTTTTTTTCCTCGCTGTCTCCTGTACCCGATATAACGATTTGTATTTTCGGCTATCTGGGCGACCAGCAAAAGGCGCAGTCGGATTGGAAGGAATGTGAAAGGATCATTATGGTCAATTATACAGGCGCCGTCTCCATTCTCAACCTGGCGGCCGAAAAATATATCGCGCAGGGAAAAGGCACCATCGTGGGCATCAGCTCTGTCGCGGGTGAAAGAGGACGCATGAGCAATTATTTCTATGGCAGCGCGAAGGCGGGTTTCACGGCTTATCTCTCGGGTCTGCGCAACCGCCTCCATCACCAGGGCCTCCATGTCCTCACGGTGCAGCCGGGTTTCGTCTATACGAAGATGACGGAGAATATGCCCCTCCCCAAACCCCTCACCGCAACACCGGAAATGGTGGCAAACGCCGTCTTCCGGGCCGTCGCGAACAAAAAGAATACCATCTTCGTCAAAGGAATGTGGCGCTGGATCATGCTCCTCATCCGTAACATCCCGGAACCCGTCTTTAAAAAAATGAAATTGTGAGCACGATCATCGCCTTCTTCGATTTCGACGGGACCATCACGACCAGGGATACGCTCCTTGAATTCATAAAATTCAGCAAAGGCCGTTTCAGATTCTACCTCGGCTTCGCTCTCAACAGCCCCTGGCTCGTCGCCATGAAGTTCGGCCTCGTCTCCAATCAGGCGGCCAAAGAACGCATCCTCACCTGGTTTTTCCGCGGATGCCCCGAACCATCGTTCCGGGAACAATGCGAGCGCTTCGCCGACGCAGTCCTTCCCGCGCTGATGCGCCCCAAAGCGCTCAATGAAATACGATTGCTTCGCGAAAAGGACGCGACGATCGTCATCGTCTCCGCTTCACCCGAAAATTGGGTAGGGCCATGGGCCCGTTCGCTGTCGGCCGAATGCATCGCCACCCGCCTGCAGATCGCTGACCACGCGCTGACAGGAAAGATCCTCGACCGCAATTGCTATGGTGAAGAAAAAGTATCCCGCATCCGGGAGTCCTATCAGCTTCCCGGCTATACGCATATCTATGCCTATGGCGATTCCTCGGGCGATCGCCCGATGCTCGCCCTGGCCAATTCGGCATTCTACAAACCCTTCCGTTGATCACCCGGAGGCTCCGGATGACCAAATTAACCGGCCGGACAACCCCAATGCCCCCCGGACGGTCCATGCCCGCCTTAACCCAGCGGCACAGTCATTGGCTTTTTCTGGCCGTACACTTTCATGATGCCGAGCATCAAACCCGCGGCAGTCAGGAAAATCAATCCCCCATCGATCGGTACCGAGTTACCCGATCCCGACGGATCGCCTAGCGTGCTGCCCCGCCGGCCGCCATTGCCCGCATGATGCGGATCATACTGTCTGTACGGATTTCTGTCATAGCCATAACCGCCGGGCGTAGGACGTATCTCCCGGTTGTTATCGCGGCGGAAAAAATCACGGAACCACCCCTCAAGTCCGCCTCCGGCTCTGGTGGTAGCAGGTAAGAGCAAAGGCACCAGGAACAGAAGTCCTACTAAGGCCTTTTTTGTCGTTTTCATAACTGTTGATTATAGATTATAGTGGTCAAAAAATACTCGTCAGGCTCAAAACACCCGGGCGCAGGCCAAACACCCGATCCACAGGAAAAACACCCGGCCTTCCGGCAAAAACTTTCCAGCCTTTAGCATCCATGCAAAAATTTGCAATAGCTAACAGTCTGCCGGAAAAAGGCAGCAAAAATGATGGGAAAATAAAAGGATATGTGGAGAGGTCGCGGGCTTTAATGCGGATACAGGATAGCGGGGAAATACCCAATTTCCACCAGACTATTTTTTATATTGATTCGTTAATATGATATTTAACATCTCGTTTGTAATTTAATGCAATAATCAAACCAACCGCGTGGAATACATCAAACTGTTGAGACCCAAGGACTGGGCAAAAAATATGTTTCTTTTTATCCCCGTTTTCTTCGGTGGGGTCTTCGGCGACGTAACCATTCTGTTGCACGTATTCTACGGTTTCATCGCATTTTCCTGCATCGCCAGCAGCATCTATATCATCAATGACTACAGGGACCGCGAGGATGATCGCAAACACCCCGTCAAATGCAAACGCCCGATCGCATCCGGTGCGGTCAAACCGGCCTCGGCGCTGCTGATCTGCGGCTTACTGATCCTGCTCGGGTTCGGCATCGCCTGGTGGATCCGCGACAAATTCCTGTTCGTGCTGGCCATCTACTTCCTGATCAACCTCGCCTACTCCCTGGGCCTGAAGGCTATCTCGATCCTCGATATCATGATCCTGGCAATGGGCTTCGTCCTTCGGATCAAAGCCGGATCCGTAATCTCCTATGTCCCGCTCTCGGAATGGATCGTCATCATGGTCTTCCTCCTGGCAGTTTTCATGGCCATCGGCAAACGCCGGGACGACGTCCTGCTCAAACTCAGCTCCGGTACCGATATGCGCAAATCCATCAAAAGCTATAACCTCGATCTCCTCAATACCTTGCTGGCCCTCGTCTCGGCCGTGATCATCGTGGCTTACCTGATGTACACCATGTCGCCTGAGACCATCGGGAAATTGGGGACCTACCGCCTGTACTATACTACCATCTTCGTTATGGCTGGCCTTATGCGATACCTGCAGATCATCTATGTTTCCTCGGACTCCGGATCGCCAACCAAAATACTCTACAAAGACCGATTCATCCAGATCACGCTGTTGCTCTGGGTGGCAAGTTTCGTCACCATCCTGTATATCAAGGACGTGAAAATTTTCAAGTAGCGCCCCGGATCCCCCCGAGAAGACCCAATGCCACATACAGCAACGGCGAGACCAGCAATTCCTGAAGATCGTCCGCTACCTCCCGGAGCGCCAACGCCGTACGCGCGACCGCCCAGTCATACGCCCCCAACAATACCAGCAACGCCAGCGCACTCCCATAGACAAGATGCCAGATGCTCAACACCCAACCCCCACCACCACGCTTCAAATAAAACAATCCGCTGCCATAGACCCCGGCAATAAACAGGAATTTGATCACATGCCGCCCCCGCACCGGCATTTCCTGCGCAATCCCATAGAGAAAAAAGATATAATAAAAGGCATAGAGCAGGATAATCACACACAGCCCGGCAAAAAAATAAAACTTTCCGGTACGCGGGGACCTCATACTGCGGCCCTCCTGGTATACCGCCACCACAATAGGAAGATAACGCCATAGATGAGCAGCGTAAAGGCAAAATGATGCGAAAAATCGAGATACGCCCGGTAACGGAGGAAGATCCAAACCAGCAAGGCGCAACGCAAAATATTCATCAATAAGATGAGCCCGATACCCGCCGCCAGAAACCCCCATCTCCGGGCCGGCCTGCCCGGGTAGCAAAACAAAAAAGCCGCATACAGGACCATCAGTTCCAGTCCATTGCAGGCATTGGCGATCCGCAGCGTGTTTTGACCGTTATAATAGACATCCACGACGCTTCCCGTCTCTTTCCCCCCATCCAGTTGCTGCGTCTCCACCCCCTGCACCCCCGTAAAATGGCCGCCTCCGGACAAATTCAGCGTGGCAACGGTGGCAGACCCCACCAAATGTGTCAAAGGTGTATCCAGGATACCTTTCGGCATTAGCCATAAAAGATAAAGTAATTTCCATCCGATGAAGATTAGGATGCCTTTGAGGAAAAATGACCTGGCCATCCGGGGTATCTGGAGCATGAGGCTGCTGCTATTGATAATCATTTCAAAATATAATTTTTGGGCCGTTATTCCATAATTTGGTTATTTTGAGCCGGCGATAATGAAAGCGAGCATGCCCATTCCCCCGGAAAAAAACACCCTCCGCAGCGACATCATCCTGCTCCTCATGGCATTCCTCCTCTCCCGCCTTCTCCTTCCCCACTTCGGAATCCATTTCCGCTACGATTCCCTCGATTTCTACTGGCAATACCTCGATACCGATACCCTTCGCTACCATCTCGCCCAGGGCCTCTGGTATGACCACGCCCAGCCCCCCTTCTTCAACCTCGTGCTGGGTCTGGTGCTCAAACTTACAGGTTCCGCCGCACCCACCGCTTTTAGCCTCCTGCTCAAGATCATCTCACTCATCAATTGCCTGCTCCTCTACCTTCTCCTCAAACGGACAGCCCCCCGGCCAATCTGGCTGCCCCTCATCATTACCCTGATCTACCTGCTTAGTCCCGCCCTGATGATCTTCGAGACCGAACTGTTTTATACGACATTCATTTCCATGCTGTTGCTCATCAGCGCCACCTTTGTCCAACGATTCATCGACCATACCGCCCCGACGCAGTCTTCCAGCCACACGGCACCGTTGCAATTCTCTGACCACGCCGCCGCAGGTCGCCCTACCCCTTCACGCTGGTCAGATATAACGGGCATCTGCCTGCCCCTCGCCCTGCTCTGCCTCACCCGCAGCCTGTACCACGTCATCTGGCTCATCGGTATGGCCGCCATCCTCCTATTCCCAATACGCAGAACGCCGGCCTTCCGGCGGCTGCTGACCGGCTTCCTGCTCACCATTTTGTTCGTAAGCGGCTGGTATGTCAAGAACTATGTTATCTTCAACCAATTCTCCACTTCCTCCTGGCTCGGAATGAATATGGCCCGTACCGTCTTTCACGACGCCCCCATCAAAGATTCCACCCGGATCGAAGCCTATGAACCCTTTTCCGAGCTTGCCCTGTACCGGCCCTTCATCTCGGACTCAGCCGTAAAAAAATATGCCGGTCTCGACGACCGCGACCTCCTGACCCCAAAAAAACACGACTCATCCAGCAACCTCAACGCAGTTGCCTATATCCAGGTCTCCCAACAATACCTGTCCGCAAGCAAGACCTTCGTTAAAACCCACCCGGGACGATATATCGCCAACATCCTCCAGTCCTCGCTCCTGTTCTTCGCGCCCGCTACCAGATACCCCTTCTCCGAGACCGCGGCCGCCAAAATAAAATACTATGACCTCCTCTATTCCTTCAATCTATCCCATTTCGCCACCGGAAAGGGACAACGCAGGATCGCAGTCGCCATCTCCGCCCTTCCGAAACTACTCCTTTATTGCGTGGTCCTGACGATCCTCCTCCGGGATGCGATGCGCCGGAAGGTCCTCTCCCTGCTCGATGTCTTCGCTCTCGGCGCCATCGGCTATGTGTTCGTGGTAAGCTCACTGCTCGAACATTACGAGAATATGCGCTTCCGCTACGAGATAGAACCCCTGTTCCTGCTGCTCCTGGGTCAGGCGCTGGCCCTCACGGCATCCCGGAAAAAACAATATTCCTGATCCAAAATTCGTTACAACGCGCTATGACCCGGTTCAGTCCCGACATTCACGGAAGAGATATTGTTATGGTTGGTCTTCAGCCATGGTATTTCAAGACGGGATGCAATGCAAAGAATATCGCCAACCTGCTGGCCGTGAATAACCGTGTCCTCTACGTCAATGTCCCGATTAAAAGGAACGCTTACCACGCGGCCGACCCGGATCCGAAACTCCTGCCCCATATCGAACTTCGGCGCGCAAATGGAGAAACCCTCCGGCCCATCTCGCAAAACCTCTGGGAACTCTACCCATCGTCGCTCATCGAATCGGTCAACTGGCTTCCCAGCACGGCGGCTTTCCGCCTGCTCGATTACATCAACAACCGCCGCTTCGCACGCAATATCCGCAAGGCGATGCGAACCCTCGGCTTCACTAATATCATTCTTTTCAACGACAATGACATCTACAACGGCTTTTATCTGAAACAGCTGCTCAAACCTTCGGTCTATATCTACTATTTCCGGGACTGGCTCCAGGGTTTCGCCTACTGGAAAAAACATGCCACGATGCTCGAACCCGAACTGATCCGCAAGTCCGATATAGTGCTAACCAATTCGCTCTGGTTCACCCAGTACAGCGCCGGCATCAACCCCCGATCCTACTACATGGGCCAGGGCTGCGACTTCGACCATTTCGATCCACAAAAAATTACCGCCGGGCCGCCCGAAGACATCGCTTCCATCCCGCAGCCCATTATCGGTTACATCGGCGCCCTCGATTCCGAAAGACTGGACCCGGCCATCATAGCCGCCATCGCCCGCGAAAAGCCGGAATGGAATATCGTACTTGTCGGCCCCGAAGACGACACTTTCCGTCAAAGCGATCTGCACAATATCCCCAATATCCGTTTCCTCGGTGGCAAACCCTTTTCCATGCTGGCCTCCTACGTGGCGGCTTTCGACGTCTGCATCAACCCCCAGCGAAAGAACGAGATCACGCGGGGAAATTACCCGCTCAAGATCGACGAATACCTCGCGATGGGCAAACCCGTCGTCGCTACCGACACGTTCGCTATGCAGCTGTTCAAAGACCATGCTCACCTGGCGGAAACTCCGGAACAATACCCCGGTCTCATACAAAAAGCGCTCGAAGAGGATTCTCCTTCGCTGACAGCCGAAAGGATCCGTTTCGCCAGGACGCATAGCTGGGAGAATTGCATGATCCCTTTCTACCAGGCAATCAATGATTTCGAAAACGGACAACGGCAACCCTAACCCCCAACACGATCGATCAAAATAAACTATATTCGTCAAAATCAGCCAGCTTATGGAATGGATAACGATCCTCAAATGCCCTTTCACCGGAAGCGATCTGCAAGCCATCGACGCCCCGGGAATGGCAGCCCTGAACCAAAAGATCAAAAGCAACGGTGTCTGGCAGGCCGATGGTAAGCCCTTCGATTCCCCCCTGGAACAAGCGCTCGTTTCGGTCGACGGTCTCTACATCTTCCCCATCATCCGCGGGATCGTCCTGCTGCTGAAAGACCTCGCGCTAGTGGACTCGAAAGAACATATCCTCAGGGAGACCATCAGCGCGGACAAACAGCTCGTCAAGGATTTTTATGACCAGAAAGGCTGGTTCACCGACGAACAGGGCAACTATGAAGACGCCGTTATCTTCGAAGACCTCCGCGAAGTATCCAAAGACTATATAAAAAAATGCCACGACAGGGTCAACCGCTTCCTGAATCCCAGCGGGACCTATATGCTCGACGCGGCTTCGGGGGCGCTCCAGTTCCCGGATTATCTCCAATATTCCGCCAACTACAAATATCGTATCTGCGTCGATTTCTCGTTCCAGGCGCTGTCCGAAGCCAAAAAGAAACTCGGCGACAAAGCCATTTGCGTCCTTTGCGATATGACCAATATGCCCTTCAAAGATGGCTCCATCGACGGCTTCATTTCGCTCAATACCATCTACCATATCCCGAAAGACGAACAGGTCACGGCGATGAAAGAACTCTACCGCGTCCTGGCCCCCAACGGAAAAGGCGTCATCGTCTATGAATGGTTCAAACATTCGCCCTGGATGAATACCTGGCTCCTGCCCGTCCGCGGAGTCACTTTTATCCGCAACAGGATGCGCCGCCTCTTCAGCCGCCTTACCCGGAAAGGAGAGCCCGGAAAAATGCTCTACTTCTACGCGCACCCCTACGAATATTTCAGGACCCATCTCCCCTTCTCTTTCCAGCTCAGGGTATGGCGAACGGTGGACGTCCGTTTTATGAAACTGTATATCCACAAGGCATTCTTTGGAAAACAAATCCTCGAATGGCTCTATAAAAAAGAAGAAGAAAACCCGGAAAAATTCGGGCTCAAGGGCGAATACCCCATCCTCCTCTTCGAGAAAAAATAAAAAGGCCGCCTCTTCGAGGCGGCCTTCCGGTTTATTTGTCATTTTGGCCCTAGTCCACTACGAACTTCAACGCATAAGGCCGTTTGTCGAGATAGAACTGCACCCAGAGGACATAGGTCCCGCGGCTCAAACCGCTGACATCTATCGTCTGCTGGAAATCCGGAGCCTGCTTGTCCATCACCACCTCCTTCACCACTGTACCGCTCATGCCGATGACCAGGAACTTCACCTGACCGGCATAACCGTTGGTTCCGCTGATCGTAAGCTGCTGACCCGCCATGACAGGGTTCGGATACAAGCCGATATGCTCGGTGCTCCGCTCGTTGCTTTGCACATGCACGGTCATCTTCGCGGTGGATGTGTCACCCATGGAATTGGTCACGGTCAACAGGAAGACGTAGCTCCCCGGGGCCATCCCGGCTACCATGGCGACAGGCGAATTGCTGTTGGTGATCGACATTTGGGAGCCGCCCACCTGCGTCCAGCTATACGAGGCGATGGTGCTGCCCGATGCATAGCTTCCGCTGCCATTCAGCATGGCGGTGTCGCCCACGGGATAGTAAACCGTCGTATCCTTTCCAGCCACAGCCATGACGCTGGCGGTGGAACTGCTGCCGTTGCTGTTGACCGTTATCGTAACGGTCGAACTGCCCGTATAGCCCGCGTTGTCCGTGACGACCAGTTCGAATTGATACGTACCCGTCACCAACCCAAAGACTGTCGGCGTGACGGAGGAATTATTGGCGATCGTAACCCCGCCCGCGCCGGACAACTGCGCCCAGGCATAGGACACGATCGTGCCGTCCGTATCATAGCTGCCGCCGCCATTCAGTTGTACGCTGGAGGCGGATATGGTCTGATCCGGACCCGCATTGGCCACCGGTGGCACATGCGCGTTGACAGTGATCGTGACGGTGGCCGAGGCCGTATTTCCCAGGGCGTCTGTTACAGTCAATTTGAATACATACACGCCTTGCACCATTCCGGTAACCAGGGTCGATGAAACGGCCGGATTGCCGATGGTGGCGGTCGAAGGACCGCTCACCTGCGTCCAGGCATACGATACGATCGTCCCGTTGGTTTCCGCTCCACCGCCGCTGAGCGTCACACTATTCACCGGTAAGGTAATCGTCTGCGCGCTGCCCGCATTTGCGCTCAGGGGCCCTGCAACCACAGGCGCGGCATTCACCGTAATAGTGACTACGTCGCTCGCCGTCGCCCCCGAATTATCTGTAACAGTTATTTTAAATTGATAGGTTCCTTGCACCAGACCCGTGACGGCCGTCGTTGCCAATGCCGGATAGGCGATGGAGGCCGTGGAAGGACCGCTCGCCTGCGTCCAGGCAGATGATACGATGATCCCATTGGTCTCCGATCCGCTGCCCGTCAATGTCACACTATTCGTCGGCAACGTAATGGTCTGGTCTGAACCCGCATTCGCATACAAAGGACCAGGCACCAGGGGCGCGGCATTCACGATCACCTGCACGGTGGCGCTCGCCGTTACACCGGAATTATCCGTCACCGTCAGCTGAAACCGATAAACGCCTTGAACCAGACCCGAGATCCCCGTCGATGCCGAAGATGCACTGCCGATGCCGGCGGTCGAAGGACCGCTCACTTGCGTCCAGGCATACGATACGATCGTCCCGTTGGTCTCCGATCCGCTGCCCGTCAATGTCACGCTATTCGTCGGCAGCGTGATCGTCTGAGCTGTTCCCGCATCGGCGGAAGGCGTACCCGGTACGGGGACGGCAGGATTCACCGTAATAGTGACTACGTCGCTCGCCGTCACCCCCGAATTGTCTGTAACCGTTATTTTGAATTGATAAGTTCCCTGCACCAGACCCGTGACGGCCGTCGTCGCCAAAGCCGGATAGGCAATGGAGGCCGTGGAAGGACCGCTCACCTGCGTCCAGACAGACGATGCGATGATCCCATTGGTCTCCGATCCGCTGCCCGTAAGCGTTACACTATTCGCAGGCAGAGTGATCGTCTGATCCGCACCCGCATTAGCGGAAGGCGGACCCGGCACCACAGGTGCGGCATTCACGGTCACCTGCACGGTGGCGCTCGCCGTTATCCCGGAATTATCCGTCACCGTTAACTGGAATCGATAGACCCCCTGTATGAGGCCCGAAACCCCGGTCGACGCCGAAGAAGCATTGCCGATACCGGCCGTCGAAGGACCGCTGACTTGCGTCCAGGCATATGTTACGATCGTCCCATTGGTTTCCGATCCGCTGCCCGTCAATGTCACGCTATTCGTCGGAAGGGTGATCGTCTGAGCAGTCCCGGCATTGGCGGAAGGCGGTCCCGGTACGACAGCTGCTGGATTAACAGTCACCGTGACCACGGCGCTGGCCGTGACACCCGAATTATCTTTAACGGTTAATTTGAATTGATAAGCACCCTGCACCAGCAACGAGACGGTCGTCGTCGCCGAGGAAGCGCTGCTGATGGTGGCCGTCGAAGGACCGCTCACTTGCGTCCACGCATACGATACGATCGTCCCATTGGTTTCAGATCCGCTGCCCGTCAGCGTCGCGCTATTCGTCGGCAAAGTGACTGTCTGGTTGGAACCCGCATTCGCAGAAGGCGCACCTGGTACGATAGCCGCGGGATTAACGGTCACCGTGACCGTAGCGCTGGCTGTGACACCCGAATTATCCGTAATCGTCAATTTAAACTGATAGACGCCCTGCACCAATCCCGAGACGGCCGTCGCCGGCGTAGAAACGCTCCCGATGGCAGCCGTTGAAGGACCGCTCACCTGCGTCCACGCATAAGAAACAATGGTGCCGTTGGCCTCGGCCCCGCTGCCCGTCAGGGTCACGGTGCTGGTCGGCAAGGTTATGGTCTGATTGGGACCGGCATTGGCAACGGGGATCGCCGGGGCTCCGGAAGTCTGTTGCACCGCGCCGACATCCACGCCCGTATTCCTCGCAAAAGCCGCCCTGCCCACTATCGGCACCGGTTGTCCATAAAAATCCGTGCTCAGCCACGCAGGAACACTCACGCCATTATTGTAGAGAATGCCGCTCATCTTTGGGTAGAACAAAACCGTATCGGCGAGGCCGGATGTGGCAAACGTCATCTGCTGGTAAAATTGATTGCCGGATGTATCATATACAGCGGCGCCGTTGTTGGGTCGCGTCAGCAGCATATCGCAGGCCTGAGCCCCGCAGGTGAACGCCGTCGTGTCGCTCGGCGGACCGACCTGTACGTTGTTGTGCAATTCGACGGTATCCGGCGTCGATGAATAGTACCAGTCATACACAGAAACGTTATACGGAGTGTTGCCGTTTGCGCCCGTGCCGCCGCGGTACATGGTATTGCTCCATACCCTGGCCGACCGCCGCGTTTGAAAATAGGGAACTCCGCTCAGCTCGACCGCATTGGCCTGGTCCTCCAACATGGGATATTTCCGGCCGTGGTCGAGGATATTGCCCCAGAACCGGCTCACGCCGTCGTAATTGGGATCCCAGGTCTTGAACAAATTGCCCATGGCCGGCACCGTCCCCTGGCTGATCGCACGGGTACAGTTGCCGAAGTTCTCGCTGAAGTAATTGTGGTAAATCTCGAACAACGACGCCTGCATAAAGATAGCCGCCGCATGACCCTGCGGAATAGCCACCACACCCAGATTGGTGAACCTGTTGTCGTGTATCTTGATCATATAACACTGCTGGGCATGGATAAAACAAGCCGGTCCGGTAGGGACAGGAGAGGGCGAATAATTGAACAGACAATTGTCGATCTCCGTCTTTACCCACACCTGGTTCTGATTCAAACCACCCAGCCATATCGTCGTGAGACCCCCATAAGTCGTATTTCCGATGGAGTCGAATATACACTGATGGAACCAGATGTCATAATTACAATTGGTTGTATCATTATTCCCCGTGAAGTTGGGCAGGCTGTTCATGATCGGACCGCTGCCCCACAGCCCCGGTATGTTCTGCAGGGTATCCTTCACGAATTTGATGTGGTGCAAATAACCCGTCGCCGTAACCGAAGTGAACAGCGGGTCTGTATGATCGTACATCTTCAAACCCTGGATCAACAGGTTGTTGCTGGAATCGATCGAATTCAAAAAGAGATTGCCGCTTGTGTTGGGGTGAATAAAGCCGCCCCGGAAAATGATGTTGATCCGGTTGCTGTCCAGTGTGGAATACAGCCACTGCGTCTTGCTGGTCAGCTTGATGCCGACGCTCCGATAACCCGTCCCCGATACATAAGGGTCGACATAGATCGTATCGCAGGGCTTGATGTTGGGATAATTTGTATTCGTCAATAAGATAGTCGCCTTGGTCGTATCCCAGTAATACACCGAACAAGGACTCGGACCCGTGGGCGGCGCAGGAGGTGGCGGCGGTGGCGCAGCATTCACCGTGACCTGAACCGTCGAACTCGAAGAATTGCCATTGTTATCGGTGGCCGTCAGCTGGAAAGTATACGTCCCTGCCGCCAACCCCGATACCGTGGTCGTCGCGGACGAAGGCGCACCGATCGTGGCGGCACCGCCGCTCAATTCGGTCCAGCTATAAGTAGAGATCGTTCCGCCGTTGTTGGGCGTCGCATTCCCCGTCAGCGTCAGGCTGTTCGTGGGAAGCGTGATGGTCTGCGTACTCCCCGCGCTCACTGTCGGAGGTGTTGCGGGCGGCGGCGGAGCCGCATTCACAGTGACCTGCACGGTCGAACTCGACACATTCCCGCCATTATCGGTAGCCGTCAATTTGAAAGTATACGTCCCCGCAACCAATCCCGTCACCGTCGTGGTCGCGGCAGAAGGCGTGGTGATTGTGGCAGCGCCACCGCTGGCTTCGGTCCAGCTGTAAGTAGTGATCGTGCCGCCATTGTTGGCCGTCGCACTCCCCGTCAGCGTCAGGCTGTTCGTGGGAAGCGTGATGGTCTGCGCACTCCCCGCATTCACCGTCGGCGGAGTAGCCGGAGGCGGCGCCGGCGCACCGGAACCGACCAACGTCGTATCCCCCTGGCGCATCATCCACTGATAGACATTGCTGCCGGGTATATAATCACCCATTTGGTTCGTTCCCGCCTGCGAAGGCGCATTATAGGGCCCAAGCGTTCCCACGCTCGTCCAATTCGTTTGAGAAGGATCATACATCGTATTCCAGCAACAATGCGCCCCACCCCCCGCATTTTCATAACTGAAATAAGCGCTGCCCGGAACAGCCTCGTTCATGGCATTGGCATAATGCCAACCGTCCCGGAAATTATCCGAGCCGCTGCCTTCCAAATAAAAATACCGGCCTCCATAGACCGTCGCCCAGGTCGTATAATAGGCCGTGTCCGCCCATGCTCCATTACCATAAGGCGCAGGCATTGGCGGGCTCGATGTCTGAGGAATCGTCGGCGTACCCTCGAAACAGGCGATCGCCTTGAAAAGACGCATCCCCGCCTGGTCGCCCACCGTCTGCTCATATTCGATCATGCCGCCGGTGGTAAACGAACCTTCGCTCAACCCGGTCCCATACACCGAATTGGCTTTAATATGATAATGCTGAAGAATGTAGGTGAGAACTGTGTAGTACTGCCACGGACTCGGATAAATGTTCGTAACGTGGTTGACACTGATGATGATCGGATAGTGTTTCCCGTTGCCCAGTTGAACACCCCCATCCCAGCCATTGTCCATCCAATAGTGAGGGCCATACTGCTCCAGTAAGCTGGGATCCGAACTGCCCATCTGGCCCTGACCCGGCATCATGATGATCAACGGCCGCGAAGCAGTGTCCGGCCCATTTCCGAACAAACCCGTGGGACGGCTGATACGGGCATTCCATACGTCCCCGCCGTTATTGAACGTCGTGTCGTAAGTAGTGAAAACGTGCGTTTCGGACTGAGAATAAGCCCGATCTGACTCGCACACAATAATACATGCCGCAGTAAGCAGCGTCAAAGTGTAGAATTTGACACCTCTCATAGAACACTGGATTTAATTAGCACTTAATCGTCTCTAAACAATTGATAATCAAAATGTGACATGAAAACCGGTACCGAAAAGGGAATGATCATACTAGAGGTGGTAGTCGTTTCATCAGGCACAGGATTAATTATCGGGGAGACTAAATCCAAAATTATGCCAAAACCGTAGAACGGATGCCTCTATTTGGGGCAATTTTTCCACTCCCGTGTTAAGTTATTAATAAACCCGGCGCTACGTATTTTTTCTTACTTTTAACGATCAACATTTCCTCTGCATGACCGACGAAAAAAAGCCCTGGCACGAATATTTTATGATCGCCGTCGCTGCAATCATCATGACCTATTTCTTCCTGAAGATCGTTATCCTGTGACCCCTGCACCAACAGACAATCTTACTCCTTCATGAGCAGACATTCTACCGGCAGCCTGATGAACCGATTCACCAAAAGGATCAGCGACTTCTCGACGGATACATTCTTCAAACATAAGCTCAACAACTGGTTAGGATATATTCTGATCGCCGGAATTGCTTCCTTCCTCGCATGGCTGTTCGCCACCGATCTCTTTGCGGGGATAGCCATTTTTATCCTGGTGGCCGGCCTTTCCATCGGCATCCTTTGCTTCACCCGCGTACAATTCGGCTTCTATCTCCTGTTCTTCCTCGCATATTTCGGCACCTATATCAGCAACTACTTCACGGGCGGCAAACTGCCGCTCGGTCTCATATTCGATATCATCGTCCTGATCGCTTTTCTGGGTCTCATGGCCTCCCGCAGGGATTTCAAATCCCAATGGAAGGAATTTAGCAGGACCCCTCTCGTCATCCTGATGTGGCTGACGTTCTGCTACGGCATACTGGAAATGTTCAACCCCAACACGATGGGCGCTTCGGCAACCAATTGGCTGGGAGTGCGCAAATTCCTGGAATTCATCCTCGTCCTTTTCCTTGCCTATACGCTCCTCGACAGCTATAAAAAGATCCGCCTCTATACATTCGTCCTGCTCGTCGTCGCCACCGGATGCGCACTCTATGGATGCTATCAGCAATGGCATGGCCTCGCCGCCTGGGAACTCGCGGGCATCATGGCCGACCCTCACGCCTATGCCCTCCTCTGGGCGGGCGGCGATTTCCGCAAATTCTCTACCCTGCCCGACCCCGCCGCATTCGGCATTATCATGGCCGTTTGCTCCGTCTTCTTTCTCGTGCTCGCCATCTATGAAAAAGATCGCCTCCTGAAATTTACTTTTATCGGCTGCTCTGTCATCATGCTCCTGGGCATGGGCTATTCAGGCACCCGCACGGCCTATGCCGTCTTACTCGCAGGCCTTGCCTTCTTCATCCTCCTCAATATCGATAAACCCCTCATCCAAAAATTCGGCGCGGTCATGTTCCTGGTCTTCCTGGCGGTAATGTTCGGACCGTTCTCGGGCAACGGCACGGTCCGCCGCTTCCGGAGCACGTTCATGGGCGCAAAAGATGAATCCTACAAGGTACGCCTCGTCGAACGCGCTTTCATCAAACCCTTTATCCATCGCCATCCTATCGGCGGGGGTATGGGAACGACAGGCTTCAACGGTGCCGTCGAACACCCCGGCAACGCCCTGGCGAATTTTCAGCCCGACGGCGCTTATGTGATGCGGGCCGCCGAGATGGGCTGGATAGGCCTGTTGATCAACTGTATCCTGTATTTCTTCATCCTGAAAGCAGGTATCCAGGCCTTCTTCCGGGTAAAAGACCCGCGGATCAAGGTATATTATGCAGCCGGCGTCAGTTGTATCTTCGCCTTTTATGTTGGCGACTATGCGCAGCTGGCCGTGGGCAGCCCCGCAGACGTGGTTATCTATTATGCATTCATCGCCATGATCCTGAAACAAAAGTATTATGATAAGGACTACGAAGCAACGTCCGTTGTATAAGCTCCTCTTTCGGCAGATCGCTTTTTCCGCCCTGTGTCTCCCGCTGCTCTCTACTGCCCAGTCCTCGAAAAAATTTGGGATATGGAAGGTCATACCCTGTGAATACCGCTGCTGGTACATTCGCAATGACAGCACCATATGGTCCTACAACAACGGCTCCCCCCTCCCCGTACAATTCCCCATCGGAAACAACAAAGCCGTGACCGCCGCAGGAGGATTCAATTATTTCCGGGTCATCGACAACCACGGCTATCTCTGGACCTCCCTGATCAATTATACTACCAATACGGTACGCACCGAAAAAGATACCCTGGGCAGACCCTTCGACGGCAATTGGTTCGTAGACGCTTTCGCACATTCCTGCCTCACCATCCGCTCGGATTCCAGCATCTGGTATTTCGGAGTCGACGCCTTCAGCTTCTTCTATCCCAATGGCAACCTCGTCCTGATGACGGGCGCTGTAATGAAACCTACCCAGCTGTCCCCGCCGGGCATGAAATTCAAGAAGGCGCTCTTCGGCGGCTATAAGATCGTCGCACTCACCACCGACGGACAGGTCTGGGAGTTCATCACCGGGAACCGTACCCCCGTCCGCAAGACCACCCCGCGCCCCGCAACCGACATCTTCGTCTCGCATCTCGATATGGCAGGTTGCATCATCCCCGACCCCGGAGAAACCTCGGGCATGGGCTACCCATACGTATGGGGCGGAAGGAATAGCATGTACGGCGCACCCACCCCCTATACCCAGCCCACTTCCGTCAAAACCCTCTGGAAGATGACGGTCCCCGTCCGGGAGATCACTACCAGCTCCAATACGGTCCACTATATCGACAGCCTCGATAATATGTACGGCATCGGCTTCAATTCCCTGGGCGAGGTAGGCAACGGCCGGGAATTCGTCAACCAATACGATTATTCCAATTTCCCCAACTACGCCTGGACCTATGTAGACTATGAAAACCCCAGCGGCGCTCCTCCTGCCCGGGTCGGCGCCGGTATCCGGTGGCGACACCTCTGGTCGAACAATTTCTACACGCTCTATACCTATGCGCAGGATGATGACGACCAGCTCTACAGCTGGGGGAGGAACAAAACAGGGGTGCTCGGCAACGGACTCAACTGCATGGAGGATCGTTTTCATCCCGACGGTCTCGATGTCCTGATACCCACAAAGGTCCGCCCGCTCTCGGCACGCTGGCAGAATTATCACTTCTCACCCCCAACCATTCACGCAGGTTCGGATACCACCGTTTCCGGCTCATCGGTCAGGCTAACGGGGTCCGCAACGCCCCCCCTCCTCGCAAAGGCTACCCCCATAGCAGCCAACGGCATCGATACGGTTCCATATAAGATCATATCCTACCAATGGACCCTTGTAAAAGGCAACCGCAATGCACAGTTCGGATCCCCGCAATCTCCCTCTACCGCCGTAACGGGCCTGGTCCCGGGCACCTATGTCTTCAATCTCAAAACTACGGACAACAATACCGGGACACAAAGCGCTAATGTGACCGTCACGGTGAAACCGCCGGCCAACACCACCAAAAAATAGACAAGATGCCGATCCTTCACCTGCTGACCATTCTCCTGTTCATCTATCTGCTGCCGGCGGTCCTGTACCTGTTTGTCCTGGCAGCGGCCGGCCGGCTCGGCCGGCTCCCCAAATGGTCTTCCTCCCCGGTGAAAACGCGCATCGCAGTCCTCATCCCTTCCTATAAGGAAGATCCGGTGATCCTCCATACGGCCGCCGAAGCCCTGAAACAGGACTATCCCGCTTTTTCGGTGACGGTCATCGCCGACGGACTGCAACCCGAAACGATCGCCCGCCTGGCGACAATGCCCCTGCGCGTACTCCCCGTCCAATGGGAAAAAAGCATGAAGGCAAAGTCCCTGAATGCCGCCCTCTCCCGACTGCAGGAGGACAATTTCGACATAGCCCTTATCCTGGACGCGGACAATCTCATGTCCCCCGGCTGCCTGGAAAAGATCAACCACGCTTTCCAGGCCGGCAGAAAGGCTGTGCAATGCCACCGTACGGCTAAAAACAGGAACAACGCCATCGCTATCCTCGACGCCATCAGCGAAGAGATCAACAATACGATCTTCAGACGCGGCCAGCGCACGCTGGGTCTGTCCTGCGCCCTCATCGGATCGGGAATGGCATTCGAATTCGGCTTGCTCAGGGAAATCTTCGCCTTGCCCACTATCCAGGAGAACCCCGGGGAAGACAAAGAAGTGGAGGTTCAGCTCATCAAACGCAATATCTCTGTCGAATACCTGGAAGACGCCTATGTCTACGATGAAAAAGTGCAGCGAAAAGAAGTATTCGAAAAACAACGGACCCGCTGGCTGGCGACACAACAGGAGAACTTCAGGCTGCTCCTCGCAAAAGAGATGCGCCCCGTCTTTCTGAAAAAAATATATTTAAACAAGGTATTCGAATGGCTGCTGCCGCCACGCCTCCTGCTGGTGATCCTGTTTTGCCTGATCCTTTCCTGCTGCACAATCGATGCCTGGACACATTTTCACATCCTCTCCCCGCATTGGCCATGGTGGTTCGCCCTGACACTGCTCTATGCGGCAGCGCTGCTCATCGCCATCCCCCCCGTTTTCTACAACGGCGCTACCCTCAGGGCCCTGTTGAAAATACCGGCACTCATGCTCGCGATGCTGAAGGCGCTGCTTGGCGTGAAAAAAAACAAGACAGGCTTTATACATACGCCCAAGGAATTCCAGGGCTAACCACGCCCTCCGGAAACTTCTGTCTTTATCCCGACGCCCACCGCCGCGTCTGCCGCCACCGCCTTCCCCTTACCGCCCCCCTCGGGGAAGAATACATCCTTCAACCGGATAAACCATGCTTCAAAATATCGGTAGCTCAAAGAGGCTACGAAATAGACGATCGCCAGGTAAGGCAGGAACAACAAGGCCCGTACCACCGCATCCCGCGGTTTGATCAGGTCCTCGAACAAATAATACCAGACGATCCAGTGATATATGTACATGCCGTAAGATACCCTCCCTATATTCACCAGCCATTTGCTTTCCAGCAACCGTCTCCATCGCGGAAAGACGGTCCGCTCACGCACACTCACCAGGAATAAAATAGTCGAGGCGAACAACAGGTTCAATACCGTATAGTGCCATACGAATACATAATTCTCCGTATGACCAAAACTGTAACCGAGATCTGTCAGAAAAAAGTTCCTGTCGGGTATATACAGGTAATTCCACAATCCGGCAACAAAAGCAAGGGCAAGACTTCCCAGCAATACCCGCTTTGGTCTGGCGATCGACTTATCCAGCGAGAAGACAGGGATTAGCCCCCCAAGGAAAAAGGCATCCACATGCGACAGGGTGTTCCAGTAAACGATGGTAGCCAGCTGCTCCCCCCGGTATCCCCTGTTAGCCAGCCATCCCTCCAGCAAAAGCCGTATCACCGGCGCGGCAAAGATCATCACCGGCATGAAGACCTTCAGCATACGGCGGCTGCTCAAAAAAAGCACCAATGGAAAGACCAGGTAGAATTGCTCCTCTATCGCCAGCGACCAGAGATGCGCAAAGGCGGGATCGATCCTCCACCCCGGAAAACCCCTCGTGAAATTATACGTATAGGTCACCAGGTAAGGAATATAGGTTCCATAAGAACCGGGGAAATGAAAGACCACATAGGTCACCGCGAGGACAAAAAGATATCCGAAATACAATGGAAAGATCCGTAATGCCCTCCTCACCCAAAATCTCTTTAACTTTTGCCCCACCGGACCCACGCGGTTCTTTTCTTTCCAGAGGATCCCGGTGATCAGGTATCCCGACAACACGAAGAACAGTTGCACGCCGACCCAGCCGAAATGCATGATACCCGTATGCAGGCTCATGACCAGTACGATGGCGAACGCCCTTACTCCATCGAGGCTCTTTATGTACCCATGCTCTGCCATATCAAACGATTTTGGTCCGCCCTCCTAACGCCTCGGCCTGACAGGACTGCCCGTTTTCGCTTTCTCCGTATCCAGCACGCCTTCCAACGGAAAACCGATCATCCGCTCGATGTCGATCCGGATCAGGTCCTGCTGCAGCTGCAGGTTCTTCATTTTGACCAGTTCTTCGTTCTTCGACCGCTGGGCACCGATATAGGCTTCGACGGTAATGGTGCCGTTCTTGAAATTCTCTTCGGCCTGCGTCGACATGGCGAGCACGTCATTGTAGAGCTCGTTCTCCATTTCGATCAGGTCGGAGTACAACTTGAATTGCTTGTATTTGGCAAGAATGTTCGCCTTTATCTGTGCGGCCAGTATCTGCTGCTGGTCTTTGGAATAGGCCAACGCTTCCCTCGCCGTCTTGACCGACGCACCCTGCGAAAAAATGATACCCAGCGGGATCGTCACACCGAAAAAATATTTGGGATAGACATACGCAATCTGGCCCGCCTGGGCCGGAGGCACTTTGAAAGTCTGATCGTTCACCTGCCAGGAAAGGGCCAGCAGGTTTAGCCACTGGGACTTCGCTTTCCTCAGTTCCAGTTCATTGATCTTATTCTGATGGTTCGATGCATCGTATTCCGGCCCGTTCAGCGCCAGCATGATCAGCCGGTTCTCCACTGCCGAGTCATTGGGCACCGAAGGGGCTTTGACAGCCGGCGGAATGGTCGTCGTAGGTTTTTGAGCTGACACAGGTAGGGACATGACAAGGGCAAGGATCGCAGGGATTAGGTGTCGATTCATGAGTTTAGTATTATAAAGCATTGAGGTTTTCCAGATCTACCTTATTGAGGACTGAACCACAGAATTTACCGTCCAGTTCCTTAAAGAAGTTGATAGACTCCCTGTCTATCTGCTTGATGGTGCGAACCGCGGAAAAGACGGCGATCACACCATCCACATACCGCGCCAACTCCCTGCTGTCGGAAAAATCGTTCAGCGGCGGACCCTCCAAAAAGATATAGTCGAATTCATTCACCAATACATGCAGCTGCGTCAGGATGTTCTCCCGCGGCAACACTTCCGTCGGAGTATAATCACCGCCCCTCGACCCGATGATATAGACATGGTCCGTTCCGACACCGACTTCCTTCGACAGCGATTTGACCCTCCCAAGGACCGTTTCCTGCACCCCATTCTCGTGGATCTCCTCCAATACGGGTTCACCATGCATCTGTACGGTAAGGTCATTGTTGGAAAAGTTGGTATCGATGACCAGTACCCGCTTCTTGCTCATGCTCAGGCTATGCGAGATCGCCTGCACTAAAAGCGTCTTACCCTCCCCCTTCTTCGTACTCGTAAACAGGAATATTTGCTTCCCCGTCATTTCGATCTCATACCGCACTTTCCGGATCGATTCCCGGAACAGGTTGCTCCGCCGCTGCTCCATCCGGTCCTTTTCACTCTGGCTGGCCGTCACGATCTCCCCGACCGGTCTGCCACGCAGGTTCACGAAATTCACGATGCTTAGCAATTTCAACGGGATCAATTTCGAAAAAAGCGTCGGCGTCCTGGTGGTGCTGTCCAAAAAGGTCAGCATCATGATGAGCAGCACGACACTCATGAAAGTAACCGCGCCCGAAAGGACAACGATCAGCGCCCGTTTAGAAGGCTCCGGTTCGATGGCCGGCTGCGCAAGCTGCAACTGTCGGAAGTTGTTCACCGACGATGAACCCAGATCCAATGCGGTCGTATATCTTTGCTTGGCATCGAAATAGTCCTTCTCCGCCTGTTTGGCCTCGGTTTGCAGCGATTCCGATGCCGCATTCTTCGAAGACGCGGAAGATACATTGTTCCTCAACCCGGTGATCTTCGACTCCAGGTCCTTGATCTTGTCATTGCTCGCCTGGATATTCGCCTCGATATCCCCCTTCTTGTCCATCAGGTCGGCCTTGTTGTCGGGCATATCGTTCTTTTCCGATGTCGACGGTTTCGAGTTGGGGAATTTGGAATAATATTCGGTCTTCAGCTGGTTGTATCGCTGGAGATCGGCCGGCGAATTCGTTTTCAGATAGGTGTTGTACGCATCGTTCATGGCATTCCTCGCTGCTATCAGTTCCGTGTTCGCATTGTTGCTGAGATTGGATGGCGTCCCTGGCGTTTTCGGATCACCCAGCGACTGCAGTTTCTGATTTACCCGGCGCAATTCATAATAATAATCCGTCTGTTTGCTTTCCTCATCGCTCAACGATCTCGTATACTGGGTGATCTGATCCATCCTTCCGCTGTTCTCCAGCGACGCATCAATGATCCCCGAACCCTCCAGCAGCTTCTTCTTATCGTCCCACACCTGTCTCTTCTTCTCCATGATGCTTTGCAGGGTGTCGATCGATTCCTGCGATTCGGTGCTCCGGATATTCCGGTAATATCGGATGAACTGGTCGAACAAATGATTCACCATGAAGGCGGAAAGTTCCGGGTTTTCGGTTTTGCCGTCCACTTCGATATAATCGGTATGCTGTACCTGCGTGATCGTGATGTTCTGGATCAGGTATTTGTAACTGTATCCGTAAAGGTTCAGGAATTCCAGCAGCTTCCGCTCGTCATCCTTATAGCTCGTCAGCACCGTCATGGTCCGCAACTTTTCCGTGAAGACCCTTACCGCTTCCGATAAGTCTATCGATCTGTAGGCGGGAGACTGCCGGTCCTGGGCCGATAACGGGCGAAACGGATCCTGACTGGTCAGATCGTGCAGGATCAGTTCATACGACAGCAGGCTGACCACCGCCGGCGAATTCCAGGTATTGATGGCATTGTTGAATTTCACATCCGCATCATAAGGGTTGTAATTATTTTCCCCGACCCGGATCTCATCCGGTACCGCAAACCCCGTCGAAACCCTCGTAGACGACAGATAGGTCTTGGGCTCATGACGGGTGAGGAAATAGGCTATTATGGCAGCAAGTACGGATGACCCTATGATGATCCACTTTCTCTTCAAAAGCACTCTGAATAAATACGCGAGATCCATGCGACTGGGTTTTTGCTCAAATTTACTCTTCTGGGCCCTAATTCAAAAGGCCTTTTTTTATTTTGATTTTCAAATCGTATAACCGAAATTCATCATGCGTCTTATCCCTTCCTTTCCACCCGCCCTAAATCCCCAAAAATCAGTATGTTTGAGACAGAATGAACAGGCGCAAAGCAATCTCTCTGGTGACCCTTACCGGTTTTGGAGCAGCCCTGGCGGGTGCCGCTTACAAATGGTGGTCCTTTTCACACACACCCGATCTCGCCTTTATGCGCCAAAATCGTGCCCTTATCGACGCCCTCTGCGAAACCATCATCCCTACTACCGATACGCCGGGCGCCAAAACAGCTGGCGTCACCGATTTTATCATCGCCATGATCGCCGATTGCACCCCAAGGAAAGAACAAAACGCCTTCATCACCGGGCTTCGCGATATCCAATCTCACTGCCGCAGCCGCTATGACAAACCCTTTGAACAATGCAACCCCGACAACCAGTCCGCCGCACTCACGACATTCGAACAGGAAGCCCACCCCTGGTCCGGCATCGCCGGTAAGATCGAACGCCGCCTCTCCGGCAGGTCCTTCTTTACCATCCTGAAAGACTATACCATTTACGGCTATTGTACTTCCCGGACCGGCGCAACACTTGGCCTCTCCTATGTCTATATTCCGGGCACATACCACCCTTGCATACCCCTCCAACCGGGCCAAAAAGCCTGGGCAACCAGTTAACAACCAGACCCAATGGGAGACCCCAACCAACAACATACCTTCGACGCGATCGTCATCGGCTCCGGCATCAGCGGCGGATGGGCAGCCAAAGAACTATGCGAAAAAGGACTGAAAACACTCGTCCTCGAAAGAGGACGCGATGTCCAACACATCAAGGACTATCCCACGGCCTCCCTCAATCCATGGGATTTCAAATACCGGCTCAACCATACCGAAAAGGACATCACCGAAAACCCGATCCAAACCGCCTATGGCGACGCAGGCAGCGATCTCTTCTTCGTCAAAGACAGCGAACACCCCTATCTCGTGGAAAGACCCTTCACCTGGGTACGCGGCTACCAGGTCGGCGGGAGATCACTCACCTGGGGCCGCCAATGCTACCGGTACAGCGACCTCGATTTCGAAGCCAACCAAAAAGACGGCATCGCTGTCGACTGGCCCCTCCGCTACAAAGACCTCGCACCCTGGTATGATTATGTTGAATCCTATGTCGGCATCAGTGGACAAAAAGAAGACTATCCCTTCCTGCCCGACGGCAATTTCCTGCCCCCCATGGAGATGAACTGCATCGAATCCCATTTCGCCCAAAAAACCCGCGCGAACTACCCCGGCCGCATCGTCACCCCGGCCCGCACGGCCAATTTGAGCAAGGGATGGAACGGCCGCGGACCCTGCCAATACCGCAACCTCTGCACCCGCGGCTGCCCATTCGCCGGCTATTTCAGCAGCAATGCGGCTACGATCCCCGCGGCAGCGGCTACAGGCAACCTCACGCTGCTCCCCGATGCCATCGTGATCGAGATCCTCTACGACAACCAAAACCGCCGCGCAAAAGGGGTTCGTATCATAAACGCACATACGAAGTCAGTCACGGAATACTATAGCCGCATCATCTTCCTCAATGCCTCCACGATCGATTCCGCCGCCATCCTGCTCCGCTCCGCATCCTCCGATTTCCCCAACGGCCTCGGCAATTCCAGCGGACAGGTCGGCCATAACCTGATGGACCACTTCACCGGGACCGGAGCGGAGTCGGAATTCACCGGTCTCCGGGATCAATATTATTTCGGCCGCAAACCCGTTGGTCTCTACGTCCCCCGCTATCGCAACACTTCCCCCTCCACTACCCGCAAAGACTATATCCGGGGTTTCGGCCTCCAGGGCCATGGCAACAGGTCCGAATGGAGAGAAAATGGCGCAAGCCTTCCCGGTTTCGGCCCCCAATTCAAGGAACAGCTCGTCCACCCCGGCCCCTGGGTGTTCTGGCTCGGCGCCTGGGGCGAAACCCTCCCCTATTTCGACAATACCGTTACGCTCGACAAGAATGAAAAAGACAACTGGGGCCTGCCCCTCGTCAGAATAGATTTCCAATACCATGACAACGAAAAAGCCATGAGCAAAGACATCCGGGACGATATCGTCGCGATGCTCACCACTGCGGGCTTTTCCAATATCCGCCCGTATAGCTACCTCGCCCCGGGGGGAACGGCCGTACACGAAATGGGCACCGTGAGGATGGGCCGCGATCCCCGCACTTCCGTCCTCAATGGATTCAACCAAATGCACGACGTCAAAAATGTCTTCGTTACGGACGGGTCCTGCATGACCTCTTCAGGCACCGCCAACCCCTCGCTCACCTATATGGCCCTCACCGCACGCGCCTGCGACTACGCTGTAAATGAATTGAAAAAAGGGAATCTCTAGGCCGCCTTCGCCTTCCGCAATATCCCCATCGCCCCTGCATACACCTTTCGATAGGTATCGAGCATATAAACCGGTATATTCCCGGTCTGCAAACCGATCTCCTTCCGCATGATGAAATACCAGCCGGTAAAACCCAAAAAACTCGTGATCAGCATCCCCACCGCCGCCCCATAAAACCCGATCCGCGACAGACAGAGATAGTTGATACCGAGATACAGCAACAAATAGGTCAGATTGGCGAAAAAGACCAACCGCTGTCTTCCGATCGAGTTGAGCAGGTTCGCCGCCTGGTTCTGCGCCGGCCGGAAGATACCCGTGATCATGTACAATTGCAGGATCAAGCCCGCCGGCCCATACGCAGGACCGGCAATGATAACCGTTATTAGCCGGGGAAAAGCGATGATGACAAGGGCCACCGGGATCGTAAAAGCCATCAGCACGGCCACCATCCGCTCGAACAGATACCTGACCTTCTCCTTCCCCTCCTCCACCGACGCCCTCGACGATTTGGGAAACAAGATCTCCGATGCGGCATACGATGGGATATCCACCAACAGGTTGATCCGCGAAGCGACATTGTAATACGCTATCGACCCCGGACTGATGAATTTCGCGGTCATCAGCTGATCCAGGCTGTTGCTGATATTCGCCAGTATCCCACCTCCGAATATATATCCCCCATAACCGAAGATCCGCTGCACCCATATCCGTCTGGGCTGAAAGCTATACCGCAAATACTTCCGCGTATACGCATACAACACCAGCGTCCCCAACCCGATGCTCGCCGACTGATACATCGACAGCTGCGCCAGCGACAACGGCGTACGGCTTACTTTATACCCCAGGATCACGCCGAAGAACAATACCTGCCGGACAAAATACCCGGCAAACCCGCCCTTGAAATCCATATTGGATTGCTGCACCGCTTCCAAATGTGCGAAAAAGACAAGAAAGACCAACCCGGGAATAAACCATTTCAGCATCACTGCCAGCTGCACACCGGTGTGGAACCATCCTCCCAGCCAATTCGAAAAAAGAAGGATCAGGATGATGAAGACCGCGGTGAACGAAGCATTGATCAGCAACGAAGACGATGCTACCTGCACCTGCTCCTCCACCTCGGAGGTACCGCTCACAAAACGGACATGCGCATTCTTCAGCAGGGCGCTCTTCGTCAATTCGAATATACCGGTGATCGCCAGGAACAACGCCCAGTCCCCCATTTGCGCAATGCTCAACTTCCGCGTCAGCAAGGCCAGGCTCAGAAAACCGAACAACGTCAGCGAAAACCGCTGCAAGAACGTATAAAACGCACTCCGTATCCAATAGGACGAAAAATACTTCCTCACGTTCCGTTGATTTTAAGATCAGTCATATTTATCCAACACATGCAGGGCCAGCGTATCCATCTTCCTGGCGGTGTCACTCAACGGCTTCCCGTACCAGTGGGTCTCGTATTCGTTCTTGTACGCTCCCTTAGCCTGGTTCCGCGACAGGAAATCCCGGTTGAAGGAAGAATAGACCATGTACCCCGCCGAAAAAAGCCCCAATGCCGCATACATGGTCACATAGGCGGCTTTCCCCCACCGCGCCCAGCTCGTCCGCGGCAACGCCGCCTGTAGGACGACGGCGGCCATCAGGGGCATCACCGGCAACCAAAACCGCGGATCGTTGAAAGGCCAGTTGAACAGCAGAAGACAATAAAAAACGAGGTACAGCTTCAGATACAACGGGAAAGCATATTTGCGCGAAAAAAGCACCACCATGAACCAAACGAAGATCGCCAGCCCGATCCCCATGAACAATACCTCGCCCGGCCAACCCGCCAGCCGGTCGATCACTTTATTCGAAGGAGTGTTGATAAAGATCTCCCCCCACTCCTTGAACCGCCAGCCGACCCGTTTGAAAAAAGGCGCTTCCTTGAAATGCTCCCGCAGGACGTCCCCATAGTGATTGA
>Ga0206921_10060_pt1 | contig 31157 bp, 32 predicted proteins | sample Alteio_BWOrgHeat_66_FD_152930 | JGI IMG/M metagenome (GOLD analysis project Ga0206921, IMG submission 152930) | Enriched cells from forest soil in Barre Woods Harvard Forest LTER site, Petersham, Massachusetts, United States -... | ecosystem: Environmental > Terrestrial > Soil > Temperate forest >...
GAATGCGATCGAACAAGCCCGCCAGTTTACAGCAGCCACGGATGTAACGGCGCTGGCCATTACCAAACTGGACGGAACTGCCAAGGGCGGGGTGGTGCTGGCCATCGCCAACCAGTTCAGGATACCGGTGAAATTCATCGGTGTGGGTGAAAAAATGGAAGACCTGCTGGTGTTCGACAAACACGAATTCGTCGACAGTCTGTTCCGTCTGGAAAAGTAAGCCGCGGGACGGGGGACTTACCAGGTGTACTTAACGCCGATGCCTCCCCATATGCCCAGATAGGCGTGGTTGAATTCAAGGTAGGGCAGGATATCTGCGCTGACCGCGATGGGTGCGCCCTGGAATTTGTATTCGAGACCCAGTACGCCGTCCAGGCCAATTGACAACGCGCCGCTGTTGTAGTAATAATCATGATAGGCATAGCCGTTGTACCAGCCGATGTGTGCGCCGGGTCCGACATACCATTTCAGGCCTTCGGCCCCGCCGACGTCCCCATGGATCTCGTAGAGACCGGTGAATCGAAATCCTCCATCCCAAAAATTGAACAGGCCTTCCAGGGCCCTGTCATCGGCGACGAAATGTTTGACACTGATAGCGCCCGGCCAGAATTTAACGCCGATGGCGGTGGAATAGCTGCTTCCTTCGGCCTGGGCAAATACACGGGTAGACAATACAAGGGCAAAAAAACTGACTAACAACAGGGTTTTTTTCATCTTAGGTGCTTTGTGATGCAAATATATAAAAAACCATGCCATAATATGGGGCGCATTCAATTTACGTTCAAGTAGTTAAGAGCAAGTAGGAGAAACTGGCGGGGAAAGCGTAAATTTGCAGCCTTTATGAAGACAAGAAGTTTAACGCGGGACAAAGTCAATATCATTACCCTGGGCTGCAGCAAGAACATGGTGGATAGCGAGGTGCTGAGCGGGCAGCTTCGCGCCAATAATATCGATGTCGTCCATGAGAATGCCAAAAGGGACCATAATATCGTCGTCGTCAATACCTGCGGATTCATCGATAAGGCGAAGGAAGAATCCATCAATACCATACTTAGCCAGGTCGATTTAAAAAAGAAAGGGCGGCTGGATAAAGTGTATGTCACCGGCTGTCTGAGCCAGCGCTATCGCGAGGACCTGGAAAAAGAGATCCCGGAAGTCGACGCCTGGTTCGGCACCCTCGAGCTGCCTTTGTTGTTGCGGCAGCTGGATGCCGACTACAAATCGGAATTGTTGGGCGAGCGGATGCTGGCTACGCCCCGTCACTATGCCTACCTGAAGATATCGGAGGGCTGCAACCGCACCTGCGCGTTTTGCGCCATACCGCTGATGCGTGGCGTGCATGTCAGCCGGCGGATGGAAGATCTCGTCCAGGAAGCCGAGGGACTGGTCAGACGCGGTGTGAAAGAGATCATGCTGATCGCGCAGGAGCTGACCTATTACGGTCTCGATCTCTACAAGCAGCGGATGCTGCCGGAACTTCTTCACCGGCTGGCGGACATCAAAGGACTGGAATGGATCAGGCTGCATTACGCGTATCCTTCGAAGTTCCCTTTGGAGATACTGGACGTCATCCGGGAAAGGGACAATATCTGCAATTACCTGGATATGCCGTTGCAGCATGCGAGTGATAGGATGCTGAAAGCGATGCGGCGTCAGATTACCCGGTCGGAAATGACCGAGCTGATCCACGCGATCAGAGAAAGGGTTCCGGGGATCTGTCTGAGAACGACCCTGATCGCGGGGTTTCCGGGAGAGACCAGTGAAGATGTGGCGAAGCTGAAGGAGTTCCTGCAGGAGCACCGTTTCGACAGGGTAGGGATCTTCAACTATTCTCATGAGGAAGGCACATCCGCCTATGGACAGGAGGACTCGGTACCGGCGGACGTCAAGCAACAGCGTGCGCAGGAGATCATGGAAGTGCAACAGGAGATCTCTTACGAGAAGAACCAGGAAAAGATCGGCAAGGTATTCCGGACGCTGATCGATAAAAAAGAGGCGGGCCGTTATCTCGGACGGACCGAATTCGACAGTGTCGAGGTAGACAATGAAGTGATTATCTATAATGAGGAAAAACTGCCTATCGGTGCATTTGCGAACGTGCGGATCACCAGGGCATACGACTACGACCTGGAAGGGGAAGTGGTTAGTTAAAATCTGCAAAGAACAGATTAATCGGCGCTGTTTGCGGTAGGCGTCGAACCGGTACATTTGTCATTGTTGCCGGAATATGCCTTAACAGCTTAAACTTTGTAATATGAAATTTCAGGATGCAACCATTCAGGAGATCGATCGTGTGATGGAGGAGGCCTGGAAGGCTTTCCTTATCTACCGGGAGACGACGCCGAAGAGACGGGCAGCGTTGATGCGGGCGATCGCACGCGGGTTGGAGTCAGCAGGTGACGGACTGATCCACACGGCAATGCGCGAGACGCATCTTCCCGAAACGAGGTTGCGCAATGAACGGGCCCGCACGATGTTCCAGCTGACCAGCTATGCCGATGCCTGTGAGGCGGGAGATTGGTTGGAAGTCCGGATCGATACCGCGATGAACGAAAAGGCCGAACCCGATGTGCGCAAGCTGCAGGTAGCCCTGGGCCCCGTTGTCGTATTCGGTGCGAGCAATTTTCCATTCGCCTATTCCACAGCGGGCGGCGATACGGCTTCCGCGTTAGCGGCGGGTTGTCCCGTCGTCGTAAAGGCGCACCCGGCTCACGCCGAGACCTCCGAGATGGTGGCTCAGGTAATTGCCGGGGCGGTAGCGGAAGCCGGTTTGCCAAAAGGGGTTTTCGGCCATGTCCATGGCGCCGGCTTCGAGACCGGGAAGGCCCTGGTAACGCACACCCATACGCGCGCCGTCGGATTTACCGGATCCTTTGGCGGCGGCAAGGCTCTTTTCGACTGGGCGGCTCAGCGGAAGATGCCCATCCCTGTATTTGCCGAGATGGGCAGCATCAATCCCGTATTCCTGCTGCCGGGCAAATTGAAGACATCCGCGCGTGAGCTGGCAACCCAGCTGGCCGGATCCGTTACACTGGGCACCGGTCAGTTTTGTACGAACCCGGGGCTTATCCTTGGGATCGAGGGCGCCGATCTGGATCTTTTTATCGAGGAATTGGGCGTCGCCATCGAGAAAACGGCTCCGGGGACGATGCTGCATCCGGGTATTGCGAAAGCCTATGCGGACAAGCGCAGTCAGGCGCTGCACCAGGCGAATGTCAACACGGTAGCGGTAGCTGCCGCGCAGCCGCAGGAGAACCAAGGAGTTCCCACCATCGCCTCGGCCACGGCCGAAGCTTTTTTCAATAACCCGGTGTTGCACCAGGAAGTCTTTGGTCCTTATTCGCTCGTTATCCAGTGCAAGAACATGGGCGAGCTGGAGAAGGCCGCGCGACATCTCGAAGGACAGCTGACCGCGTCGCTGATGGCCACGGATGCCGATCTTTCGGAACATGCCTCGCTGGTAGCGGCCGCCCGGGACATCTGCGGCAGGCTGATCCTGAATGGGGTGCCTACGGGGGTTCGGGTTGCGCTGGCGATGCAGCATGGAGGGCCCTTCCCGGCCACGACCGACAGCCGGTTTGGCGCCGTAGGCGCCGATGGTATCAAACGGTGGGTGCGGCCGTTGTGCTATCAGGGTTGGACAGACGCAGCGTTGCCGGAAGCCTTGAAGAACAGTAACCCGCTGGGTATCTGGCGGACCATCAATAACCAATTGACGAGAGACGCAATTTCATGAGGAAGACATTTTTTTGCATCGATGCGCATACCTGCGGCAATCCTGTGCGGCTGGTGGCTGGCGGAGGACCCGTGCTGGAAGGAAAGAACATGAGCGAAAAACGCCAGCATTTCCTGCGCGACTACGACTGGATCCGCAAGGGATTGATGTTCGAGCCGCGTGGACACGATATGATGAGCGGCAGTATCCTTTATCCGCCGCATGATCCGCAAAACGACGTGGCCGTACTCTTCATCGAGACCAGCGGTTGTCTGCCCATGTGCGGTCATGGCACGATAGGGACGATCACCATCGCGCTGGAAGAGGGGTTGATCCAGCCGCGGACGCCGGGGCATATCCGGATGGAGGCGCCGGCGGGGCTGGTGTCGATAGAATATAAACAGGAGGGGAAAAAAGTCCGGTCCGTGAAATTGACGAATGTTCCGGCCTATCTTGCCGCGGAGGATATCACGGTCGAATGCCCCGATCTCGGTCCGTTGCGTCTGGACGTTGCGTATGGGGGCAATTTTTATGCGATCGTCGATCCCCAGGAAAATTTCAGGGGGCTGGAAGACTATTCGGCCGGCCAGCTGATCGGCTGGAGCCGCGTGCTTCGGGAGCGCATCAATGCCCGGCATCCATTCGTACACCCGGAGAATCCGACCATCCATAGCTGTACCCATATCCTTTGGACGGGCAAGACCATCGATCCGGGCGCGACGGCCCGGAATGCCGTTTTCTATGGGGATAAGGCCATCGACCGAAGCCCGTGCGGGACCGGCACCTCGGCGCGGATGGCGCAATGGTTCGCCAAAGGCCGGTTAAAGGAAGGGGATGTCTTTGTCCATGAGAGCATCATCGGATCGACCTTTACGGGCCGCGTGGAAAAAGCCGTTACGGTAGCCGGGAAACCCGCCATCATCCCCAGCATCGAAGGCTGGGCGAAAATCTACGGATACAATACGATCACGATCGATCCGGAAGACGATCCCTATGCCTATGGGTTCCAGGTGCTGTAGTGTATTTCGTCCTGAACAATCACTCCTTTTTAATGTTGTAGTTGCCGTCTAGATAAATTCCCCGGGGATCGCTATTTTTATCCTCCGGAGGTGATATATTCGCCAATAGGTACATTAATTATGGACTGGGTATCATCGCACTTACCATATCAGCAGACCGGTTATTTTTCCCGCATTATTACGGATTACCTGGAACGGTCCGGCGAGTTGACCCCCTTTTATGCACAACCGGTCAGTCCGGAAGGTTTCCGCTCGGCCATCGAGACGAGACAGCATGCACCCATACAAAGAAAAATATTAGTAGACGCGCTTACGGAACAATATGCCGGAATGGATGAGGCGCCGAAAGTGACGGAACATATCTCAAAGTTGGGGGATGAGCGGACATTTACGGTGTGCACCGCGCATCAGCCGGCCATCTTTACCGGGCATCTCTATTTTATCTATAAGATCCTGCATACGATAAGGCTGGCAGAGTGGCTCGGGGAGCAGCATCCGGACAAGCGCTTCGTCCCGGTGTTTTTTATGGGCAGCGAAGATGCGGATCTGGAAGAACTGGGTCATGTTTACCTGGGTGGCGAGAAGCTGGAATGGGATACGAAACAGACAGGAGCGGTGGGCCGTATGCATACCAAGGGGCTGGATAAGCTGCTCTACCGGATCGAAGGCGAGCTATCGGTCCAACCCTACGGAGCGGCGCTGATGCAGCTGCTAAAGACGTCCTATCTCGAGGGCAGGGATATACAGACGGCAACCTTTCGCCTTCTTCACCAATTGTTCGGGGAATACGGGCTGGTCGTGCTCATCGCCGACAAGGCCGTTTTTAAACAGCAAATGATTCCCGTCTTCGAAGATGATCTTTTCCGGCAGACGCCATCCGCTATCGTAGAAAAGACCATTGCCCGTTTGAGCGAACGGTACAAGGTGCAGGCCAATCCGAGACCGATCAATCTCTTTTATCTGAAGGATGATATCCGCAACAGGATCGAGCGCGCAGGAAGCGAATTTGTCGTCGTCGACACGCCGCTGCGTTTTACAGAAGAAGAAATGCGGGAAGAGCTGCATGCTCATCCCGAACGATTCAGCCCGAACGTAATCCTGCGTGGTTTGTTCCAGGAGACCATCCTCCCCAACCTGGCTTTTGTCGGTGGTGGCGGCGAGACCGCCTACTGGCTGGAACTGAAGGACCTGTTCGATCGTTACGGCAGGCCATTTCCTATATTGGTATTGCGCAACTCTTTTCTCCTGGTGCAAAAGGTCTGGATGGAAAAACTGGAGCATGCCGGTTTTGGACTGGCCGATCTTTTCCGCGAAGCGGACGACCTCGTGAACGACCTGGTGAAGCGGGAGTCGGATCATGCCCTCAGCCTCGAAGGAGAGATAGCTGCCGCCAATGACTATTATGAGGCCCTGAAAGCCCGAACAAGACCCGTGGATCCGACGCTCGAGCAGCATATTTCCGCCTTGCAGGTCCGCGCGCTGGAGCCCATCCGCACGCTCGAAAAGAAACTGCTCAAGGCCGAGAAGCGCCGGTTCGGCGAGCAGCAGCGGCAACTTTATTCGTTGAAATCCGCGTTGTTCCCGCACGAGAATCTCCAGGAAAGGATCGACAACTTCATGCCCTGGTATGCGGCTTACGGCCCTTCCTTTATCCGCGAATTATACCGTCATTCCCCGGCATTGGCGCAGGAATTCATCGTGCTGGTGGAGCGGGGTCAGTAATCCCTGTAGACCCAGATGTACCATTCGCTGCCTGGCTGTACCAGCTTAAAGGCGTCCTGGCCGGTCAAGGGTGGGACGTTGGTCTTAAAGCTAAAGGCAAGCGGCCAACCGACGTTGGGCTCGCCACCCCCGGTCGTAGTGGTGCCACCCTGGATGGCGGTCAGTTGCCATTTCGGCGATACGCAGCCGGTTTGGGTCAGGCTGATAGCCGCCAGCGTATCTCCGGCAATCGCCAGGCCCGTGGCCTTGGTAATATTGATCTCGCCTATATCGTCGGGGATCCAGACTGCTTTGTAGAAGCCGTTGCTGCCGGAGGAAGGGTAAACGACGGGCACCTGGTTAAGAATGCTGTCGAATTTCATGACCCCGTTGACAATGTAGATTTTCATGCTGGCGCCATCGGAGAAGGTATCCGTATACACACCGCTGGTATTGTAGACCCAGATATCCATCGACACGTAGAACACAGCGCTGTCGTAAACGATTTTTTTTGGCAGTGTATCGGTCGAATCTTTCTTGTCGTTCGGGCCGGAATTCTTGGAGCATGCGGGCATGGACCAAATGAACACGATCGCCATCAACAGGACGACGAGCCGGCATAACACGATAAATGGAAGTCGCATGGCAACATAATTTGGGTCAATAATCTTTGATTACCCATACCAGCCAAAAGCTGCCGGGTTGGTCCAGCTTGAAAGCATCCTGGTTTTTTAGATTGATATTGAAGTCGAATGCCAGCGGCCAGCCGGGTGTTTGGTCCCCGCCCGCAGATGTAGGGGTGCCGTTCAGGAAGCTGATCATCCATTTCGGGGAAACGGTACCGCTTTCTTTGAGCGTGACGACCACAATACTATCACCTGGCAGCAAAATGGCTGATGCGCCCGTTATATTGATCTCGCCGATATCGTCCGGAACCCAGACCGCGCTCCAGTCCCCCTCCTTGCCCGAAGTGGGCTGAACGAGCGGCGCTATATTCTGTATGCTGTCGGCAGGAAAAGAAATCACGCCGTTGCGGATCACGATCTGTATGCTCGCAAAATCCTCGCACGAATCCTGAAAAACGCCACTGGTCCTTGTGAGGAGCATATCGAAAACGACATGAAAGGCGGAACTGTCGAAGGCCGTGACTTTCCGCCGAAAGATGGTGTCCGAGTCGTTTTGATGGTTGTTCGCACCCGTGTTTTTCGAGCACTGCGGCAGCGCAAAGACCACGATCAGCAAGATCGCCGGCCAGAAGGTCCGGACCAATAGGGTATAGGCTATTTTCATGCGAGCAATATTTTCCCAAAACTACTCCCATGCCGGATTTCGTGCAATAGAACTAAAGTACTATAGGTAGGTAACGTTTTCGAGCCGGAGGTCGGTGTCGAGCGTGTACCGGCGGGGGATCCCCGTCGGGAGATCGACCTCGGGGATGTCGTTTTCGCCGATGTTTTCCAGGAACATCATCAAAGCGCGCAGGCTGTTGCCATGGGCCACGATGAGGATATGCTTGTTTTCCCTGAGGAGGGGTTCGATGGCCGAATGGTAATAGGGCAGCACCCGGGCCGCGGTATCGGCGAGGCTCTCGCCTCCGGGAGGGCGTACCGAATAACTTCTGCGCCAGATGGCTATCTGGTCTTCCCCATAGGCAGCCGCTACGTCCTTCTTGTTCAGTCCCTGCAGACGGCCGTAATTGCGTTCGTTGAGGGCCGGGTTGCGCGTCACCGGGAGGTGCGGTTGCAGGGCTTCTTCGAGGATCAGGTTCATCGTATCGATGGCCCGCTGCAGAACGGAAGTGAAGCCTTGCGCGAACGGGATCGTCCTCAGCCGGACGCCGGCAGCCTTCGCCTCTTCCCGGCCCAGTTCAGTCAGGGGGACATCGGTCTCGCCGGTGAAGCGATTTTCCAGGTTCCAGGTCGATTGTCCGTGCCGGACCAGAACGAGCATGGGCATACGCAAGATTTTGGCGCGAAGATAACTATTCGGGGACGGTGGCTGTGAGGAAAAGAAAGGGCCAGTCGGCGCGAAGGTCGGGCCGTAATGGGTTTTCTTGTTCGATGCGGATGACAGCGCCGCTGAACCCATCCTTCCAATGCGCCGGTGTTCCCGGGGGGAGGGACATGGTGGCCGGACGCGGGTCGACGGGTCCGTCATGGAAGAGCGGAACGGCGATGAGGGCCCAATCATGGTCATGGTGCCGGAGATAGGCCAGGAATGGGCCGGGGCATTGGACGGGAATATAATCCCCTTCGGCGAACAGGTGAGGAAATTGTTGCCGGACGTTCAGCACCCGGTAGAGGATGAACAGTTTGTCGATCCCCTTTTGCCGATGAAGCCGCAGGAGATCGAAAAGGGCTTCCGTACTTTTTGCTTCGGCTTCCCTGATTTGCCGAAGAAGCGAATGGCGAAGGGGGTAATCCACCGGTCGCCTATTATCGGGATCCACGAAGCTGAGCTCGTAGAGATCGGCTCCCTGGTAGGTGTCGGGAATGCCCGGGGCCGTCAATTTGAGCAGCAATTGAGAAAGACAGTAGATGGCCGATCTTCCGATGACTGCCATGGCAAAGGAGGTAAAATGGGTGAGAAATGGGGAACCCGGAGTTAAGATCGTGGATATGAAGTGTTGGCAATGTTCTTCGTATGCCAGGTTGGGGTCGTCATAGTCGGTCTCTGTCTTGGCCTCGCGCAGCGCCTTGACCAGCCAGGCGGAAAAGCGTTGCCTGAAATCGTCCGTGATAATGCCGTCTTCGGGAAAGCCACCCAGCAAGGACTGATAGATGAGGTATTCGTCGTTGGGAGATGGGGCGGGACCTGATGGTGCCGCATGGGCCTTGTTGAGCTGTCGCCATTGCGTGACGGCGGCTATCCATTCGTCAGGCATTGCGCTTAAAAAGGATAGCCGGATGCGGCTGTCTTCCCCGCGTTTGGTATCGTGGGTGGTGGTGGCATTGAGGGTATGGCGCCAGTGCTCTTGCCGGTTGCGCATCCGCCGGTGGAATGCTTCCCCGGAAATGCCGGCGACGCCCGGGCTGTCCCCTACCTCGCAATGCGAAATATAGGGGTTGTAGACATAGAATGTGGTGTCTTCGATGCCTTTGGCGGCGAGGGGGCCGGTCAGCTGCATCAGCCGGGTAAGGAAGGCAAGCCGCCGTTGTCCCGTCTCGCTGTTATCGTAGTTGCAGACTTCGGCAAAAAAATCGAGCTCAGCGGCAAGATCGGGACGTCTGTCCCTGGCGTCGGACAGGCTTTGATTGAAAATGCTCCGGTCGGCGGCGGCCCCTCCTTGTTCATCCGGATAGGCCCGGTAGACGGGGAAGGCTGCCATCCATACTGCCAATGCGTGTTTCAATCGGCCGGGATCGAGTTCGTGCGCCAGGACGAGAGCCATGTGCAGCAGGCAATCCAGCTCTCCACCCATGTACCTGTATAAAAAGTTAAGTTTACGATTGTAAACAATTGTTTTGTAGTCAGATAGTTTAACAATTTCCTTGCAATAGAAATTCAGCAGCCGGCGACTGCCTTCAGCATCGGTAAGCAATTGGCTGGCGGCGGCGAGGAAATCGTAACCCGTGGTGCCGTGCAGCGGCCATTCTTCCGGCATGGCCTCTTCCCGGGACAGGATCTTTTCTGCGACGACATAGCAATCCGCTCCAAATAAGCTTCGGAGGCGTTGCAGGTATGCTTTGGGCGCCGCCAGGCCATCGATATGGTCCACGCGAAGCCCATTGATCCAACCGTTGGCATGCCAACGCCAAAGGGACTGATGCCAGGCATGGAATACCTCCTCTTTTTCCATGCATAGACAGATGAGGCCATTGATGGTGAAGAAGCGTCGGTAATTGATCCGCGTCGCCGCCAGGCGGGCCTCCGTGAGCTCGTAGTGCTGACGATCCATCAGGGATTGCAGCAATGGAGGATGCTGGTTGAAATAGCCGATACAGTTAGCGATGTGTTCTTTGGCCGCTGCATTCGCTCCGACGCGCCGCATCCAGCGGTCTTTCGCTGTTTTCCAGGTATCCGGAGGGGTTGCAATGGCGCTTTCCAATTCTTTGAGGGCGGAGAGCCATTCTTCGGGGGGGACTCCGGTTCCGGGGCATATCCGGCGATAGAGACGGGCGGCAACCGGGTAGTCTTTGTCGTAGCAGCGGATGACGAAACCGGCCTGCGTAAATTGAAGGCTGATCTCTCCTTTTTCGATACAGTCCCCGGGCGGTGAGCCAAGAAAGGGTGCCATCAACCGGTCGTTCTTCGCCTGATCGCAGATCAGCCTGTCGAAATAGGCATAGTAGGGAGAATCAGGACCCCGTTCGAGCATATCCTGCATCCAGGGATTTGCCGCATCATAGGCCATGTGATTCGGGACGATATCCTGGAGCCAGCTCATTCCCAGACCGTGCAGAGTCGTCGACAGGCGTTGCAACTGGTCTTCGGTACCAATGTCCGGGTTCAGGCGCAGAGGGTCGGTGACGTCATAACCATGCGTGCTTCCTTTGGTGGCCGTGGAAATGGGGGAGGCATAAATGGTGGACACACCGAGTTCGTGGAGATAGTCAAGGACAGACTCCAGATCGGTCAGGGTAAAACCATCATTAAGCTGGACGCGGTAGGTGCTGGAAGGTATCCACATGGTATTGCTATTTCTTTTCGAATACGATGGCGGACCAGGGGGCCATGGTGATCGTGCATCCGGGGGATATCTCCGGGCAGGCGGGCGAGCCGGGACCGTCCCATTGAAGATCGGCAGAGTCGAAACACCTGGCCAGATGGTTACCCGTGGTGTTTTCGAAGGTTACCGGAGTCGTTCCGAAATGCAGCCAGATAAACAGCTGGTCGTTCAGGATCTTGCGTTCGAAGGGCAGCACCGGACCCATAGCGGGATGAACGACCATGGTGTCCCGCGTGCGGCCTTGCATGGCAGGCCGGGTGTTGCGAAGCCCGATGAGATAACGGTAATATTGAAAGAGGGCAGCCCCTGACCCTTCGTGATATTGCCAGGACAATACGGACTGATCGAATGTTTCTTCGGCCTGCGGATCGGGGAGTGGGGCGCCGTCTGCAAAATGTTGAAATTCCCTGGCCCTGCCCTGTCGCACGGATTCGATCAGGTCGGGATCGCTGAAGCTGACGAAAAATTGGAAAGGGTTGTATTCTCCGTATTCCTCGCCCATGAAGAGCAAAGGGACGTAGGGTGATAACAGGACAGTGGCAGCGGCCAGCTTGAGCTGTTCGAAGGACAGGCAGCGCGAAAGACGATCGCTCCGCGCCCGGTTGCCGACGTGATCGTGGTTTTGTGCAAAGACGACGAACTGGTCATAGGGGTTGTTGTCGGCGTGACCGCCGAAGGTGCGGCGTCGGTGGCGGGAGTACACCCCATTGTATACATAGGTATGACGGAATGCTTTTTCGAGCTGTGTTATCTCGCCGAAATCCTCATAATAACCGCTGGTGTCCCCGGTGAGCAGAGCGCGCAGCGCATGGTGGAATTCATCGATCCATTGTCCATCGAGACCGTAGCCGCCTTTTGCAGCCGGGTTGATATTGCGCGGGTCGTTGGCGTCTGTCTCGGCGATGAGTGCCCTCTTGCAGCCGGTCCGCTGCCCGACGTCCGTGGTCAGCTGGTGCAGCTGTTGCAGGAAGTGGACGGCGCTGCTATCGAAGATGGCATGCACCGCATCGAAGCGGAGGGCGTCGACATGAAAGTCTTCGAGCCACATGCGTGCGTTTTGTAAAAAGAAATTACGCACGCCGTCGGACCAGGCCCCATCGAAATTGAGCGCGCTGCCCCACGGCGTCTTGTACCGGGGGGTAAAATAGGGGCCGAAATGTTCGAGATAGTTCCCTTCCGGTCCCAGGTGATTGTACACCACATCCACGATGACACCGATGCCTTTGGCATGCGCCGCATCGACCAGGCGGCGAAAGCCGTCAACACCTCCATAGGAGTGCTGGATGGCAAATGGATAGACACCGTCGTAACCCCAGTTGCGGTCGCCGGGGAATTGCGCCAGGGGCATCAGTTCGATGGTATTCACACCCAGGTGCTGGAGGTAGTCCAGCCGGCGGAGGATGCCTTCGAAATCGTGGGTAGTCGAAAACACGCCGGTGTGCAGCTCATAAATGACCATGTTCCCGAGGGGCAGTCCCTGCCAGCTGTCGTCGCTCCACACGAAGGTGGTGCGGTCGACCACTTCGGAGTGTCCGTGCACGCCATCGGGCTGGCTCAGCGATGCGGGATCGGGATAAGTGTCTTTTTCATCGAGAAGGAATGCATACCGGGCGCCTGGTTGGGCCGGGAGGTTAATGCTCCAATAGCCATCCTCATTTCTTGTCATGGGATGCGTGACTCCCGGTGTAGCGGACAAGACCAGCCGAACGGTGTTGCGTAAAGGGGCCCAGACGATGAAATCGGTAGAGGCGCCATCGTACCAGGCGCCAGGCTTTTGCAGAAAGTTGTTCACGGGGATGAGGAGACAAAACAGATGCCATCGGGGATGAGCAATATTTTCCTCACTGCTGCCCCTTTTCCTTTTTCCGGAAGAAGCCTCTCAGCAGGAAATTGTGCTGGATGGCTTCGAGGTCATCGCTCAGCTCCTTGCTGCTGACGCGGAGATTTTTCAGTGTACGTTGCAGATCGGCAGCTGCGTTTTCATCATGCAGCAACACGCCAATTGGGGAATTGGTATCATTCAACCCCGAACCGGCGGTCTTGAGGGAGCGACTGAAATCGTCGACCTGGGCCGCGGCCTGGTCCAGCCGGTTCACGGCTGATTTTATTTGGCTGAAGACCGTGGTATCACTGGCGAGGCGGCTCGCCAATCCGTCCGGCTGCCGGAGGCGGTCGGAAAAAGTCTCCAGGTTGGCGATCATTTTTTCGCTGCCGGCGGTGGCGTTCCGGAGGTTGTCGATGGAGCTGCGGAGATGATCGGCGATGGCCGGGTCATTGATCAGCTGGCCGAGGGTGCCTTGACCTTCGGTAATGCGGCGGCTGATGGTCTTGAGATTACCGGTGATCTCCAGCAGATTGCCATTACTGGCTTGAAGGGTGGTCATCATCTCCTGTATTCCGGTGAGGTGTTCACCGGAAAGACTATCGTTGTCTGAAACGGGTCCGGACCCGTCGCTGCCCCCGTCGATGATGACGATCTTATTGCCGACCAGTCCGTCGGTGCCGATGTGCGCCTTCGAATCCTTGCGGATATGCGGCTGAGCGCGTCGTTCCACATTCAAGGTGACCGCCACCTGCGAATTGCCATAGAAATCGACGGCTTTTACCGTCCCGACCTTCATGCCCGAAAGCCAAATATTGCTGCCCGGTTGCAGACCCTGCACATTGTCGAAGATGACGTGCAGCCGGATGCTTTTGATGAAGGTCTTGCGTTGGTTGCCGATGGTGAAAACGGCGGTCAGCAGGACGGCCAGTCCCAGCGAGATAAAGATGCCGACGGCCAGACGCTTACCTATGTTGACTTCGCTCATGTCTGTTGTGTAAAATTATAGTTATAAAAATTTCTGATCCTTGGGTCGCTGCTATCGAATACCTCCTCGAAGCTGCCTTGCCGGAGGAAACACCCGTCTGCGAGCATGATCACCCTGTCCCCGGTGGACCTGGCGCAGGTGAGATCGTGGGTAATAATGACCGCGCTGGTGTTGTATATTTTTTGGACCTCGTTGATCAGGTCGTTGATCTCCACGCTGGTTACGGGATCGAGACCCGCCGTAGGTTCATCATATAACATGATCTCGGGGTGAAGGATAAGCGTGCGCGCGATACCGATACGTTTCTTTTGTCCTCCCGACAGTTCGGAAGGCATCTGGTCGATGGTCTTGGAGAGGCCCACATCGGCCAGCACCTTGGCTATCGCCTCGTCGATGGCGTTGCGGGTGAGGTCCCTTTTGTTGCGCACGAGCGGGAATTCGAGATTTGCCCTGACATTCATCCCATCGTAGAGCGCGCTGCTTTGAAAGGAAAAGCCGATTTTGGACCGTAGGAGCCGGAGATCGCGTGTGCCCAGCTGGTCGATCTCCTCGCCCAGCACGCGGACGGTGCCCCGGTCAGGCTTGAGGAGACCGGCAATGATCTTGATCAGAACGGATTTACCGCTGCCGCTGCGGCCCAGCACCACGACGTTCTCGCCTTTCCGTACCTGCAGGTCTACCCCTTTCAGGACTTCCATCTTCCCGAAGGACTTTCGGACATCCTGTAAAACGATGACAGCATTCTCCTGGTCCATATTATTTCAGATAATTGTTAACCAATGTCACTATGATCATCTCTTCGACGAAAATGAGGAACATGCTGACTACGACCGAAGCGTTTGCGGCCCTGCCGACGCCGACCGTGCCCTGCTCGGCGCGATAGCCGTTAAAACAGCCGGTCATCCCGATCGTGAAGCCATAGACGGTCGATTTGAACAACAGGAGATAGATGTCCAGGAAATCGATGCGGACAAAGGCTGCCTGAAAAAAAGAGGTGAGGCTTGTTTGCTCGTTGCTGTAAACATTCAAAAAAGCTCCCAGCATGCCCATCACCCCCATAAAGGTAGCCAACACAGGTACGATAATGGTCGTCGCAAGGACGCGGCTGACCACGAGGAATTTGAAAGGGTTGGTAGAGGACACCTCCATGGCCTCGATCTGTTCCGTCACTTTCATCGAACCCAATTCCGCGCCGATGTTGGAGCCCACCTTTCCGGCAATGATCAGTGCGGTGACCAGGGGCGCCAGGGCGCGGATGATCGCTATTGCCATCAGCGAAGGAAGCCAGGATGTCGCTCCAAACTCGGCCAGGGATGAGCGGGATTGTTTGGTAAAGACAAGACCTGTGATGAAACCGGTTAGCGTGATGATCGATATCGAGCGGATGCCTACTTCAAAGAACTGGTTCAGGACCTCTTTGTATTCATATGGCGGGATGAAGGCTTCTTTGAAGAAACGGACGATGAATGTATAAATGTCGTAGATGCGTAAAAAGAAAGCCTTCATTGCTATCATGGGGAAAATATGGTGCCACGTGCATTCGGACTCCTTTGGGGCCGAAATTCCACGAGCCAGGCGGGGGGTGGCGGTTGGGCCGATCAAGCCAGGCGGGGTGACAGTTGGGAATTGTCCAAAAACCGTGTAGAAATTCCCAAAACGGGACGAATGGGATTTGGCATACAGGTATAATTGATTGTATATTAATTGTTTGTTTTCTGGTATGTGCTTGGGATGTATATAGTCAAATCCGTTGTTTATGAAAACAAATAACCTTCAATCCGTCAAAACGCTTCTCCTTATGTTGGTCCTGGTCGGCAGCATGCTGACCTTGCGTGCAGGTTCGATCTTTAATGGCGCCTTCATTCCCGCCAGCAGCCATGCGGTAAGAATGGAAAAGACCGCAAAGGCCGCCGCCGAAAGGGCAGCGAAAAGGGCCGAAATGCGGATGATCCTGGCCACCGCAGCCACCATTTATGATGAAATGGACCTGGAAGATTCCGGTTTGAGCCGCAAGGCCTTCGAATCCGCCTGGACCGGTTATTATAAATTGAAGAAGAAGGGTCTGTTGCGCAGGACGAATATCCTTTCGATCTGTGATTTCAGCCAGTCTTCGAGCAACCAGCGGTTGTACGTGATCGATGTCCGTAACCACCGGATGCTGTACCGTACTTATGTAGCGCATGGCATCAACTCCGGTTCGGAATTCGCCAACGCGTTTTCCAACCAGATGGAATCCTGCAAGAGCAGCCTGGGTTTCTATGTCACCTCTACCACTTATAATGGCGCCAACGGTCTTTCGCTGCGTATCGACGGCCTGGAAAAAGGGATTAACGACAATGCCCGCAAGCGCGCCATCGTCATCCATGGGGCCGGTTATGTCAGCCTCCGCGTACTGCACAAATATGGTGTCATGGGTACGACCTTCGGTTGCCCGGCCATTCCCTCGGAAATGACCAGCCAGATCATCCCGGTAGTGAAGAACGGAAGCTGTTTCTTCATCTATTATCCTTCAAAAAAATATTTGTCTAATTCTGCTGTATTGAACAGCTAGACGTGTAAGCCTTTCATAACAACGGGGCCGCCCTTAGGGGCGGCTTTTTTTTTGCGGGTCTGTGGATTTTCCGGAGCGACGACTGTTAGTTATATTTGCTTATGTCCATAACCATTAGCCATCCCCTGGCGGGCGCTGCGGCTGCGCCGGCATCGCGGACCCTCAGGGCGTCGATCCCCCTGTATATCTATGCCGTCTCGCTCGCAGCCCTCCTGACGGTGGTTGGCGTGCTTTGGGATATCTCCTGGCACCGTTCGATCGGACGCGACAAATTCCTTTCCCCTCCGCATATCCTGATCTACCTGGGCGCCATTTTCGCCGGGCTTTTCTCCGGACTGCAGGTCCTGTACAACTCTTTATTTCGACGGGAAGCATCGAGGGCAGGCGCCATCCGCGTCTGGGGGGTATTTTACAGCAGCCTGGGAAGCCTGTTCTGTATCTGGGGCGCCATCGCCATGCTGACCTCCGCGCCCTTCGACGACTGGTGGCACAGCGCTTATGGGCTGGATGTAAAGATCCTTTCTCCGCCGCACACCCTGTTGGCCTTGGGGATGATCTTTTTGCAGCTGGGGGCCTGTGTCAGCATCTGCAAATATTTGAATGCGGATGCGGCGGAAACCGGCTATGCGAGCCGTACACCGGTGCTTCAATTCCTATTTATCGTCAGCGCATCCAGCCTGCTAACCATGGTCTATACGCTTGGGACCGATTTCCTCCATGTCCGGGGAATGCGTAGTGGGCTCTTCTACATCATCGCGGCCATCAGCAGCCTGCTATTGTTTCCGGCATTCGGGAAGGCGCTGCGGATGCGATGGGGTATGGCGGCGATAGGGCTGGGCTATTTCCTGTTAGTCGGCGTTTCAAACTGGGTGCTGCAGCTGTTCGCTGCGGAACCTAAATTGGGTCCAATCCTGACCCATACAACACACTTTCAACCTGCGCAGTTTCCCGCGTTGGCGTTCCTGCCGGCGCTGGCCATGGATCTTGTGCTGCAGCGTTCAAAGACCTCCGAATGGGTCACCGCGCTGTGGATGAGCGCGGCTTTTGTCGGCGTGTTATTGGCCGTGCAATATCCGCTGAGCGGATTCCTGCTCGAATCGCCGGGGGCCCGGAACTGGTTCTTCGGTGCACAGACCTGGTATTACGGCAACTCGCCGGATAACCCCTTCCGGTATCGGTTCCGTCCCCACGATATCGCATCGCTGCCGGAAATGGCGAGTCGCCTCGCGATAGCCGTTGTTGCGGGATGGGGTTGTGCGCGGCTGAGTCTTCGCTGGGGTAAATGGATGCAAACCATTCAACGATGAGGCACATGCGATGGAATTTCTTTTTGTCATTGCCGGCCCTGCTGACCTGTGTCGCATGTCCGGTATACGCCCATGTGGGCAGCCCGGAGGTAGCGATGGAAGGAATGGCCGGCAAGTACCGGCTATTGGTGAGTGTCCGGCCTCCGGATGTCATCCCGGGCACCGCGGCCATCACCGTCTATCTGCAGAATGGAGGGGCCGTTAGCGTCACCGCGCAGCCCATTTATTTCTACTCCGGGAGTGCCGGGGCTCCATCTGCCGATGCATTGCAGCCCGTGTCCGACCAGCCCGGTCAATACAAAGGCATTGTATGGATGATGAATGACGGGTCTTCGGGTATCCTGCTTCATGTTTCCGGTGGATTGGGCATTGGCGACCTGGTGGTGCCCATCATGGCGGTCTCGACCGCGCAAAAGCAGTTGCCTGCCGCAACGGGCTATTGGCTAGTTGGGCTAGGCATCCTGTTATTTGTCCTGATGCTGACGATCATCGGTGACAGTGTTGCTGATGGTATAACGCCGCCAGGACAGGATGTAAGCAGGCGAAGGCGAAGGGCGAAGAAGGTGGCTGTCGTGGTAGCGGCGGTGTGCTCGACACTCCTCGTTTATGGCGGCAACACCTGGTGGCGCGGCTGGGCAGACCGATACCGCCAGTTCATGTACAGACCGATGCACGCCGGTTACACTATGCGGCAGGATAAAGGCGTCAACACGCTGGACATCCGTATCGACCAGCAGCATGCGCAGCGCGCCGGCTGGCTGCCATATCTTGTGCCGGATCACGGCAAGCTGATGCATCTTTTCATCGTGCGTATCCCGTCCATGGATGCCTTCGCCCATCTTCATCCCGTCAGGACGGATTCGACCGGGTTCCGGACGGTGCTTCCGCCATTGCCCCGGGGCCGCTACCTGGCCTTCGCCGACGTCGTCAACCTATCCGGATTCGCCGAGACGCTGAAGGATACCTTCGAGATCGCCCAGGACCTGACCGACAGCCTTCACCGGATGGATCCGGATGACGCCTATGCCTACGCGCTGCCGGACGATCTTATCGGCAGCCCATTGCGTGGGGATGACAACGCGATCATTTGCGGCCGGGCCGGTAAAAGCGTCCGGATGAAGGATGGGTCGGTGATGGTAGCTTCTTTGCCGGCCGGAGAAGACCTGCAGGCCGGGCGGTTGTACGAACTTCAATTCTCCGTCGTCGATCCAAAGGGCATCCCGGCGAAGCTGGAGCCGTACCTGGGGATGATGGCCCATGCTGCCATCATTAAAGATGACGGAAGCACCTACATACACCTGCACCCCGTGGGCACGTATTCGCTTGCGGCGCAGGAAGGCCTGGTGAGGCGCATCGCGCTTCCCGAGAACGAATACCGGCTTCCTGATGCGAGCGCATTCCGGGACAGCATCGACCGCGTCGTGACGCAATTGAGGTCCATGCCGGCGGAGCAGCGCGAGACCTTGCTGATGCGGCAAATGGACATGCCTGCTTCGGATACGGGCATGCGGATGGGCAACATGGTGAGCTTCCCTTATTCATTCCCTCAGCCCGGGGCTTACCGCATCTGGGTGCAGGTGCGTCGCGACGGGCAGGTGCTGACGGCTGCGTTCGACAGGGTAGTGCGGTAGATCGGGATAGGCCCGAACGCTTGCCATTGGACGGAAAATAGTGTAAATTCGACCGTTCTTAAAACCCTTTAGCTATAGATTATGAAAAAGACCATTTTTTTAACGGCTTTGCTATTTGCGCTGGCCCAGCTGACCCATGGCCAGGCGATGTCTTACAAAAACCTGTTGGGCCAGTGGTCGGCCACGGATGAGAAAGACCAGAATGGTTCTCTGGAATTCCTGGATAGCGCCAAGGCGGCGATGTCCATCATGGGCACCCCGCCGAGGACCCTGATGTATAGCATCGATTTTTCGAAGAACCCGGCGCCCATGGACCTTTACCGTGATCCTTCGAAGAAAGGGACGGCGCTGAAATGCCTGATCCAGCTGGTGGATGCGAACACGCTCAAATGGCAGGTATTTCCGAGCGGAACGAGGCCCGACAAATTCGATGACGATTCTCCGGGGACGCTGATCGTGCTGAAGCGGAAAAAATGATCGTTTGCCTGTCGATAACCGATATTTGCGGTGAATGTAAAAAGTTGCGCAAATGAAAGGGCTGAAAACGATTATTTTCCTCGTGATCTCCAACAGCTTCATGACGATGGCCTGGTACGGGCACCTGAAGTTCAAGCAATATCCCTGGGGCCGCGATCTGGCGATGTTCAGCATCATCCTCATCAGCTGGGGCATGGCATTTTTCGAATATCTTTTCCAGGTGCCGGCCAATGAGATAGGTTTTAATGACAATGGCGGTCCATTTTCGCTGGTGGAGCTGAAGACCATCCAGGAAGCCATCACCCTGATGGTATTCATCGCCTTCACCCTTGTATTCTTCAAGGATCAGAAGATCGCCTGGAACCACCTGGCAGGATTCGGGCTGATCATCCTGGCCGTGTTCGTCATCTTCAAAAAATGGTAGGGTCGGCAAAAGCAGCTACCTTTATACTTGACCGTCAATAAAAAATAATCATATGCATTCCAGGGGCGTCATTGAACAGGCAAGTCCGTATTCCGTAAAGGAAACGATGGACAGACTTGCCGGTTTCCTCAAAGAACACGGCGTGACTATTTATTCCAGGATCGATCAGCAATCCGAGGTCCAAAAGGCAGGCAAGTCGATCCTGCCGTTGGAATTCCTGATGTTTGGAAACCCAAAGGCCGGTGGTCCCCTGATGGAAGCGAATCCCATGTCGGCGCTGGAGCTGCCGTTGAAGATCATCGCGTGGCAGGACAAAGAAGGGAAGACGTGGATAGCCTACAATGAAGCACAATATATCGAGGAGCGGTATGCTCTGCCGCATCAACTCATGCAGCCGCTGGATCTCCATCCCATCATTGCCAAAGCCCTGGCCTAAACCGTCCGGTCGTGCAGGAGAATAAACGGCAGAATACCAGTGATCACCTGGCCAATGAGAGAACCTTCCTGGCCTGGATCATCAGCGCCTTATTGATCGGTACCTGGTCGAAAGCATCTGAACGTGGTGAGGCCGTCAATTTCACGCCGGAATGGCGGAAGGTGCCTTGCCAGGGTGTCATTATATGGAAAAGGCCTTAGATGCAGATCGGGAGTATAAAAAGGACCCTGGGGCGCGGATTTATATTGGCGATACCGCTCGGCGTCGCATTGTACGTCTTTGCCAGGATCGTCAAGGCGTGTGAAAAGCTGATCGCACCCGTGGCGACAAAACTCGGCATCGACAGGCTGTTGGGAGATCTCACGCTGCTGATCCTGACGGTGCTTTTATTGCTGCTGGTGATCTATGCGCTGGGTTTGCTGATGGGCATCGGAGTGGTGGCTGTTTTCGGAAGGTCCCTGGAATCGACCGTGCTAAAGCTGTTCCCTTCACTGAGTTATTTCAAGACCATGGCTTCGGAGAAGCTGGATTTCCGGGACGAATCGACCAACTGGAAAGCGGTGATCCTCTTCTATGAGGACAGTTACCAGGGCGGCTTCATCATCGAAGAAGAGTCCGATCTGATCACCTTTTACGTGATGAAGGGAACCACGCTCAACGACGGGGAGGTCCACATAATTCCCAGGGAAAAGGTAAAATTCTTCGAAATACCTGCGAGCGAGCTCGTTCATCGCAGCAGGCAATACGGGAAAGGGTTTCTTTCACTGATCAAAGAGCATTCGGCGGAATTGCAATAGCAAATATGATGTAATTTTATACCTACATCAATTTGTTTTCAAATGAATCCACGGCAGACTCCCCCCGGACAGTATGCGCAGGTGAACGGCCTGAACCTTTATTACGAGCTTCATGGCAACGGCATGCCGTTGGTTTTGCTGCATGGCGGCGGATCCACCATCGAGACGAGCTATGGGCGCATTCTGCCGCAGCTGGCCGCGACGCGAATGGTGATTGCCATCGAGCTGCAGGCGCATGGGCATACCCAGGATATCGACCGTCCGTTAAGTTTTGAGCAGGATGCCGATGATGTGGCGGCCCTGCTGGGGCAACTGCAAATAGAAAGGGCGGATATCATGGGTTTCAGCAATGGCGGAACCACTTCGTTACAGATCGCCATTCGTCATCCGCGTTTGGTGAACAAGCTGGTGCTGGCTTCGACAACCTATCGGCGGGATGGGTTGCAGGCGGGATTTTTCGACGGTTTTGGCGGAGCGACACTGGAGATGATGCCGCAGCCGTATAAGGAGGCTTATTTAAAGGCCAATCCTGATCCAAAAGGACTGCAGGCGATGTTCGATCGCGACGTGGCGAGAATGGTCGCCTTCAGAGACATACCCGATCCCGCGATACGGGGCATCGGCGCGGCATCGCTGGTCATCAACGCCGACCAGGAGGTTGTGACTGTAGAACATGCACTGGCTTTATCGCGGTTGCTGCCGAATGCGCGGCTGGCCATTTTGCCCGGGGGACATGGAGAATACCTGGGGGACATTTGTTTTCCGGATGCTCAACTGCCGATGCTGGTGACGGGAATGATCAGCGCCTTCCTCAACCGTTAAGGCGGTCGGCATCAATGTCAAAAAAATCGTACTTTGGGGCATCTTTTCCCGGCAAAGTATGAATGTTATTCACAATAAGGATATAGGTACCAAACAAAAGGCATTAGCTATCAATCTCGATCCCCAGATTTACGGCTCATTCGCGGAGATCGGCGCCGGCCAGGATGTGGCCGCTTATTTTTTTAAAGCCGGGGCCTCATCGGGCACGATCGCGAAGACGATGTCGGCCTACGACATGACCTTTTCCGATGCGATCTATGGTGTACAGGAGGGTAGGCGATATGTCAGTGAAGCGCGACTGATCTCGATGCTCGAAAAGGAATATGGGTTGCTGATCGAGCGGCTGGCGGACAAACGCGGCGATAAGACCACCTTCTTTGCCTTTTCCGATACGATGACGGCCCTCAATTATTACAAGACCAATGAAGGGCATGGCTGGATGGGCGTTCGTTTTCAACTGGAGCCGAATGGCGCGTTCAATGACGTCGTGATCCATGTGAAGCTGCTGGACAACGACAATGTGTTGCAACAGCAGGCTGTCGGGATACTGGGAGTGAACCTGATCTATGCTTGCTTTTATTACCATACCGTCCCCAATATCCTTCTGCTGTCGTTGATGGACAACCTGTCCAGGGATTCGATCCAGATCGACATGATCCGATTTGAGGGGCCCAGTTTCAGCAAGGTGGACAACCGCCTGATGAGTCTGCACCTGGTATTGTCCGGTTTTTCGGATACGGCCTTGTTCGGCGCCGACGGCAAGAACATGCAACCCTCCGAGGTCCTGCATAAAAAACATATCGTAGTCGTCCGCGGCCGTTTCCGGCCCGTCATCAACGTGCATTTGGACATGCTGCATACAGGCGTCAAGCAGTTCGTGCAGGAGCCGGATGTCGACAAGGATAATGTCGTCGTCCTGACCGAGCTGACCTTGCAGGCGCTGAAAGAACGGAATGCCGACGCCGCCAGCGAGATCGACGAGCAGGATTTTCTGGACCGGGTGGATATCCTTTGCGCCCTCGGGCAAAATGTGCTGATCTCCAATTTCCATGAATATTATAAACTGGTGGCTTATCTTTCGAAGATCACCAAGCTGAAAATGGGGGTGGTCATGGGATATCCCAATCTGGAATACATTTTTGCAGAAGAGCATTACCATGAGCTGCAGGGGGGCATCCTGGAATCGTTTGCTACGCTGTTCAGCCGGAATGTAAAACTCTTCATCTATCCGACTTTACGCAATGGGGTCATTTACAACTGTCTTCGGTTTAACCCGCCTGCCCACCTGGTGGATCTCTATCGTTACCTCATCGCCAACAACAAGATCGAGGATATCCGCCATTATGAGGAAAGCAATCTGCAGATCCAGACCGATAAGGTCCTCCAATTGATCAAACAGGGCGCGGATGGGTGGGAGGAGTATGTGCCCGCGGAAGTAGCCGCCATGATCAAACAGCGTTGTCTGTTCGGATTCAACTGTGCGACCGAGCCGGTAAAAGAACAAAGTCAATAATTTAAAGTTGTGTTTGCCCGAGGAATTCGTCGAGGTTCGCCAATGCCATCGTAAATCCTTCTTTGAAGCCCCCGGCGACTATCTTTTCCAGATCGGCTTCGTTATCGAAAGTGATCTCAACGGAGATGGCCGTACCAGTGTCTTCGGAGCGGAATTCGGTGAGCCAGTTCATCCTGGGCGCGTCCGCGATAGTGTTGCCATGCTCGTCACAAAAGACGCTGATGACGGAGAGCTTTTTTTGTGGAACGATGGCGCGGAAGTCCACCTTGCACCAGATCCTTTCTCCCTCGGGTCCATTCATAGAATAGAGCCACTGACCGCCCTCTTTGAATTCCATGGATATGGTCTCGGTTTTCCAGGGTCTGGGCGCCCACCAGTTATCCAATGAGCTGCTTTCCGTCCAGGCCTTCCAGACCCATTCGAGCGGGGCATCGAAGCTCCTGGTCACGATCAATTTGCTGCCGGAAGGAGCTTTGGTGATCTTCGTTTCATGTGTGGTGATCATAACCTTTATTTTTTAAGATTTTTCAATAGATGGTCCAACTGATCGAAACGGTCTGCCCATTCTTTTCGGAAGGGTTCCAGCCAGGCGTCCACTTCTTTGATCTTTTGCGTATCCAAATGATAGTAGATCTCTCTGCCGGCTGTCTGCTGGGTAACCAAACCGCATTCGGACAGGATGCCGACATGTTTCGAAACGGCCTGCCGGCTGGTCTGGAAATGTTCGGCCAGGGCATTGGGTGTCATTGCCTGTGCAAGCAGCAGGCCAAGGATAGCCCTGCGGGTGGGATCGGCAATGGCTTGAAAAACATCACGTCGTGTTGTTTTGGTCATATTATGCAACTATGTGATTGCAAATATAACACGCAACTGTTTAGTTGCAAAATATTTTTCGATAATTTTATTGCATGAGCATTGCACGCTATTGGATCATCCTCTTTTTTTTGCCACTGACTGCTGTTTCGCAGCCGGAGCCGCAACCGTCGACTTCCGCCAGCAAGGCACAACTGGCGCAGATCGGGCGGAAATACGGCATGTTCATTCATTTTGGCATCAACACCTTCTGCGATGAAGAATGGACCGATGGCACCAGGTCGCCTTCGGTGTACCGGCCCACTGCGATCGATGCGGACCAATGGATCGCGACGGCCAGGGAGGCGGGAATGAGCTATGTCATCCTTGTGGTGAAGCATGAAGACGGCTTCTGTCTCTGGGACAGCCGGTATACCGATTATGATGTAGGCGGATCGGGAAACAAGACCAATGTAGTCGCGGCGGTCGCGAGGGCTTGCCGGAAATACGGCATCGGGCTGGGGCTTTATTATTCGCTGTGGGATCGTCACCTGGAGCCTGATCCGCGGGATACAACGAAGGACCATGTCTACAACAGGTATATGCTCGACCAGTTGAAGGAATTGATCGGTATCACCCATGCTTATACGCCGATAGTGGAATTATGGCTGGATGCGGGATGGGAAAAACAGCGTTCGCGCTGGCCGATCGCGGATATTTATACGACGGTCAAGACGCTGGAACCGCAATGCCAGATCGGCGTCAACTGGAGTATCGGGAGACCGGACAATCCTGATCCCGACTCGAACTGGGTCTTGCCGACGGAGCAAAGAGCGGGTTATCCGATCCGGTACTTCCCCAGTGATTTCCGGATGGGGGACCCTTATCTTCCGGCGGATCCCGACCCAAAATTATTCTCTCATGGCGGGAAGCTCTATTACATGCCCTGGGAAACGACGGTATGCATGAGTCAAAAATGGTTCTACAATACCCGGGACACGGTTTACAAGACGCCGGAGGAATTGTTGCGTCTGTACAGGATCGCCACGGCGCAGGACAATATCCTGATCCTGGATTGCCCGCCGGACCGCAGCGGCAGGATGCGCGAAAAAGACCGGCAGTTGCTGTTCGGGTTGAGAAGGCTGATCGGGTCGTCGGGTGGTCCGGGTCTCCGGTGAGGTCAGTGCTGGTCGTCCACCAGCTGAGCGCGATGGTAATCCTCGCCGGCCAGCGGCACCATATCCCTTGCATGCCCTTTGATAACGTATTTTTTCAGGAACTCGCGTTTTGAATCCCTGTACCAGGCAACCATTCTGAGTCTCCGTAAAGTATAAATATAGATCCAGGCCAGGTCTAATTGTCCGGGAAGAAAACCGCATCGGGCGCTTCCGGGGAACAGGTGGTGGTTATTGTGCCATTCGCCTGCCAGCAAACCGGGTCTGGATTGGTTGATAGAGAGGTTGGACCTGTCGAAGTCGATCCCGTCGCGGTGTTTGTCTTTTCCACCCCCATGCCCGGTATAATTAAAAGCCCTGATCAGCGCAAACCAAAGCATGGCTGCCGTGAATATAGCACAGGCTAGCGCCGGTCCGCCGATCAGAAAAAGCACTCCAAACCAGAAGGTCCAGTTCAGCGCCCACACCCCGATCTGATAGACGGGAGAGGTGATCGAGCCCCATTTCTGGTATTGCCGGTAAGAATTTGTTTTTACTCCGGTATGCCCGATGAAGTGCGCTGCCTTTTTATAAGCTTCCTCGCTTAGATCCGGGGAAATCCGCTGATGGTTGAATTCCGCCAGCATGCAATACCAAAAACCGGCCTGCGCGTTATAGGGGTCGCCGGGTTCGTCCGATTTGACATGATGGACATGATGTGACACGACATAGATCTCTTCCGGCACTGTTTTGATGACCAGGTTTTGCGTAACGATGCGCCACAAGGGGTGTTTGAAGGCGTAGGACTTGTGCGTACAGTACCTGTGAAGCCAGATCGTTCCGTGTGTACCCATGATCACCATGCTGTAAACAACGATGGCTATTACGAGGTACCAGGAAAAGTATTTGGTCAGGAAAAGATAGAAGAAGGGGAGCATGCCGACCAGCATCAGACAGCTGACGAACGATATCCAGTTCTTTCTTGATTTAAGAATATTGATACGGGAAAACGCCTCAGACCAAAGCTGTTTTTTTGTGGGGATGATCAGTGCTTCGTTTTTGTCTTTCCAACCATAAGAAGGGGCGTAAAGAAGGGTGTCAATAAATGTACTTTTAACCATAACGGTTGCTCTGTTTGAATATTGGATTTAACTTTTAATACGAACTTTTATTCCGCAGTGGAATGGCTTTTGGCCATTGCTACCAACGGTTTTTCTTGAACCCGCCTCCGCTATTGCCACGGGGGGATCTTTCTTCTTTAGGTCTTGCCTCCATTACTTTGATATTGCGTCCATCGAGACTGGCATCATTCAGCTCGGCTATTGCTTTCTTAGCTGCTTCATCGTCGCTCATTTCCACGAAACCGAAACCTCTTGACTGGCCGGTCGTTTTGTCATTGATGATCCTGGCCGAAGTAACGTCTCCGTAGGGTGAGAAGGCCTCTTTGAGGTCCTCATCCCGGACATTATTACTTAAATTAGAAACATAGATATTCATAAACAATATTTAAAAGAAAATTGCGGGAAAGTCATACCTCCTTCACTTCTACGTAGGCATTCATGAAGAGAAAGCGATTCAGTCTCCTGATCGCGCTTTGGGCGCCGCGGGCATCCATCTCGACGTATCCAAAGCCGAGGGAACGGCCTGTTTTAACGTCGCTGACGATCCGGGATAATTTTACACTGCCAAAAGGACGGAAGAGATTAGCCAGCTGATGGGAGGTAGTCATCACATTTAAGTTACCGATATAGACCTGCATAAAACGAGATTTTTCTGGAAACTTATATGTGCGAGCTGACGATAGGGATAACAAGCAGATCAGACTATAAGGACCCATGTGGGTAATAATGGGAAGTTACATATTTATTTCGGGTCACCCAAATATTACTTGCCCGTAAAATGTTAATTCGTAATTCACTATTGTTTATTAGGCTATTCGGATATTTAGGGCTATCTTTATTCATATTGAAGTAAACAACATAAAGTATTCGATCCGCATCTTCTTCTTCCGTTTGTTTCGTTTCCTTACTTTTTATTGCATTGCTCAGTAAAGTTTTAATCTTTTAATTATTTATTATGAACATGTACGTATCAAATCTGAGTTTCCAGGTAACCGATGAAGAATTGAGGAACCTTTTCGGCAAGTTTGGCGAAGTGACCTCTACAAAAGTAATCATGGACAGGGAAACCGGAAGATCAAGGGGTTTCGCATTTGTCGAAATGCCCGATAAGGCAGGCGAAGAAGCGATGAAAGAATTGGACGGAAAGCAATTGGATGGAAGAGCGATATCCGTGTCCAAAGCGAAGCCGAAATCGGACAGTGGCGGCGGCGGCTCGTATTCCAGGGACCGGGGCAACAGATGGTAGACAATCAGTCCGGATATGAGGAAATAGAAAGGCCTTCAGATTATTCATCCGGAGGCTTTTTGAATTATGTGTATCGTTAGTGAGTTTCGTATTCCTCGCCACGTTCGAATGCAGCGTAGGCTTGGTAGGTTTCCTTGAAAATGTCATCCGGGAGGCCGTTCACTTTCAGTTTGTCCCAGGAGATGGTAGCCGGGAAGAACTGATCGAGGCCCTGGTGATGGTTCCGCAGGAAGTCGCGCTTTTCGGAAGGCCAACGCGGCTGTTCCTTTTCGAAAAAGCTGATGAATTTCGTTTCAACCTGGTCAAAATTTCTTTTTAAAAGATCAATGCCGCTGTATTTTTTAATCAAGAAAAAATTTTTAGTTATCGGTAAAGGTAAGCAAAATAATACTATTGCCCCGTTTACTTAACACGTCCTAACATGTATCGTTCAATCATCACTGGTTCCGGCTCCTGTATCCCCGATATAGTTGTAAGGAACAACCACTTTTTAGCCAGCGACTTTCATTCCGAGGATGGGGTTTCTTCAGGCAGGACTTCACCTGAAGTCGTGGAAAAATTCAGCAAGATCACGGGAATTTTAGAGCGTCGGTATGCGACGAAAGGGCTTTCGGCTTCACAAATGGCCGCCCGGGCTGCTGAATTGGCTATTGCCGACAGCGGCATGAGCCGGGATTCGTTCGATCAACTGATCGTAGCGCATAATTTCGGTGATATGGCAGATTGCCATTCTTATCCGGCAATCGTGCCCTCGTTAGCTTCGAGAGTAAAAAACCTGCTTGGCATTTCCAACCCTGCTTGTATACCTTATGACCTCATATTCGGTTGTCCCGGCTGGCTTCAGGGGATGATACATGCCGATGCATTTTTCAAAGCCGGCATCGCGAAAACCGCGTTGATCATCGGCACCGAGACCTTATCCCGTGTCCTGGACCCGCACGACCGGGACAGCATGATCTTTTCCGATGGAGCAGGAGCGATCACGCTTGAATACAGGGACATCGGGGATCGGAATAGCGGCTTATTGTCCAGCAGCGTTCGATCCGACGCCGGCGAGGAGGCTGGTTTCATCTACGTGGGATGCACACAGCATCCTGCAAAAGGCTCCAATCCCCAATATATAAAAATGAAGGGCCGCAAGGTCTACGAGTATGCTTTGCGTCATGTGCCCACTGCCATGAAGGAGTGTCTGGACAAATCGGGCAATCCCATCGAAGACCTGAAGGCAATATTTATTCACCAGGCCAATGAAAAAATGGATGAAGCCATAGTAAAGGGCTTCTACGCCCTATATGGGATTACCGAAGTGCCGACGACTATAATGCCTATGTGTATTCAATGGTTGGGAAACAGCTCGGTCGCTACCATCCCCACTTTATTCGATCTTGTCAGGACATCCCAGTTGCCGGGGTTCGAACTCGGGTCCGGGGATCTGATCATGTTTGCTTCCGTAGGTGCCGGAATGAATATCAATGCAGTCTGTTACAGGTGTGAGTGATGTTCAAAAAAGATCCGAAGGCAGTTCAGTTACTGAGATGACCTTTCCATCCAGCAGCGTCTTATCGAGCGATGCGATAGCCTGTCTGCCCTGTGCGGGCACCGGCATGCAGACCTGCCCGTATTTCAACGACCGGCCGTTCAAGGAATTCCTGCAAACATTTGCGGAGTCTACATTTCCGTATGGAACGAATAATTTTCTTAGTTCCAGGTCGGTGGTATTCAAACTGATATTGGATATCCTGATATTCATAAAGATTTATTGAGACATTAAATATAAGCTAATTCCGCGTCATCACGTGGACTTCCACGGCATGCCGTTGTCCGTCGTCCTTCAGCTCTATTACCGCGCCTTCTCCGCGTCTGCCGTCGGCGATCCACCAGGATTCACCCGGAGGTTGTTGCTGGAATATGGTAATCTCATAGGTGGCGGAGCCGTAGCGGTAGAGGAGGGTTGCGGAGGGCCAATGCAATGGGAAACACGGATTGAACAGTAACCGGCCACGACTTTGCCGGACGCCCAACAGGCTACCGATCACAAACTGGTACATCCAACCTGCAGAACCGGTGTACCATGTCCAGCCGCCCCTCCCTTCATGACCTGCCCCAGCGTATACATCGCCCGCCATCACATAGGGTTCTACTTTATAAACGTCGGCCGAATCAGGCGTGGAGCTATGGTTCACGGGTTGGATCATGCTGAACAATTCCCAGGTTTTTTCCCGCTGGCCGAGGGCGGCGAAAGCCATCAAAGACCAAACGGCTGCATGTGAGTACTGGCCTCCATTCTCTCTTACACCCGGCACATAGCCCATGATATAGCCTGGGTTAAGGTCCGAGGTATTAAAGGGTGGATCCAGCAGCCTGATCAGGTGCAGGGGCCGGCTTACCAGGTATTTATCGAGCGAAGCCATAGCCGTTGCGGCCCTGGTCTCATCCGAAGCGCCGGACAGGACGGACCAGCTCTGCGCGATGGCATCGATGCGACATTCATCATTTTTTGCCGACCCCAACGGAGTGCCATCGTCGAAAAAAGCACGGAGCCACCATTCCCCGTCCCAGGACGATGCTGCAATATCCGTTCTTAACAGACCGGCGATCGTCCGGCATGTCTCGGCATAGGGCATGTCCCCGGTTGTTTCTGCGACCGCACTAAAACGCAACAGCACATCATAAAGAAAAAATGCCAGCCAGACGCTTTCGCCGCGGCCTTTGTTTCCTACCTTATCCATACCGTCGTTCCAATCGCCCGATCCCATCAGCGGAAGACCATGCGTACCGAAACGAATGGCGTGTTGTATAGCGCGTTTGCAATGTTCGTACAGGGTTCCGCTCAGGCTGCCGCTGGCGGGCAGGTCATAGAGGGAGTCTTCATGCGGCTGGAGCGCCCGGCTTTCCAGGAACCCTGACCTTTCGCCGAGGATATCCGCATCGCCTGTAATGTCGACATAATGCGCCACTGCATACGGCAGCCA
>Ga0206921_10061_pt1 | contig 30992 bp, 31 predicted proteins | sample Alteio_BWOrgHeat_66_FD_152930 | JGI IMG/M metagenome (GOLD analysis project Ga0206921, IMG submission 152930) | Enriched cells from forest soil in Barre Woods Harvard Forest LTER site, Petersham, Massachusetts, United States -... | ecosystem: Environmental > Terrestrial > Soil > Temperate forest >...
CGAAGTGAACAAGCCCCGCGACCTGTGGGGCTTTTTTATTTCCGGGCGTCTTGGCCATGGAAGGGGTTTCTTGGCCCAAAGACCAAAAGGTTTCTGGCGCGTTAATTTCCACAGAATGCTTGAGATTCATTTTCAATTAGGTATGCTATGGGCTCAGGAAAACAAGAAACCCGCTGAATAAACAAACGTTTTTAGCTTTGGCTTGATCCCGCCATCCAATACCCCGCTGGTCCATGAACCGTTTTACGCCACTCTTTTGCCCCAAAGAAAATCGGAGGAAGAACAATGGAATTTAGGAACCTGCAGGCAGGTCGTACCACTACCCTGAAGGCGAAGATCCTGTCCATGGTTCCCTCAAAGGCCCCACTCCGTCTTCCCGTCTTTTTAAGTCTCTTCCTCTTCTTATATACAGCCCCCTCTTTGAATGCCAATACCGGCATCGTGACCTCGGACGACTTGAACAACGCCATCACCAACGTCAACACCGGCGGGGTGCCGGCGATCCTCCAGTTCAACACCAATAGCCTGGACCTCTCGACCCTCAGCAGCACCCTTGGCACTCTGGGGTTCGCCACCACCTGGCAAGACCTGACGGGGAACAATTATCTGACCTTCACCAAGCCCATCCTGGGCGCCCAGGCCGGCCTGGTTTCCACGGCCCTCATTGAATTCAGCTCCTCTTATGCCATCACGGTGACCGGCGCGGGAACTTGGGGCGCGGATGGGAGCGGGAACGGGTTGACGGGTAACACCTCCTTCCTCAACGCGGGCTCGTTGCAGTTGGACAACAATTCCCAATTGACCCTGAACGGGGGCGCCGGGAACGACGCTATCGGTACGGGCGCCGGCGGCACCGGAGGCGATACCAACCTGACCGTGACGGGCGGGGTTTCGATGACTGCTTCTTCCATCCAGTTGAACGCCGGCATCGGCGGCAACGCGAACGACGTGGCCGGCGGCAATGGCGGTCCTGGGGGCGGGAGTGAACGCTCAGTTTGAGAAGGGGTTCAATGCCTTCGTGCAATACCAAGGCAAGCTGGGCCTGACGAACTATAGCGAACAGAATTTCTCGGGCGGCGTGAACTTCGGGTTCTAAGCCACTGGGTCTTCAAAGAGAAGGGAAAGGGCGGAGGAGAACCCCCGCCTTTTTCATTTTGGGCAATAAAAAAGCCGATGCCCCAAAAGGCACCGGCTTTACTTTTGACTTGGTCGACGAAAGCTTATTTCTTCCCGAGGACTTCATCTTTCAAGGCCTTGACCACGCGGAACTTCACAACGCGCTTGGCGGCGATCTGGATGGTCTCGCCAGTGGCGGGGTTGCGGCCCATGCGGGCTTTGCGGTCCTTCAGCTGGAAAACGCCCAAACCATCGAGCTTGATGATCTTTTCTTTCTTCAAAGTCTTATAGATGAGGTTCTTCAGCGCTTGCATCATGTTATCGACGTCCTTCTTCTTGAAACCCGTATCTTCGGCCAATTGTGCCAACATCTCGCTTTTAGTCAAAATAGCCCCCCTGGATTTGATGGTTGAAACCGACCCCATTAATTCAAATTTTCAGCGGTTTTACAAGGATTTTCCACTTTCTTTGAGGGGGGTTGTAGACTGCTTCTTCTTCCACCTAGGCCTGTTTTGGGTGGGTGCTACAGGCACACGCTGGCCCAGCGCATGGGTAATAAAGGAACCGCCAATGAGTAAAGCCGAGAGGGACGCCGGGATAAGCCTTTTTGTGGGGGAGCTCCTCCAGAGCGAGGGCCTGGCTCTATTCGAAAAATGGTTCGACCAGCTCCAAAAGCAAGCTCCCGACCAGAAGATCACCGATTCAGAGGTTAGGGACGGGATGCTGGGCGAGATAGTCTCTTCGGTGTCCAAGGGCAATGCCTTGATCTTGGACAAGAAGGACAAAAGGATGGTCGAGGATCTTCTGAACCGCTTCCTCAAGAAAGCGAACCTGGATATCAGTGTTTATTAACCTTCTTTTCCTCCTTGGTCGTTCTTAACTTTACTCTCAAGAAATGAAATAAGTCATACTCCGGACGCATGTCCAACAAAGGAATAAAATGTCTCAACTGCAAAAATTAGAGATACACGATAAGCTCGATGAGAACGGCATCCCGGCCGGGGGAACGGTCAAAGGCATCGGCCTTTCCATCACCTGGCAGGACGGGGCCTCGGGGAAGGGCGGGGACCGGAAGGTCCAGAACGGCGCCCTCGTGGAGGATGTGTTGACGGCTTGCTTGAGCCGCATGAAATTCCATCAAACCTCAAGATTCAGCTGTCCCGAAAATGTCTTGGTCATTAGCGCCATCGAACAAGCCATCCAATGGCTCCAGAACCGGACCGATGATCGGGAGAAAAGGCTGGTCGAGGGAACGAACGAGGCTTGATGCCAGTGCCTGTAGGGGCCTAGCCCCATCAAACCTTGTGTCTCGACAGGTGGTCTCGACGCCGAGGACCGCCAAGTTTGCCAATGGTTGATGGGATCGAACAGATCTGAAAAGATGATAAAATTCAATGGTCATGGAATCCCCCGCGATCGATCAAATCCCTAAATATTCCAGTTCGGTCCGGAATGTCCTGCTCTATTTGATCTTCTTGGGTCTGTCCCTTCGTTTTCTGTTCTTTTTCGCGGAACTGGGCCTGGAACATTGGGCCAACCACGCCGCTCTTTACAGCCGAAATGACCATGCCGAGTTCGAGAAATGGTTCGCCATCCTAAGCTGGCAATGGGGCATCCATGAGTATTTCAAAGAGAATGAATTTTTTTTCAATAGTCTCTACTATTTGGCTTTTTGTTACGTGGTCCGGGTCCTAGTCCTTCCGGCTTTCAAACCCACCGCCGCCCTTTTGGAAGCTTTCCCCTTGGTCCTTTTTCGGCTGGCCGTGGGGGTTTATTTGCTCTTTCCTGCCTGCGAGATAGCCTATTCCTTTTGGGGAGGTCTTGGTTATTACGCGGACCTCTGGTGGGCGATCACCTTTTTTATTCTTTGTTTGGTCTATCTTCTCCTGGAAGGCCTGGCGCTTTGGATCTGGGGTCGGTGGTTTCGCCCCAGAAAAAAAGGGTAATTGGGGTAAGATGGCGGTTCGATGGAACTCGACGCATCGAAGAAAGCCGCGGGGTAGCCTTGTTCTTCAACCAAAAGTCCGACAGTTTGACCATCGCCCGCGAGATCATCAAGAACACCGGACTTTTCGAGAACCTGGACATCCTCAAGGAAAAAAAGCATCAGGGAAGCGCCACCCCCCGAGAGGTTTTAAAGCAGGTCATGGCCTTGAGTACCTGCAACCTGGTGCAGACCATGAAGGCGGATTTTCTCGATGGGGAATTCAGCCCTAAGGAACAGGAGGAGATCTTGAGGCATTACATCCTCGAATCCTTCCGAAAGCAGGACCTGTTCAGTTTAGGCGATAAGGAAGAGACCGAGGCCCTTCGTTTAGAAACTTTAGATATCGTGGATGAATTCCAGTCTTTTTGGACCGATGAGGACCCCCAAGGTTCGGGCCCGGGACCGCGTTATTTTTGTGTGAAGGAAGTTCTTCGGCGACTGGGGGGCGAAACCGACCATGACCTGCACGACGCTCTTTTTGAGTTGATGTACCTGCAATACCAACATTACCTGAAATTTTTCAGGGAACATTTGAACAAGAATTAATATTAGGAGATGAAACATGGGTGAGGAAAACAAGCCGGAAAACCAGAAGGTCTATGAGTCCGCCATCAAGGTGAAGAGCGGGGAATACCGCTTCTCGGTGAAGGATTCCCCCCGGTCGGGGCGCTACCTCTTGATCGAGGATGTGCGCATCAAGGATGGCAAGACGCGTGTTGAGAGGGTGGTGGTCTATCCCGAATTGATGGAAGGATTCGACGCGGAGTACCAAAAGGCAAAAGCCTTTATGGCCACTCCGCCTAAAGAATCCTAATTACTTTGCGGCTGGGGCGGGAGTAGGGGCGGCGGAGCCTTTCAAATGGCGGGTCTTCTTGCGGGCTAGGCGCGCTGGCATGAAGAGGGTCTTGGCTTTTTTGGGGCCTTTTGTCTTGGTCATCGGGATCTCCTGGATTTGAAATGAGTGAAGAGCAGTCTAGGCGGAATTCCCCCCAATTGATACCCGATTCCAGGTTATCTGCAAGTGATGGACGGGTGAGTGGACTTACCTCATCTGTGTTAAAATGCGGCCTTCATTTTCCAGGAAAGGACCGCCATGGCGCGCATCGCCGCCGTTTTTCCCAACGAGGGCTCCCACTATGTGGGTATGGGCAAGGACTTCTACGCCAAATCCATGACCGTTCGCGAATACTTCGATAAGGCGGAAAAACTGCTCGGCCTTAAACTGGCCAAGACTTGTTTCCTGGGGCCGAAGGAAGACCAAGACAAAACGGTCAACGCCCAAGTCATCACCTTCGTGAATGACGCCGCTTTTTTCGATCCCATTGTGGCCGCCCGCCGCAAGCCGGAGCTTTTGACCGGCATTGGGGTGGGCGAGGTAGCGGCGCTGGTGGCCGCCCAGAGCATTCCCTATGTGAATGCGCTCACCTATGTCCTCAAACGGGCGGCCTTGATCGAAGCTTTCGCCCAAAAGCACGGGGGTGCGGCCCTTTCCATCATGGGCATCACCCAAGAACAACTTCAGCCCTTATTGGCCAGGGAAGAGGGGGAAATTTTCATCAGCCATTACTTGGCGCCGGACACCTTCATCGTTTGGGGCCCCAAGGAAGCCGTAGGGGCCCTGCAATCCGAGGTGCAGGGCGTGAAGAACGTCAAAACCAACCCCCAATTGCCCAGGGGACCCCTTTTTACCCCTAAGGCCGTCGAGCTGGAGCCCGCCTTAAATGCCCTATTGGATGAGTGCCTGGAGAAGCTTCCCTTAAAGAACCCTAAGATCGCTTTCCACCGTTGTTCGGATGGGGAATATGTTGGAACCGTGGAGATGGTCCGGGACGTCTTAACGAAGCAGTATTCCTCACCGGTGGATTGGGTGAAGACCGTCAAGACTGCGAATCATCGGGGCTTTCGCATGTGGATGGAAGTGGGCCCGGGGAAGATCTACACTTCGATGGTCAAGAAGATCGATAAGGACAACTTGGTGACCAACGTAGAGGACGCTAAGACGCTCTCCGCGGCGGTGAAGTTAACTGGGTAGAATCAACATCTAACGCCAAGACGCCAAGGTCGCCAAGAGGACAAAAGTTAAATTAAAGGATCAAGTTTGAAGATCAAATTCATTGTTTTACACCTGTTTCTCATCGTGTTAGTTTTGCCAATGACGGCCATAGCCAAGCATTCCACTTCCAACTCGGAACCCTTGGAAGCCATCACCCCCGTACTGGGCGATGACGAACAGGATCCTTCGATGCCCATCGTTTCGGCTACGCCGACCTTCATGGTCACCACCACCTTTACCGCGACGCCATCGACGACCAAGACTGCGACTCCATCCCCCAAACTGACCGCGACCCCGAAGGTGACGCCATCCGCCACCCAAAAGACCGCTGCCAATCTTCCCCGCGTTACCGTTATTCCCAATCCCGCCCGGGGCACCAAAGTGACCTTTCGCGTGATGACGGGGAGCCCCGTGGAAGTGCGGCTTAAGATCTATAACCGCTTTTACGACTCGGTGGTGGAACTGAAGGGGGAAGGGGACCATCTTTTCGACATCCTTTGGAGCCTGAAGAACGTGCCTGAAGGGCCCTATTCCTATGCGGTGCAGGTCATCGACCAAACGACCGGACAATTCACGACTTTACCCCTGCAAAAGTTCACCGTGGAGAAGGACGAAACCCTACCGGAGAACTGACAAGGGCTCGCCGTTCCTGTACAATCCAACCTCGATAACCCAAAAATTGGAGTCTCCGCATGCCGTCGTTCCCTGAAGTGCTCATCGTTGGCCGCCCGAACGTGGGCAAATCCACCCTTTTCAACCGCCTGGCTGGGAAGTCCCTGGCCCTGGTGGATAACAAACCTGGTTCCACCCGTGACCTAAAAAGCTTCGACATCTTTTGGAACAACGTTACCTTTACCGCCACCGACTCTGGCGGCTGGGTGCCGGGGGAGAAGGAATCCATCGCCTTGAAGGTTGGGGAGATGCTGGAGAAGCGTATCCAGAAGGCCGCAGCCCTGCTTTTTGTGGTGGACGCCATGGATGGGGTCACGTCCGCGGACGAGTCGCTGGCCCGGCATATTCGAAGGTACGGCATTCCGACTTGGCTTTTGGTGAACAAGGCCGACCAGATCGGCCGAATGGATGAAGTGGCGTCCGAATTCTCGAAAATGGGTTTCGACCGAAAGTATCCCATGTCGGCCATGCACGGTATTGGGCTGGATGACTTCTTAGATACTCTGACGGACTTCCTCCAAAAGGCTCCGGTCCCGGCCGAGCCCGAAGGGCCTGAAGCGCCAAGGCCTTTAAGGATGGCGGTACTGGGGAAGCCCAATGTCGGTAAATCCTCCTTAGTGAACGCCATCCTGGGCGAAAAACGGCTCATTGTGGACGACCTGCCGGGTACCACCCATGATGCTATCCCCGTCATCATCGAAACCGAAGAGGACCCCCTGGTCATGGTCGACACGGCGGGCATCCGGGCCTCCAAGCTACACGACACCAACATCGAGAGCATGAGCGTCCAGCAGTCCCTTTTTGAGCTCCAGACCTGCCAGGTGGCCCTACTCATATTGGACGGCGAGAAGGGAATTACCCATCAGGACGTCACCATTAGCCGCATCATCGACGAGGCCTTCCGGCCCGCCATCATCGTGGTCAACAAGTGGGATATCCATCACAAGGGGGCCGAGCAGGCCAATGCGGACAAGGTTATCAAACGACAGCTTCGGAACCTTGCATTTGCCCCTGTGCTCTTCATCTCGGCCAAAACGGGTTTGAACCTCGAGCGGGTCCTACCCATGGTCTACGAGGTTTACGAGGAAAGCTGCAAACTGATCCCCACCCGGCAAGTCAATGAGGCCCTCCAGGCGGCCGTCAGTAAGCATTCGCCCCCTTACCGCAACGGGGGACAGATTAAACTCCTTTATGGTCACCAAAGGACCGGCCATCCTCCTGCTTTCGAGGTCTTCGCCAACCGGGCTGAGTGCGCCTCCCCTGCCTATATTCGCTACTTGGAAGCGGAACTTCGAAAGGCTTTCGATATGCACTTTACTCCCTTACAATTGGTCTTGAAGACCAAGGGTGATAAGCATGAGTACAAAAAGAAAACCTTCAAGCGAAACTTCAATCCTTCGCAGGCAAAGCACCGGTCTTCAATTAAAAAGAAGAAGGAAAAAGGAAAGTCTCGGTGAGTGACATCCTCCTTCTCCCAACGGCTTATCTACTGGGTTCCATCCCCTTTGGATACCTGCTGGTCAAATGGGTCAAGGGTGTCGACGTTCGCACCCAAGGCAGTGGCAATATCGGGATGACCAACGTTTGGAGGGTGGCCGGCGCAAGGTGGGGAATCGCCACTTTGGCCCTGGACATCGCTAAAGGCGTCCTTGCGGTCTGGTTGGCGGCTCATTTTGACCCAGATGACGACTGGCTTCGGGTGGCCTGCGGTTTAGCGGCTCTCTTAGGGAACGTTTTTTCCATTTTCCTCAAGTTCAAGGGCGGGAAGGGTATCGGGGTCAGCACGGGGGTCTTTTTTTACCTGCTCCCTGTCCCCAGTTCGGCGGGCTTGGGCGCTTTCCTCCTGGCGGTTCTTTTGACCCGCATGATCTCCGTCGGAAGCTTGCTCGGTGTGACCGTCATGATGGGACTGACCTTTTATTTCCAAAAGACCCTGAACTGGTATTCGGGCTTGGCCCTCTTTGCCACGGTCATGATCTGGTGGACCCATCGGCAGAACCTCAAACGCATCCTTTTGGGCACTGAAAATAAAACAGGTAAGAAAAAATCATGAAAATATGTGTATTGGGTGCTGGAAGTTGGGGTATCGCTTTAAGTCTTCATTTAAAGAGGGCTGGGCATTCGGTCTCTCTTTGGGGTCATAGTCCTGACAAGATCAAAGCGCTCCGGGACCGTCACGAGAACTCCATTCAACTTCCGGGAGTGCTACTCCCTGCCGAGGTCGAGGTGACCGACGACTTGGGACAGGCTTTGGGGGGGAGGGAAGGGGTGGTCTTCGCGGTTCCGTCCCACGCCCTTCGGGAAACGTCCCAAAGGGCCTTTGGGCATTGGCCGACCGAGGCCTGGGCGGTATGCGCCACCAAGGGTTTGGAAGAAGATACCCACTTACGCATGAGCGAAGTATTAAAGCAAAACCTTAAAAATAATAACTTAATCGCTGTTTTGTCCGGTCCAAGCCACGCCGAAGAAGTGTCCCGCAAGATGCCCACGACCGTGGTGGCGGCTTCGGACCATCCGGCTTTTTCCATGACCGTTCAATCGGTCTTTCATTCCGACTATTTTAGGGTCTATACCTCCACCGATGTCCTGGGAGTGGAGTTGGGCGGGGCCCTGAAGAACATCATTGCCATTGCCGCCGGCATCTCGGATGGGCTGGGCCTGGGGGATAACACCAAAGCCGCCCTGGTCACCCGTGGATTGCACGAGATCACCCGTTTGGGGGTGGCCCTGGGGGCCCAAGCCCCGACGTTTGCTGGACTTGCCGGGATGGGGGACCTAATTGTCACTTGCACCAGCCAGCATAGCCGGAACCGACTCCTGGGAGAGAAATTAGGGAAGGGAATCGCCTTGCCCGAGGCCTTAAAGGAAATGGTCATGGTGGCCGAAGGGGTCAAGACCTCACACGCGGCCATCGAGATGGCCCGGAAAGTCAAAGTGGATGTTCCCATCACCGAAGAGGTTTACAAAGTGTTGTTCGAGGGTAAGAAGGCCAAAGAAGCCATGCTGTCACTTTTGGGCCGCTCCGCCAAGCCGGAGCAGGATATTTGAAGCGTCAGGACCTCATCAAAAGCTTGAATCGCCTCGGTTTGACCAAGAACCAATCCGCCTTGGCGGTAGACGCTTTTTTTGGCGCCGTTGTGTCGGGCTTGCGGGAGGGAAGGAAAGTTTCTATAGTTGGTTTTGGGACCTGGGAATGGAAAAAAAGGGCACCGCGCCAGGCCCGGAACCCAAAAACAGGGAAGGCGGTCAGATTAGAAAGCCGCAAGGTTCTTTTATTCAAGCCTAGTCCGGGTCTCAAGAAGAAGTTGAAGAAGTAAGAGTTTTCTCTATATCAATCAGGTCTTTGGGAGTGGTCATGGCTGACGAGCAAAAGCTTTTTTATACCATTGGTGAAGTGGCCCAAATGGTGAACGTGAAGCCTTATGTCCTGCGTTATTGGGAGACCGAATTCAAGAAGCTCGACCCCCAAAAATCCCAAACGGGCCAGAGGACCTATCGTAAAAAAGACATCGAGATCGCGCTGACCATCAAACGTCTCCTGTACGACGAAAAATACACTATCGCCGGGGCTGTTCAAAAGCTGGAAGAGCTTGAGAAAGAGGGGCTGGACCAGATCAATATGTTCGCCGTGAAAGCCGCCGAAGAAGCGGCGATCGAAAAGGCCAAAGCGGCTTTGCCTAAATTCGAAATGGCTCTTGAAGAAAATTCGAAACACGAACAATTGGAACATTCCCCAAGCCCGGCCATTTCCCGGGAAAAGGCCGATGAATTCTTGGGCTTGATCAGCACTTCCAAAACGATCTTTAAAAAGTACGGTTTGGCCTGATTTTTAAGTGTTTTGACAGGATGATGAAAAAGTCTGAAGGTCGAATTTTTCTTGATCTGTGTCGCGAATTACCCTTTGTTTACAAAGGTAAAGGCGATTCGCTCCAAACCCGTGGCTGTCAACAGGGTGAAAAGGCATTTTTCGCACCCTGTTCAGCTTCTTTTCTTGAACGGTCCGATTTTTTGACCTATAGTATGCCTCCCTTCGGGGAGATGTGGTTTTCTGGACGGGGTGTAGCGCAGCGGCTAGCGCACTTGGTTCGGGACCAAGGGGTCGGAGGTTCGAATCCTCTCACCCCGACCAGAAAACTATTCTGGATTGGTCTGGGGACCGTCCCCGGCCGTGGATGTCCGGTTTGTTGACCTGAAGTCGTTGTTTTTCGATGGATGTCGGGGCGTGGCGCAGCCCGGTAGCGCAGTTGCATGGGGTGCAAAAGGTCGCAGGTTCAAATCCTGCCGCCCCGACCATTTTTTCCATCGAGCCCTTCGTTTTTTCGTTGTTTTGATGCCCCTACCACGGTTTCCCCAAAAGTCAAAAAAAAGCTCAACTTTTTCAAAAATCTGACAATTTGGCTGTTTTCAGTCCATTGAAAATGGGGAGGTTTTCATGGAAAAAACCCTTAATGCCATCATTAAAGGCCGGGTCCAAGGTGTGGGCTTCCGGTATTTCACGAAAAATAAGGCAAAAGAACTCCACCTGAGGGGTTGGGTGCGTAATTTGCCCGATGGAAGCGTGGAAACCCAAGCTTCCGGCCCGGCCGAAGCGTTGGAACGGTTATTGCAAAGCTTAAGTACAGGTCCGGTCGGGAGCCAAGTCGATAGCGTGGAAGTTCAGTGGTTGCCCGCGCCGGAAGGAAGTCAGGGGTTTGAAGTCCGGTTTTAAAAGAGGGCACAATGGCTAAAACAGCTAAGAAGGTCAACCTCAAGCTCGAAGTAAAGACAAAACGAACCAAGAATCCCATCGCTCCAATCATCCCTCTTACTCTGATCAAACGCCTCCCCGAAACCAAACATGATCGTGTCACCACCGACAGCCTGAAACTTTATTTCCGTGAGATCTCGAGGGTCAAGCTTTTGACGGCCGCCGAAGAAGTGACGCTGGCCAAGGGTATCGAAAAGGGCGACATGAATTGCAAGCAGATGATGATCTCCGCCAATCTGCGTTTAGTGGTGAAGGTCGCCAAAAAGTACGTCAACCAAGGGTTGGCCTTCCAGGACCTCATCGAAGAAGGGAACCTGGGGCTCATCAAGGCCAGCGAGAAATTCTCCTGGCGCCGCGGGTTCAAGTTCAGCACCTATGCCACCTGGTGGATCCGTCAGTCCATTACCCGGGCCCTTTCTAACCAATCCCGCACGGTCCGCGTGCCGGTCCACGTTTCCGAGGATATCAATCGCGTCATGAGGATCACCCGGGACCTGACCCGCAAGTTGGGCAGGGACCCCAGCGTGGCCGAGATCTCCAAGGTCGCTCGCTTGAAATATGACAAGATCCACAAACTCCAGCGCCTGGCTCAAAGGGACATCTCCCTGGAAATGTCCATCGGGGACGATCCCAATTCCAAGTCGGTGGGTGATTTTATCGAGGACAAAACCATCTCCAGCCCCGCCCAGAATGTCTTCGGCCAGCTCCGCACCGAGAAATTGAAGAAGCTCATCGACAATTTGAACGAAAAAGAACAAAAGGTCATCCTGATGCGATTCGGTTTCGACCTTGATGAACCCAAAACCCTGGAACAGACCGGGAACGTCTTGGGTGTGACCCGCGAGAGGATCCGCCAGATCGAGGAAAAAGCCCTTCACAAGATCCGGACCTTCATGCACGCCAGCGGTGAAGAATATCGTGAACTTTTAAGTGAGTTTGTGTAAGATTACCCCGCCTTAGTTCCTTCTCCTTTTAACGCCTTAAAACCTAATCCCATTCGAGGTCCCTATGGATATCAAGAGCTATATCCGTGACGTTCCCGATTTTCCCAAGAAGGGCATTGTCTTCAAGGACATCACCCCGCTTTTAAAAGAACCCAAGGCCTTCCGACACGTCATCCAACTACTGGGCGACCGCTACAAGAACCACAAACTGGACGCGGTCGTGGCCATGGAATCACGTGGCTTCATTTTCGGCGGAGCCTTAGCGACCCATTTGGGCATTTCCTTCATCCCGGTGCGCAAGCCCGGCAAGTTGCCCTGGAAGACCATTTGCGAGACCTATGAACTGGAATATGGCACCGACACCCTGGAGATCCATGAGGATTCCATTGGGAGGGGCGCCAACGTCTTGGTCCTGGACGATGTGTTGGCAACCGGCGGCACGGCGGCCGCGACCATCCGGCTTGTGGAAAGGGCCGGCGGGAAAGTGACGGAGGCCTGTTTTCTCATGCATTTGACCTTCCTCAACGGGCAACAAAAATTGAAAAGCACCCCCTTCTATTCTATAATCCAGTACTAATTTTCCCGGCTTCCTTTGGGGGTCGTTGAGAGCGGCCCTCGTAGCTCAGTTGGATAGAGCGACCCTTTCCTAAAGGGTAGGTCACGCGTTCGATTCGCGTCGAGGGTACCATCGGATGAGGCCTTCCCTATGGGGAAGGCTTCGCTTTTTAAGCTGGATCTTATAAAACTCGCGAGGTTCTTCATGACCGTCAATTGGCAACATACTCAACAACATCCGACTGAGACCCATTCCGCCCCGAAGTGGCTGGTTTGGGCCAAGGCCCACCAGGAATTGGTGGCCGTCGCGGGGATCCTGGCGCTCCTCTTGGGGGTCGGCGTTCCTTATTACCTTCATAGCCAGCAGCAAGCCGAAAAGGATGCCCAGAACATGATGAATCTGGCCGAGTATTACCTGCGGATGCCCATTGACCCCAAGAACGGGTTCAAGACCGCCACCGACCGGGACAAGCAAGCCAAGGAGACATTCCAAAGGGTGACGACAGACTATCCCGGAACGCCGACTTCCAAGATCGCTCGTTACTATTTGGCCAAGACCCAGTACTTTTTGGGTGAATACACCACCGCCTATACCAATTTTGACCGTGCCAACCAGGAACTCAATGACAGTCCTTTGGGCGCGGAAGCGGCATTGGGAAAGGTTTTATGCTTGGAAGTACAGAACCAATGGCCCCAGGCAGCGACTTTGGCGGAGAGTTTCTTGAAAGAGAAACCGGATAGCTTCTTGGTCCCCGAGATTCGTTTGCAACTTTCGGAAATCTATATCAAGACCCAGAACAAGGATAAGGCCATGGAGCAACTCAAACTGACCGCCCAGACTTTTCCAGATTCGAAGTGGGGCAAGGAAGCCGCCCACCGCTTGGAGTTGCTCAAGTCCTAGGTTTTGAGGTGTTCCCGGATGCGGCCAAGCCCTTCCTGGAACACCGAAGGCCCCGACAAAAGGCTGATGACCAGGAAAGTCCCGTTTAAAAAATCGTAGAACCCCCCCCGGTTGGACCAAAACACCCCTCTTCTCAAGCAGTTCGATGACCCAGTCTTCGTCGGTCTGCCTGCTTTTTTCCAATTCCACCAAAAGATACCAGCCGCCCTGGGCGGGCCAAAGCTTCACGCCCGGGAGACCACCTAAGGTGTTTTCGGCCAGGGACCGGTTGGCCTGAAGGCGTTCCAGGACCTGTTTTTGGAAGTCAGGAGCGAACTCCAGCAAGTCTTTGGTGGCCTTTTGGACGGGGCCATTGACCGATAAATAGGTATCGGCGATGAGTTCAAGTCTTTCTTGAGCATGGGAAACCAGCTCCTCCGGACCTTCTAGAACGATCCAGGAGAGTTTAAGTTGGGGTAGGCCTAGGCTTTTGGAAAGCCCGCCAAGCCGGAAGGTCAGGGTTTGGGGTTGGAACCGGCTAGAGGCTTGGGGCGAATAGATGAAATCGGCAAAAACCTCGTCCAGGATGAGGGACATTCCGTTCTTTTCGCCGAGGTTGTCCAAAGCCTGCCGATCACTCGGGCTCAAGATCGAACCCGTCGGATTATGAGGACTGACCACGACCAAACCCTTTGTGTCCCGACGAATGGCTTTTCCCAACCGAACCAAGTCCAAGGGCCAGCCCGGCTCAGCCCGAAGAGGGTAGGGAAGAAGTTCAACTGCTTCTAACCGCACTAGATGATCCAAGAGGGGATAACCGGGCGTTGAAACCAGGAAAGAATCGCCTGGGTTGGCCAAGAGTTTGAAGATATAAGAATAAGCCTCGCTGGTACTTGCGGTGAGAACCACCGAATCCGCTTTGACGATCGTTCCTTTGGCAGTCAGGTAATCCGCCACCGCCTGGCGGGCTTCCGGATGGCCAAAAGGGAAGGGCTCATAGAGCGGGTTCCCTGGTTTAGAAAGGGATTTGAGAAGGTCATGAGGATAGTTGAACCCGCAGCGAGTGGGATTGGATTCGGTCAGGTCCAAATAGGAGCGACCAGCGACCCTTTCCAAGGCCTGGGCAATGAGGTTCGGGGAGAGGTCCCCGGGTGTACGGTCCGAAAATGGCATCAATGCCCCTTCAAGTGAAACTTTAACAGCTTTGAAAAGCCTTTGTTTGGTGGCCTGAAATCGACGAACTTGGCTCCAAGCTTATCAAATGGGTGGCCTTCGGCCCAATCCCAAGGTCGGGAATTGCGTTGTGGGGCCTTTTACATTGTAAAACCCGGATCGGAGTGATCCTGGGAGTTCCGGGACGGCTTTAGCCTTAATTCTAAAGGATGCTGAAGGGTCATTTTTAAAACCTGTTCCGTTGCCTTTTGAGCCTTTGTGGACAAAGTACAAAGATTGCTTGACCTAAATAATCGTTCAAATAAACACCGTTTAAATGCAAATTCGACCCATTTAAGCAGCTTTGAAATGGATGATGGGCATTGGACTGAAAAAGGATACTTCGAAGACACGAAATTCATCTGATAAATAAAAACTTAAATCGTGACCGATAACAGAAAAATGGCCTCGAGCAAGGGTTTGAGACCCTAATCGACATCGCCTGGCAAGGACCGCCGGTTCAGGGTCCGGAAGCGCTTGAGGACCGACTCGATCCCGAAGAGGCCACCCAGGTTCAAGGCGTGGACCTTGTAGCCACCCTCGAATGCCTTCTGATGGGCTGACCGGGCCTTGGTGGAAGCCAGTTTGACGTAATTCTCACTCACCATGATGCTCGAATGGCCCATCAGGTCCCGGATCTCGTAAACGCTCGCGCCTGATTCGGCCAATTGGGTGCCGAAGGAATGGCGTAGGACGTGGACCGTTAGCTCTTCAGGGTTAGCCAGTTTCGCCCATGTGGCGGCTTTTTTGACCCAAATCTCAAGGAAGTGCGGGTGGATGGGCTTATCGATGTTCCTCGGGCTGGAAAAAAGAAAGGTACCGGCCTTGTCCGTGCGTTCCACCAAATAGCGTTTGAGAAGTTCCTTTAGGGCTTCGGTCATGGGCACCGAGCGTTCTTTGTCGCCTTTTCCAATGACCGTGACCAGGCCTTGGTCCAGATCGATGTCCCGGATTCGCATGTGGGCGATCTCGGACACGCGTAGGCCGCAATGAAAGCCTAGCAAGACCACTAGGCTTATCCTTTGGCCCTCCTGATCGCTCGTTTGGAGACCTTTGACCAAGGCCTCGCGATCCTTGGGTGGCAAGGGGCGGGGGTTCCGTTGAGGGCTGCGGATGGCCAAATTGTGGAAGACGGCAGTAGGGTCGGTGGAGATGTGCTGAACCGAGGCCAAGTAGCGGTAAAAGGAACGGGTTGAGGCCAGGATGCGTTTCATTGATCGTGTGGAATAGGCTGGCCGAGGTTTTCCGGCTGGTGTGGTGCCGGGTTTGGCCAATTGGCCAGCGAACCGGGCCAGGTCTTGGGGTTGGGCTTGGGCGGGAATGAGCTTAGCCGCGTCCAAGAACTGTTTGAGTACCCGCAGGTCTTGGTGATAGTTGGACTTGGTATGGGGTGACTTGCAGACGTCCAGGAAACCGGAGTAGGGCTCGACCCCTTGGAGGTCATCAGGGCGGTTGAAGATCTTCTTTGGGTTGGGATCAGGCATTTGGCCCTCCGTAACTTCTATAACTGTAATTATGGAAGTTTAGGAGGGGACTGTCAACGGGTTTTTGGAGTTCAGTTTTGGGAGTCATACTGACATTTTCGGGACTACAAATTCCGGCGATTTTGCATTTAAAGCGGGTTTTTTTGAACGATTCTTCCCGAGGACAAGCAGTTGCCTTTTGTCTTTTGGGGCTCTTTTCGGACCTACTCGGCTACGAACCGAGCAAGGATTTTTTGGAACTCGTCCGGATTTTCCAACGGCACCAAGTGGCCGACACGTTCCAAAATCTCCAAACGGCAGCTTGGGATGGCCTTGGCCATGGATTCGGATTCACTGACCGGGATCAAGTTGTCCTCGCGGCCAGCCAGGATCATCGTGGGAGCCGTTATCCTGGGCATCAAGTCGGTTTGGTCACGCCGATCAGCCATGGCCCGCTGGGCCAATGCCACAGCCTTCGGATCGGTCTCCCGGATCCATTGACCCAAGGTCCTTATCGCTTCGGGTTTTTCATTCAGGCTAGTCTTGCCCAGCAGGCCCGGGGTCATGGCTTCCACCAAATAACCTGTCCCGTCCTTGACGACCTTCTCGGCCATGTTCAAACGGTTCTGACGGCCTTCGGGTTTATCGACGCCGGGCCTGGTCGAGATGAACAAAATCTTCGAGGCTTTAGAGGGATAGCGCCTCAAGAATTCCATGGCCCAATAACCGCCCATGGAAATGCCGCCCAGGACCACGGGGCTGCTTAAGTTCAAGTCCTTCAAGTGGTTTTCAAGGCCGTCGGCTGCTTCCGCGAGGGTCAAACCTGGGTTGGCCAGTGGTGATTGGCCAAAGCCCGGGAAATCCGGAAGGATAAAAGCATATCCGGTTGGAGGTTGCAGGCCGGCGAAAAGCTTGTGCGATAACGGAAAGGCGTGAAGAAGGACCAGGGGTTTGCCTTGGCCGATGACCGTGGAACGGATCGAAGGAGTCATTAAATTACCTCTTGTTCAAAGCTTTTGAGAAATAAGCTTAAAGATTTACTTTAAGCTTTAAAGTGGCATTTTATTGGGATTTAAAGCTGAAAGACAGGGGTCGTAGGTTTCCGACCGGTTAAAACCCGTTCGATGTTCTCGGCGGCCAGCAAGGCCATCCGGTCCCGAGTTTCGACGTTGGCACTGCCGATATGGGGCAAGAGGGTGCAATTGGACCGCTTCAAGAGGCCTTTGTCGATCTTGGGCTCGTGCTCATAGACATCCAGGCCAGCCGAGAAAATCCAAGCTTTTCGAAGGGCCTCGGCAAGGTCCTTTTCTTGATGTATGGGTCCCCTGCCCGTATTCACGAAAATCGCCGTTTTTTTCATTTGTTTGAATTCCCTACGGGTAAATCGGTGACGAGTCTCGGGAGTTAAGGGGCTGTTCACGCTCAAAATATCAGAATGCTGAACAAGCGTCTCGAAGGGAACGTAGCGGGCGTTGTAACGCTTCTCAACCGACACGGATTCCCTCTTTCGCTGGTGGTAAAGGACTTTCATGTTCCATCCTCTTCCCCGCCAGGCGACCGCCTTGCCAATACGACCGAACCCATAGACCCCCAGGGTCTTGCCGACCAATTCCCTGCCCAAAAGCATCAGGGCATGAACGCCCTTGAATTTTCCCGACCGGACCAGTCTTTCGCCTTCCGGAACACGCCGCGCGCAAGAAAGGATCAGGGCCCAGGTCAGGTCGGCGGTGGCTTCAGTGAGAACATCTGGGGTATTGGTGACCCAAATACCATTCTTTTTAGCCGTCGCTAGGTCGATGTTGTTATAGCCCACGGCGTAATTGGCCACGCATTCAAGTTGAGGGGCGGCTTGGAAGACTTTTTCGGTGATGGGGTCAGCTAAGGAGGTCAAAAGGCCATGGAAAGGACCGACCTTTTGGATCAGCTGTTTTTCGTTGAGGCGGTGCTTGTTCCAGGTGACTTGGAATCTTTTGGATAACTTCTGGAAAGCGGCGGTGGGTATCTCACTGGTGATCAAAACCCATTTTTTCACCGCAGCCCCCGGAAAAGGTTATTTACCGGGTGTGGCTTCGGGAGTGATGGTCCCAGTGGGCGTCGGTGATTCTTTGGGATTGATAAGGTTGTTCACCTTTTGAAAGAGATTGGGTCCTGGCGTTGAGGTGAAAGTGGGGGTCGGTGTCAGGGTTGGGTCCACCAGCCCGTTGATGAGGACATCACGGTCATGCCCGCCTTTTTGGATGGTCTCGACCAAGTCCACTTCCATGGCCCATTCGGACTTTTTGAGGTTATAAAAACGGCCGTAAACGGCCACTCTTTCACCTTTTTTGAGCTGTTCCAATTCGGTTAGGTCTCCCGCCTCGCTATGGAAAAAGAGGATGGGAAAGGAATAATGGAAATCGTCCTTTTCCTTGATGGACAACTGGACGAGGTTGTAATTTTCAACGTTAAAACCGATATCGTGGAGGGCTTGTTTGTACTTATAGGGCTTGAGCCAGGTAAAGGAGGTAAAGTTGCCGTCAATGCGAATGGGGCGGCCGTTATTGATGCTGAGGTAGTGGGTCCGGATGAAATCGAGGTCGATATCGCTGTAGTGGGACACATACTCGTCGGGGATGGGTCTGGCCACGATGGTGCCGGTCGCCAAGAGGACGATCAAGACGCCGAGGTAGAATTTTTTCACTGGCTGACTCCGGGCAAGTGGTTCAAAAGAGGCCTCATTATAACGGCTCCCTATGGGCAGGCAAAGGGTTTTTACCCTCACGGAGGCCTTGAACGGTCCTTCGTGAAAGGGTTTTAACGGTCTTTTAGAAGATGGGGGTGAGATTGAAATTGAAGACTGGGGGCGCCGATTGGTCCATGCGCCAGGCTACGTCGAATCGAAGCAGGACAAGGGCCCTTTGATAGAGGAAGGTATAGAAGCGGATGCCGGTCCCGATACTGGTCAAGACGGGCGAATTGCCCAGGTCCTGGAGCTGGTTGGCGACGATACCGGTGTCGGCGAAACCCGCGATCTCGATGTCCTTGATCATGATGAAAGAAAGAGGGTTCAAGGTGAAGTTCATGTGGGTAGCCAATGGATACCGAAGTTCGGTGTTCCAAAGACCCAGGTTGCTCCCGAAGAAAGTGCTTCCCCCATAGCCCCGCATGGTAGTGAAAAAGGCTTGGAAAGGGGCGTCGTTGCCGATGAAAAAGGTTTGGGGGTTTGGCCCTTGGGAGGTCATCCCGATGAATCGGTTGGCCCAAACCATGTGGTTCAGGAATCCGAGATCGGCAAAGACCTGTGTCTCCAGGAGCAGGTTGGCGAAATTCACGTTGGCATCCAATACTGGCAAGGCGTGCAGCAGCGTGAAATTAAGCGCATAGCCGCTGCTGGGCCAGAATTGGGTACCCTTGCGGTCTTCTTGTACGAAGGAAAGCCGATAGTAATTGGCCACGTTCCACTGGTCGGAAGTCTGGGAGTAGTTGGAGATGCCCTCGGAAAATTGCAAGTAGAGGGGACTTCCCTGGAATCGCTGGGTCCCCACGCCATACTCGAAGCGGGTCTTGAGACTTAGTGGATAGCTGAAATTGAGGGCCAATCCGTTCTCGTTGTTCCGGTATTGATTGACGATGTTTCCGGACTGCAGGTCATAAATGTTGAAAAAGTTCTGATAGTCAAAAAAGCTCAGGTCGACGGTCGTGCGCCATGCAGAGAATTGGTAATTAGCCTGGATGCCGGTTTCCACGCCTGGTACCACGTCTCCCAGGATGCCCAGCTGATGATCCCCCAGGTAATCACTGAATTGACCGATGCCGCCCCCCACGAAACCCACCGAACTGTCGTACCCCGCCAAAAGCAAAAGGATGTCCGGCGTGAAACGGAAGGGATAATCCTTAGGGGTCATGGTCAAGGTGGGTTGGGCTTCGACGATGGGGGAAGGCCCGCTCTCGCCTGCCTTGTTCAGGGCCGTGATGTAATAAAAGTAATGGCCGCCAGCCTTTACGTCGTAATCCACATACTTGCCTTGCCGCAGGTTGTTAGTGGCACCCAGGTAGTTGAAGGGCGCGCCTGATTCGGTGGCCCGGTAGATCTTGTAGCTATCGATGACGTCCACTTCCCCGTAAAGCTGGATGGGCCATTGAAGCTGGACGATATTGGAAGCCTCCGCCACCTCTAAGTGGGTCACGGCTAGTGGCGCTTGGGTAGGGGTCTTTTTATCCTTTGCTTGTTCCCCATCCGACTTTTCCTTGTCGAAATTGGTTCCCATTTCAGCCTCAACGGGCATGTCTTTCGAAGGCGCGGGGATAACTTTTGAAGCGCCGTCGAAACTGTTACTGAGGTACGCGCCTTCAGCGGGTGGGCTGGCCAAGGGGTCCATTTTGGAAGCGGAGAAGCTAAAAAGAGTCGTTTCGCCTTTTTGATAAAGAGTAGGGTAAAAAGTTGAGCCATCAGGCGAGGGGGCAACGCTCAAGAGGTCGGTGAAGCAATTGGTCAGGCGGGTCAAGTGGTCGCCTTGAAGGTCCATCCGGTAAAGGTTGAAGATGCGTTTATCGCGGTTTGAAGTGAAATAGAAGGAACCGTTCGCGATCCGAAGGGAGGATAGGGTTCCTAGGTCGCTCCCAACGGTCATCGCCTCTCCTTGGGGTAGGCCGTTCCCACCCAAGTCTAGTTTTTGAACGCGGGTCTCGCCCCCCTCCTCCTGGATATAAAAAAGACTCGAGCCATCGGGAGCATAGGCGGCCCAGGACTTGGTGGTGGGGTTGTTGGTCATCCGGTCCAAATGGTCACCGGCCGGTTCATAGCGGTAAAGGTCCACGGTGGTGTAATCGAAGGCTGAAAAGACCAGGAACTTCCCATCCGGGGACCAGGTGGGCGAATAAAGGACCGGCAACCCCTTGAACTTTTTTTCCTTCAGCTGATTGTCGGAAATTTGAAGGATATCCAGGACATATTCCCCGTCCCTTACGGTCATGAAGGCCAACTTTTTCCCGTCCGGTGACCAAGCCAAGCCCGAACCTTGGGACTGGAAGGAACCGTTCAATAGGGTTTTCTTTTTTTTAGTCAGGGGGTCCAACAGAACTAGGTCCTCTCCCTTGAAGTAAGCGAGCTGGGCTCCGTCGGGAGAAAGGGCCGATTTGGAAACGCCAGGTTCCAGTTTTGCCCCGTAACGTTCGGGAGCCGGCATGCCGTTGATCCTCGACCATGCCTGGGTTTTCATGTAAAGGTGCCAGTCTTCGTAAAGCTGGTCGAGAGAGACTCCCAGGACCGTTTTGACCGCCGTATCGGGCTGTTGGTTGGAGGTCATCTTCTTGAAGATCTGAGGTACCTTGTCGGCCCCGTAGACTTGGCTGATATAGTCCAAAATGCTTTGGGATTCTTTGTAGGCCATGTAGACCTGTTCGAAATGCTCGAAGGATTCCAAAAAGGAAAGGGGTATGGTTTGGTCGTTCAGGACCGCGTCCCGAAGCACCATTTCCCCTTGTGCGTCCAGATGTTGGGCGTTCCACTCGGCCATTCCTTCCATCATCCAGTTGGGTACGAAAACCGCTTTGAAAAGGTTCACCGATCGCCAGCCTTCCCCATAGATCATGTCGTACTGGAAGGCGTGGGTCAGTTCATGGTGAAGGACCTTCTCGAATTCGTGGTAGGACCCCGACATGGGCAGGGAGATACGGTTCTTGAAGACCTCGGTGAATCCCCCGACCCCTTCACCAAGAAGCTCCGGGGTGATGTTGGTCTCCTGGAATTCCAGGCCCGTACCATAAAGGAACATGGGGATCTTGCTCTTGGGGACGAAACCCAGTTTGCGGGAGGTATCCAGAAAGGCGTCTTCGGCGTATTCGACGGCTTTTTTGGCGAGGGTTTCGCAGCCTTGGTAGTAATAGATCTCGAAATGTTCGGTCTCGAACATCTGCCAGTGGTGGTCGGTATGGTACCGGACCTTGTTCATCCCCAAAGGAAGGGCCCAGGTTTGGGCGGCGATCAGGAGGGCCAGACAAAAGAAAAAGGCTTTCCATGAGGAAGGTTTTAGGTGTGAAAGCCTAGGTATGGACCCCATGGAAAGCCTTTGTCGGCGTTGAAGATGTAGGTTAGCGAACGACCGCTATCCAAATCCCCTTTCGATTGAATGAAGGGTACCACAAGCCCTGACTGCTTGCAAAAGCCACCTTGACCCCATCGGGCGAGATAGCGGGCGAGTGAGCGGACAATTGGGTCAGAATCAGGCTTTGGGATGTATAAAGATTCGCATCGGTGATCTGGATATTATCCGAAGCGTCCCAAAAGCCACAACGGCGACCCCGATCTTGAAAAGCTATCTTTTGACCGTCCGGGAACCAGGCGACGTCGGAAATGACGTGAGAGGTCCTGTAAAGTTTTACACGTTTGGTTCCGTCCGAAAGGATGGCCCAAAGAGCGTTTTCGTGGTCTTTATTAGTAACATAAAGATAACGGAAACCATCCGGTGCGGGTTCCACCAATTGGATGGGAGGACCCTCCTGGAACTTACCGCCTTCCACCCTTTCCTCGTCCGAAAGAAGGGGCAGGTTCTTTTTGGTGGCCACGTCGAGGATATAGGGCACTCCGTGTGTGCCGTCACAATAGACGATCTGTTTACCTGAAGGCGACCAGGCTGGAGTTAGGATGGGGAGCGCCAAGGTCAGGAGCACCCGGGTCTTGCCGGTGAGGGCCGAATAGGTCGAAAGTTGGTAACCGGCTCCCTGCCTTGTAACAAAAGTCAGTTCATTATTTTGGGAGGACCAAAGCAAACTGTTTGTAAAGGGCTCCACCGGTCCTTTTTTAACAACGGTCACGGTTCCCTTTTCCGAATCGACTTTCCAAATACCACGAACCCCGTCCTTGACGGCGTCAATGAAGAGGAACTTCCCGTTCCCGGCAAAGATAGGTCTGAAGGCGTCCCCCCCGGCTGGGATCTTGAAGGATTTCAGTGAAGAGGTAAGGCTATCCGAATAGCCAGGGCGAAAGTCGGGTGTTCCCGAAAAAGCGTAAGGGTCCTGTTTGTCGGAGGAGATCACGTTCAGAAACCAGCCTTCACTCGTTTTCTGGGCAAAGGCGATGGTTTTCCCGTCTGGCGAGTAGATCAAGGAGTTCAAGGAACCCTTTAGATCAAGGTCGGCAGTCGCCAATGATAACTGCACCAGGTCCATTTGGGGTTTGCTGAAAGGCAGAGAGTTGAACCCAACCCAGCCTAAAAAGAGAACCGCGGCAGTCAGACAAAGCAACTTGCCCCTGACACCAAGTTGTTCGACTTTCTTTGGAGCAATGGCCAAAGCTGAAATGCCAGCGATGACTGCAAATACACTTATAAACAGGCTGGGAAGGACCAATTGATTGATCCAGAAGCCATAAGCCAAACCCGCAAGCCCGACCGCAACGATAGCTGCACGAAGGCTTGCCAAGCTCGGCAGTCGATTGCTGAAATGGGCAAGGATGTACCAGAGAACATAGGCCACGAAAAAGGCTAAGATCACGATAAGACCCATCAAGTTGGTTACGGTTTGGGCTTTACCTATCCCGATGGCAATGGAATAAAAGCCGCCAAGATAGAGAATGGTGACCTGGGCCCAAATGAGCGGAATTTTCCAGGCCTGGGGGAACTGGCGATTCTTCCGGTAAGTTTGATTGTATTCACTTAGGGTAATGCTCCGGGTATGGGCCAAAAAACACATGCCCAGTCCGAAAATAGCGTAAGGCAAATGGGGCAAGTAAAGGTGCAAGACCGGCTTGAGGATCTCCGGAATAAACCCGGGTAGCTTATGCAAGAGGACCGCCAAGAACAGGAAAGCCAACCCTAAGATGAACCAGGTGGTGGTCGTCATCATCTTGGAAAGGGCTTTAAGGAACTTGTTTTCTTTCTTGGGTACCGCGGGAGTGGATGCTGGTGCCGGGGCTTCCGCCACCGGAGGTGTTGGAGCTGCCGCTGGTTTTGCCGTCTTTGCTGTTTCAGCCACGATGGCCCCCTTTATTTTCGCCCCCTAAAGTCAAGGGCGGTCCGGCGCTTTCAAGCGCCTTTCAACACGTCAAAAAGCTATGTACTCCAATTGAAAACCGCTTTTGGCCCTGGCTCCGATGGAAAATGGCAAAATGTTATTCAAGATATCATCCAACTTGATCGGGTGGTCCAAATGGACCGTGGGTTCCCCCTTGATACCGGCGAGCTCGGCCGTCAGGCGAACGGCGTCCTCGTAATTGCCAAGTTGATCCACGAAGCCGAGTTCCTGTGCCTTTTTCCCGGTCAAAACCCGTCCATCGGCGTAAGGCATGATGTAATTCTTGATCTGTTGGTCGGTCACTTGGGTAGGCTTCACGTGCATCTTGGCGGCCAGTTTGTCACTGAAAGCATCCTTACGGCCCTGGACGACCGAATCCACGAATTGCTCAAAGACTTCATTGATGGTTCCCTGCAGATATTCCCTCTCCTGAGGGTTCATGGGACGGCTGAAGGCGCCCGTATCCTTGAATTTCCCGCTTTTGATCGTTTGGAAATTCAGGCCGAATTTCTTCAAGAGTCCCGAGGCGTCTGGGAATTCGGCGATGACCCCGATGGAGCCGGTCAGGGTACCAGGGTCGGCCACGATCTTGTCACAAGCTGCCGCGATGTAATAGGCACCCGAAGCTGCTAGGCTGGACATGCTGGCCACGACTATCTTTTTTTCTTTCCGAGCGCTCAATATCTCGCTGTAGATCTCCTGGGAGGGGGCCACGGCCCCACCAGGGCTGTTCAGCCGAAGGAGCAAGGCGGTCTTGGAACTTTTCTTGAATTTTTGGATACGGCGGACGACATCATCGCTTTCGTAGATGGGTCCTTGGATCTCGATCAGGGTGATCTCGTTGGAGTTGCCCAAAAGCGTGGTACCGGTGGCCTTGGCCACCATGTGATGGACCAGAAGGACCACGACGAAAAGGGCGACGAAGCCAAAGCCGAGTAAGCCAAGGAAAATGTACAAAAGGGTATTGTTTTTAGGGGTTTGGGATGGCGCTGGAGCGGAGGAAACCTTTGGTTTCATAGGGAGGTTATGTTAACAGACCTCTAAAACCTACGCAATATCAACAAATTTCGCTATTTCGAAGGATGGACAATTAGAAATTGACGTTGGGACTGGTGAAGGTCGTAGTTGCGGCCACCGTGCCCGAAGCCGTTCCAAAGGTATAGTTAAAGGCGGTCGCGCCTCCAAAAGTCACGGAAAAATTGCCCGTCGACCCAGGATAAACGGACATGGTATAGGTCACGCCAGTCCCGCCCGTAAAGGGGACCGTCTGACTCCAAAAGCCGCCTTTGGAATCGGTGTTATTGAGGACCGCGGTACCACTGCCGGTGGAAATGGTCAGGGTTTCAGGAACTTCGGTCACAGTCGGCGGCTTGGATGCGCAACCGATCAATAAAACGAGCAGAACGATAAGGTATCTCAAAATAAAACCACCTTTCAAATAGGTTAGGCCGATAGTTTATCAGACCCCTCAAAACCCTGCAATGTCCGCAAAACCCTGTTTTCGTTTAGTTTTATTGCTGATCCTGGATCAATCCTTCCATTCGTTGCCCAGATAGCGACAGCTTTCGGACCATTGGTTGGCAATGCCCGCCAATATCTCAGCCTTCACGTCCGGATTCACCTGCATTTTTGGGAACTCGCTCAAAGGGTGGAAGTCCGCCCCCTTGAGGACCGCGTCTTGGGTGACATGAAGTTCAAAATTCTCGGCGGTTACCAGAAAATAAAGATTGAGCACCTGCCGGTGACGGTTGGGTGGGATGGAGTCATGGACTAGGACCAGTTTCCCGACCTTGATCTTGAGCCCGACTTCTTCCTGGTACTCGCGGATGAGGGCAGCCTCAACGGTTTCCCCAAAGTCCACTCCCCCGCCGGGGATCAACCAGTAGCTTTTGCCGTTCTTTTCATGGCGAACAAGGAGGATCTGACCGTCCCTGACCAATATGCCAGCGGCTCGGATACGGATGTTTTGCATTTCTTACCCCTTGAGGTGACGTTCAAGCTCGTCGACAGCCGACCGAATATCGGAAAAATCATCCAGGTTCACCCAATCCACCTGATGCTGGTGTTTGAACCAAGTCCACTGTCTTTTAGCATATTGTCGGCTTCGGCGGAATATTTTTTCGATAGCTTCAGTTTGAGTGATGTCACCCCGGATAAAGGCGGCCGCTTCGGCGTAACCGATCGCTCCCCAAAGGGGTGAGGTTTCGGGCAGGTTTTCTGCTAACAGGTTCCGGGTCTCGTCCAACAAGCCTTTTTCCCACATGGTGGCCGTTCTTAATTGGAGAAGGCGGTCCAAGTTCTCGCGGGACCGTTCCAGGCCAATGAAAAGGACGTGGCTCTCTCCCAAGGGTTCAAAATCTTTATCTTGGACTTTTGGGATGGGTGAGGTTATCTCGACTTTGAAAGTTTTTTCCAATGCCCGCCCGATGCGCATGGTGTCGTTGACATGGATGCGCTTGGCCGCTTGGGGGTCGCGGCTGGCAAGCCATTCGTGAGCCTTTTCGTTCCCCAGTTCACGTAATTTGGTCTGGACTTCTTCCCTGGTTTGGGAGCTGGGCGCTTCCCCTATGGGTGGACCCGAAACGAGGGCACGGAGGTAAAAACCAGCCCCGCCAACGATCAAGAGAGGTTTTCCCTCTTTGGCCTTTTGATCGAGGATGGCCCGGGCTTCGCGCGCGAAAATAACGGCATTCCAGTTCTCTTCGGGCTTCCGAACGCCCGTCAAATGATGTGGAACTTTCTTTTGCCATTCTTTGGAAGGTTGGGCCGTTCCTACTTCCATACCTGAATAGACCTGGAAGGCATCGGCTGAAATGATCTCGGCCTTGAGCTTCAAGGCCCATTGATAGGCGATCTCGGATTTCCCAACCCCAGTGGGCCCGACGAGGATGGGTATTTTGGATCTTGGGATCATTAGTGGCGGTCGAAGCGGCGATAAAGCTCGGAAAGGGGGATGGACATGATGGTGGGTCGTCCGTGAGGGCAGGTAAAAGGAAGATTGGCCTCGCGCATTTGGTCGATGAGCCGCCGCATTTGTTCCTCGTTCAAACGGTCCCCGGCCATGACCGCGCTTCGGCAGGACATAAAAGTTGCCGCCCTTTCCCGAGCCTGGTCTAGTCGGTTGGTGCTCTTGACCCCGGAAGCGTCCTGGGCGGCCAGGTCATCCACCAGGTCTTTCACCAGAGCCACGATATTCCTCCCCGCCAGGTCGGCCGGAACGCTTCGGATGAGAAAAGTATTCCCTCCAAAGGGAGCCGCTTCCAATCCCAATTCCAGCAAGGTTTCAATGTTGTTCTTGAGGACTTGGGCTTCCTTGGCGCTCAGTTCCACCGTGACGGGTACCAACAGGGGTTGAACCTCCAACTTTTTCTCCCGAACGGCTTTCATGAACCTCTCGTAATTCAACCTCTCATGGACCGTGTGCTGGTCGGCGATATACATCTCGTTATCCGATTGGAAAAGGATGAATGTGTTGAATATTTGAGAAAAGTTGTAAAGAGAAACATGGGGATCGATGCGGGTCGATTGAAGGGAGCTTTTTCCAAAACCCTTTTCCAAAAATGAGGAAACAGCGGCTTCGGACGCTATCCCGCTAACGCCGGATGGGTACTTTTGAGCGATCTTTTCGTAGAGGTCGGGGCCGGGGTGGGTGGAAGCGGTGAAGGTTGTTCCGGGTTCCTGCAATAAACCCATTGTTTCGGGGGAAGGGTTATAGGAAACACCGGGCGTACCATGGTCCATCAGGTTTCCGATTGTTGAAGCGGGTTGTAGAGGTTCGGTGCTGGAAAGCAGGGCACTTCGAATGGACCGGACAATCGCCTCGTAAACCTCTCGGTCCTTGGCGAATTTTACTTCTCTCTTTGTTGGGTGGACATTGACGTCCACCTCTTCTTCAGGCACTTCCAGGAAAAGGATGGCTACCGGAAAGCGTCGTGTGGGCAAAAGGGTGTGGTAGGCCGTCATAACGGCGTGCCCCAGTGAGGGGTTCATGATCCAACGGTGGTTCACGAAAAACAGCAGGTTTTCCCGGGTGGGCTTGGTGATGGTGGGGGCGCTCACAGCCCCCCGGATACGGATCCGGCCTGCCTCAAAGTCCACCGGTTGAAGCGAATGAGAGATGTCCTTTCCCAGCACTTGGGAAAGGCGCTGGGTGAAACTGGAGGCCGTCACGTGAAGGGTCTCTTTTCCATCCATCACCAGCCTGAACCCGACCTCAGGGAAAGCCAGGGCGCTGGTAGTCACCACGGTCACGATGTGGTTCTCCTCAGTGCCCTTCTTTTTCATGAACTTCAGGCGTGCGGGTGTGTTGAAGAAAAGGTTGGCTACGGAAACGGTCGTGCCAGTGGGACGACCTGCTTCTTCGATCTTAGGTGTGCCACCACCCTTTATCTTGATGGAAACCCCGGATAAGGAATCGGCCAGTCGGGTGGAAAGCTCGAAATGAGAGACCGAGGCGATACTGGCTAGGGCTTCACCCCGGAAGCCGAAACTATGCAGGTGGGAAAGGTCATCCACGCTGTGGATCTTACTGGTGGCGTGCTTTTGAACGGCCAACTTCGCGTCCTCGGGACCCATCCCTTCCCCATTGTCGGTCACTTTGATCAGACGGCTTCCACCTTCCTGGATCTCGACCTCAATGAAAGTGGCCATGGCGTCCAGGGCGTTTTCCAAAAGTTCCTTCACCACGGAAGAAGGGCGTTCCACCACTTCGCCTGCGGCGATCTGGTTGATGACTTTTTCGGGAAGGGTTTTGATCTTGTTGGCCATGATGGCCTTATCCTAACCGGGGAATTCGAGTAAATCTACGGGATCAGACAAGGATGAAAAGGGGTGTTAAAGAAAAGTGTTGGATTTAGGAAGCCGTGTTAAGGCCGGTCACTTCGTAGATCTGAACCTTGGTGGATTTGCCTTTGAGGGAAACGGGTTTCAATTTCTTGACGGTCACTTTATTGCCAAGTTCCTTGAAGGTTTCCTCGGTGATATATATCTGGCTACCTTCGGTCTCGCCTTCCACGCGGGCGGCCACGTTCACCATGTCCCCGATGGCGGTATATTCCATTCGTCGCTCGCTCCCGATGTTACCCACAATGGCTTCGCCCGTATTGATGCCATATCCCACCTGGATCTGGGGTTTTTTCTCGGCCTTCCATTTTTCGTTCAACAAGGTCAACTTGTTCCGCATTTCAATGGCGGTCTTGACGCATTTATAAGGTCCTTCGGCTAGTTCCAGGGGCGCGCCATAGATGGCCATGATGGCGTCCCCAATGAACTTATCCAGCGTGCCATGATTGGAGAAGATAACGTCCGACATGACGCTGAAGTATTCATTGAGCAGGGACACGATGGTCTCCACCGGTTCTTTTTCGGTCAGGGTCGTGAAACCCCGGATATCACAGAAGAGGATAGTGACCTTCTTTTTTTCGCCCCCAATGGTCATGTTATCGGAATTTTTTTGGACCATTTCATCCACGATATTGGGAGAGAGATAGCGCTGGAGGGAGGTGCGGAGCCGCTCTTCCCTTCTCACGTCGTCGAAAAGCTTGGCGTTGGTGATGGCAACCGCGGCCTGGTTGGCGAAGGCGGAAAGGAAGTACATATCCTCTTCGGAAAAGGTGCTGGTGCCCTCCGCTTTGTCCACATAGATGACCCCGACGATATTCTCCCTTTCCCAAATAGGCACACAAATGACCGAGGAAAGAGGAAGGGCCTTCAAGCTATCCCGATTGGCAAAACGCACGTCGTGAACGGCGTCCAAGACCAGGACCGGCACCCTTTCCTTCAGCACCGTGTCCACGATGGTCTGGCTATAGGGCGCTTGGGCTTCGGTGGGTGTCAGGGCATGGGTGGCCACGGGTTTCAGGGCCCCACCCTTGTCCTTCAAAAGAAGGAATCCCCGGTTGGCTTGCATGACCTTGATGGCCATGGCCATGATGATGGAAAGCAGGGTCTTGAGTTCCAGGACTGAATTGACGATGTTCCCCACTTCGTAAAGGGTCAGGAGTTTCTTGTGGGCCAGCTCGTCGATCTTGGGAGTCTTGCTATCCAACACATCTTTGGAAACCTCCACCGCGAAGCGAAGGCGGGTTCCGCCAAGGGAGATGACGTCCTGATTGCGAAGGGGGCTTTCAGTGACCCGCACACCGTTCAGGAAGGTACCGTTGGTGCTTCCCAGGTCCCGCAGGTTGATGCCTCCCATGCCGAGCAAGATCTGGCAGTGCTGACGGGAGACCAGGGGGTCGCTGATGACCACTTCACAGGTGTTGGAACGCCCTAATGTGGTCGTGGGACGGGCGATCTTGAAGACCTGCCCCTGTTCGGGGCCGGCCAAGACCGTAATGGTGATCTGGGGTTTCCCCGTCGATTTGGGTGGTGTTAAGACGATGCGGCCCGGGATGGACGGTTCGGGGGTCGGGGTTGGGTTGGCGCTCATTTAAGATCTCATTTCTTCAAAGCGTAGATCAACACGCTGCAATTGGCGATATCCGTGACATAGACATTATTGTCGGCGTCCAAGGCAACGCCGTAATACTTGGGGGCGATCTTGTAATTGCCCTGGGGCATACCGAACTCGGTCAAATAGTAGCCCTCTTGGTCGAATACTTGTATGCGCGGATCCCGGTCGGTCACAAAAACATTGCGCTTGGAGTCGGTAGCCACGCAAGTGGGCGCGGCGAATTCACCCCTTCCCGTGCCCCTTTTTCCGAACTTATTCTTGAAAACCCCCCGGTAAGTGAATATCTGGATGCGGTAATTTTTCTCATCCACCACCAATAGGTTCGAGGCGTTATCGATCGTAAGCCCTGAGGGACCGTTGAACTCGCCAAGACGGGCGCCTTGGATACCGAACTTGTTGATCACTTTTCCCGCCGGGTTGAAGACCCGGATACGGTGGTTTCCCGTATCGGCCACGTAAATGTTGTCCTTATCATCCAAGACCAGGCCTTGGGGATGAAAAAAGCCTCCGGCCCCGATCTCGATCTTACCTGTCGTTGGGGAGGCGGGTTCCCCAAATTTAGCGATGAGCTGGCCCATTTTCCCGATGATCTGAACGTTGCAGGTCTTGGCGTCCAAGGCGACTAGGTTTCCCCCCTGGTCAACGGCGACGGAAACAGGCATGAGGAAGGAAACGTCCTTCGGGTCACCGGTTTCCTTGCCGAACTTACCGACCGAATAAAGGAACTTCCCCTCAAAATCGAAAACCTGAATGTTGCATTTGAGCGAATCGCAGACATAAACCCTTTTTTGGGCGTCCACGGCTACCGCTAGGGGCGAAATGAAATTGCCCTCTTCCTTGCCCCGAGTGCCAATGGTGCGGATGAGCTTGTAGTGGTAACCCTGGTAACGGAGGGAGTTGATGTCCCCGACTTCCTTAAC
>Ga0206921_10063_pt1 | contig 30726 bp, 20 predicted proteins | sample Alteio_BWOrgHeat_66_FD_152930 | JGI IMG/M metagenome (GOLD analysis project Ga0206921, IMG submission 152930) | Enriched cells from forest soil in Barre Woods Harvard Forest LTER site, Petersham, Massachusetts, United States -... | ecosystem: Environmental > Terrestrial > Soil > Temperate forest >...
CACCTCATATTGTTCTTTTGCTTCTTTTCTTACAAGAAGAGAAGTCCGGATCAACTCATTAGCCAATTGTAAGGAGTAGTAGATTATCACTATGAATCTTATCCTCAAATTGAAAAGGTTCGAATTCCGCACAGTTTGGCATCAAGAAAAATGCTCTAGGGCAGTCAAAGTCCGCATTTGCTCCAAGATTTGGTTCGAATTCCGCACACTCTGGGGACGAAAATGTCACCTGGCGTTGCTTCGAGCCGTTGCTCCCCAGACTAGGCTCGAATCAATAATTAGCCCCAGCGGGTAAATTTTTAATAGCGGGATGCCAACCTAATTAAAAATTGTTTTTCCCGTGATATAGTCTCGTTAACCCGCTAACCTTAGTAAATCATTAAAAAAGGGGGTCGAAAAGCTTCCCTTGTGATGATGGTTTAACCAAATAGGCCGAAGAGCCACTCATCAGGGTTGACCAAACATCCTCCCAATGCTAAACAGAATCGTCCCGTTAAAACGGCATGAGCTATAATGCGATAGCGCTTATTGGAATGCTACCATGATCATTCGCTTGGTGTTTTAAGAAACCATGTAACCGCGTCATGGTATGCTTCCCCGTTTTGGCTGTATCCTGTTGCTTTTATAGCATTTGCGCCATTAGTGAGGTGAATTCCATTGAAAACAAAATCGTGGGCTGTTGTTCCCATTAACGGCTGATCAGCTTTGACCCCATTAATAGTGATTGTAATGTTTTTGAGATTAGAGAACACTTTTACTGTAGTCACCGCTGCTACCCTGTCTGAGTCGCGCCTGCCGGCAATATACAGTACCGGTTCCTGGCTCCAATTGGCTTTATACCAATAAAACGCGTCTTTCTTAATTTTCCGGTCGTAAGTCACAAGCCCTTTCATATTACGTGCAGGCACGCCGCCGCCATGAGCAGATGGCACAGAGAAATCAAACATATTCCAAACATAAGAAGCCACCAGGTACGGGTGCTTGGCAATAATGCCCCATTGTATTTCATGGAATTTGGTTTGAAACGTTTCGGGCCAGAACTGGCTTCCCGGATCACCGGCATCTCCAACATCTTCCTGTTGCTGATTAACATTGGCCTCGGCCCCGTACTCAGAAAGTACAACTTTATAATCCGGGTAGTTTTTTTCCAGGCCACTTACCCATCCTTCCAGATCAGGTATTTTATCCTCGTACCAGCCGTAATACCTGTTTATTCCCTGGATGTCAGCAGCAAGGTTTGATGGGCGGTTGAGTTCACCATAGCCGCTTACACTGGCCGTAAAACGGCCGGGGTCTTCAGTTTTAGCAATATCATTAAGCTGCCGGGTTAAAACCGGGACAAAACCATCGGGCGTGCTGGAGTAAACCTCGTTGTGCATACCCCAGTTATAAATGGATGGGTGATTATAGTTTTGCCTGATCAGTTCTGTAAGCTGCTGTTTGGCATTATCCCCCTCGTGCGTAGTAACGGCGTTTACAAAAGGTATCTCAGCCCAGATCACAAATCCCAGGCTATCGCATTTGGAGTAAATATATTCAGCCTGCTGGTAGTGCGCAAAGCGGATAGAGGTGGCACCAATTTCATAGATCATATCCAAATCGGTTTCGTGCTGTTTATTACTTAACGCGCTGCCATAGTCCTGCCATTCCTGGTGGCGGCAAACGCCGTATAGGCGATAAGGCTGTCCGTTTAAGTAAAACCCTTTCCCCGCTACAATTGCAAAGTACCGTAAGCCAAGCGGCTGGGTAATTGCATCTGATACCTTACCATTCTGAATGATGGAAGTGGTAAGCGAATATAAATAAGGGTCTTTACGGGCATTCCATAAATGCGGATTTGTTAACTGTAGTTGCTGATCAATGATGTTGATGCCTTGCGGCCTTACCATTGCCTGTTGCTGTACTTGCTTTACTATTTTTCCTTCCTTATCGCGAATCACTGTTTGCACAATTACTTGCCGTGTGTGCTCCTCTTTGTTTTCTATTTTGGCCGTTACGGTAATATCGGCTTTTTTATTACTGGTGTTTTGTTTGATATAAATGCCCGGCGAGGCGTAATCGGTTGTGGTAATATTTATCTTATTGGTAATAATTAATTCCGCAGGGCGGTAAATTCCACCAAATACGCCAAACAATCTATTGTTGGTTGGGATAACGTCAGGGCGTTCCTCATTATTAACTTTTACCAGGATGGTATTGGTAGTATCGTATTTTAATGAATTGCTGATCTCAAAACAAAAGGCCGAGTAAGCGCCTTTATGCTCACCTATAAATTTATTATTCACATATAGATCAGCTACTGTGCCTACCCCCTCAAAGCGGATAAAGACCCGTTTATCTTTCCATTCGTTTTTTGCAACAAACTCTTTCTTATAAAAAGCATCACCTGTATAAAAGCCTTTGCCACTCTGCATATCTTTATTATTCCAGGTATGCGGGATAGTTACACTTTCCCAATTACCATCGGCAAAAGCAATATTGGTATTATAGGATGCTTTCTTAAACTTCCAATCCTGGTTAAGTGCTATAACCTGGCGGGTTTGTCCCTGGGCATCGGCTTCAAAAATTGCTATCATACTAAATAATAATACAACAAGCATCGTTTTTAAAAAGTCACTTTCCAGATTTCTTTTATAGAGCATATATTCAGTCATTAATTCGTTTTTTTATTGATGAGTAAGTTTTTACCCCGCTAATTGGCTAATATTTTATAGCGCTGTAATCATGTTTTAGGCTTATCATCGGCCTGTATTTTTGTGCTGCCTGCGGTTTCCAGTACGATTACAAATGGCTGGGTGCGTTCTTCCCTTTTCAGGTGAATAAAATACTCATTGCCAACTATTTGTTCCGGCTCAAAGGTTTCCGCCGGGCGGTTTAACAGGTATATCTTTTTAATCATCTTACCGGCAGGCAGCTTTATTCTTATTGCCTCCGAAACCGGCACGTTACATACTATCAAATATGTTTTGTTAGCGTCATCCCTTTTTTGTGTATAGTAGCCCCAGTCCTGCTTATCATAACCAGCATAGCCGCAGTTATAAATTGCCTGGCTGTTTTCCTGCATCCAGCCTCCTATCGCGTTAGCCAAGCTCATTTCCTCCGGCCTGATCGTTCCATCCGGCTTCGGACCAAAATTCAATACAAAGTTACCGTTAAGCGATACACATTTGGCCAGCATTTCTATCAGTTCATCCGCTGTTTTAATATGTCCTTTCCATGCTTTATTATACCCCCACATGTTTTCAGGCACTGTCATTACGCATTCCCAGTCGTTTCCATGTACATCAGCTATGGTATTAGGAATTTTTCTTTCCCAGCCCTGCTCATAATCGCCCATTAAATTACCGTTGGAGTCGAAGTGACGCTTGCCATATTCATCCGCGTGAAAACGGCTCCCGATGATTAGTCCCGGGTGCAGCTTTCTTAGCTCCTGCTCCAATTCATCTGCAAATACCCCGTTTGATGCCCACGATTTATCCCAGGTCCCATCAAACCATAAACCTTTAGCGGTAGGGTACTTAGTCAACAATTCGATCAACTGATTGCGGGTAAACTGTTTAAAACGTTCAAAAGCTACACTGTCATCTTTAGTTTTTATTTCATAACGCCAATCGGGATTATGCCAGTCCATTACCGAGAAATACAGGATAACATCTATCCCCTGCCGGTTATATGCTTTTACCAGTGGGCCAATCAGGTCCTTTTTATAGGGTGTATGGGCAATGTTAAAAGCGGTGTATTTGCTCGGCCACAAACAAAAACCGTCGTGGTGCTTGGTGGTAATAGTTACATACTTCACACCCATTTGCATGGCCGTTTTAGCCCAAAAGTCGGGGTCGAATTTTGTAGGATTGAACTTATACATTAAAGAATCGTAACCCGGCTTTGATACCTCGTTCCATGATTTAATCCATTCTGAAGCACCGTTATATGGCTTACCGTTCCACTCGCCAGCCGGAATGGAGTATAATCCCCAATGAATAAACTGCCCTAATCCATAAGCACGCCACCTGGCCATAGCGGTGTCGGTTCTTTTCCCTATACGGTGTGCCCCATGTTTTAAAGGAATAAATTCTTTAGCCGGTTGATTTACCTGCTGTGCATGCCCAAAAAGGAAGGCGCTTAATACAATACTGATAATCAGTAATACTCTTTTCATTGCTGATGCCTTTATAGTTTTTTATTTCAGGTACCTTATATTAAATGAGCCGCCTTACGAAACTTATAAGGCGGCTCATTTTTTTATTAATATCCCGGATTTTGTGTTAATACGGCTTCATTGTTCACATCAATTTCAGATTGCGGGATTGGAAGCAGCATGTTACTGGTTTTAATAGAACCGGCGGAAGTTGGGTTGTATTTCTGTACTCTTTCCACCAATGTTCCGGTTCGCATTAAGGTAACCCTTCTGTCTTCCTCACCAATAAGTTCACGGGCCCTTTCATCCAAAATAAAATCCATGGTAATATCAGCAGGCTGTACCAGGGGCGCATTCGCCCTTGTTCTGAGTATATTGATATCAGCAGCCGCGCCGGTGGTATTACCTTGCAAAAACTGTGCTTCAGCCAGTAACAGATAGGTTTCACCCAAACGCATATAAATTCTATCCTTATAGGTAAGTGTGCCAAAAGGGTCAAAACTATTGTATGAATTCCATTTGGTGGTATGCGCGTATATATTCTGGATGGTATCGGTAGCCCCCGTTACTACTACAAGCTGTCCATACTTAGGTGATGACGGATCATTATAATAATATTTACGTTGAATATTATAACGGGAATTCCGCATGTCATTACCTGTACTTGAGTATAGGTTATAAGTCCACCAGTTGGTTGGCCTGATGCGGCCAATACCACGGCCGCCCAATGAATCTGCAACCAGCATCCCCGGCACATTCACATAAAACGGAACCCACACCCTGCGATGCTGATCTGTAGGACTAACACCACCCGGCACATTAGGCGCTTCCTCAATTACCCAAATAGCTTCTGTGTTACCCTGGCTTCTGCGCATATTGCCGTAGATAAACATATCCGAGAACGGGTCGCCGGGCGAAGTGGCATTGATGCCGTATCTGCCCGTTACTAATTTATAAACACCGTTTGAGATTATCTTAGTCAATTGTGCTTCGGCAAGTGCCGGTTGATTCGCCCGCAGGTAGGTTACTGCCAGCAATTGTGCTGCCGCGCTGCTGTTAGGCCGCCCTTCTTCCACTACATGATTTGCATCAGGCAAGTTTGCCGCTGAATAAGTTAGATCACTAATTTGCAGATTGATAACAGAATCAACAGGAGCTCTTGTATAATTAACTTTGGGTGTTGTAACAGGTTGGGTTACAATTGGCACACCACCAAATAATGTCGACAAAAAATTATAAGCATATGCCCTGTAAAATTTGGCCTCGGCCACATAACCGGTAGCTTGTACACTGGTAAGGCTAGTAGTACCCGATTGGGCCGCTTGTATAATCACGTTTGAGGCGTTGATTACCTGGTAGCCCCATTTCCAAAAGGTTAAGGCTGCCACATCCTGTGAGTTTAGCAAGGTATAGGTTTCATAAGGAGCCATGGCTGTTGTGGTTTGCCCGTTCCTTGCTACATCAGTACCTGTTTGTAACAATGCCATAATTCCCTGGTCACCCTCGTACTGGTTCCGTACAATTTCCTGTAAACCCGCGATGGCGGCTTCAAAGCTCACTTCATCCGTTAAGCTGGAGGGTGTGTAAATAGATTTAACCTGCTCATCGAGATAACTCTTTTTACAAGAGTTAAAAGAAAGCAGCGATATGAAAACTATTATGATGAATGAAAAAGTATTTTTCATGATTTCTTATTTTTAATTATTGTAGCGTAACATTAATACCTAAAACCACTGATGCCACTAAAGGATAAAAGCTGCTGCTCTGGTTACCTCCGGCAATGGCATAGCTTTCGTCGGTTTCCGGATCCCAGCCTTTCCATTTGGTAAACGTGGCCAGGTTACGCCCGCTGGCGTAAACCTGCAGATTTGGAATCTTTAAACGCTCAAGTATTCCTTTAGAAAAATTATAACTGAGAGTAACGTCCTTTATCCGCGTAAACGATGCATCAGAAGGATAACCATAGGCCCTTGAGTTGGTGTAACTTAATGAAGGGTACAGGTTACTTTTATTAACAGGTGTCCAGTATCCGTATGCGGCAGGAAGGTTTATCCTGTTGGCCTGCCCTGCTTCGTTATAAAAACTGTTGAATTTAGTTACGCCCTGTACTGTTTGTAAAAAAACGCTCAGTGAAAAACCTTTATAACGGAAAGTATTGGTCATACCTGCTGTATATTTAGGCAGCTGTGTACCTAAATAGGTTTTATCGGAAGCATTAATCTTACCATCACCATTGAGATCGGCAAATTTTAAATCACCGGGTTTCGCGCTTGGGTCAACGCTGAAGTTGTCGCCCGTTTGCCAAACACCTATTTTTTTATAGTCATATATACCATCCAGCGGCTTGCCTAAAAACAGGTTATTGGTGATATCATCCTTATTATCGCCATACAGCTGAACTAACTTATTCTGGTTAGCAGAGAAATTAACATTTGTTTCCCATGAAAAATTTTCGCTCTTAATTTCACGGCCTGTTATAGAAAACTCAATGCCTTGGTTGGCCGTTTTACCTATATTTTCGAGTATAGTGGTATAGCCGGTTATATATGGTATTTTACGCGCTAGTAATAAATTATAGGTTTTAGTATCATAAGCATCAATTGTTCCTGAAATTCTATCTTTAAGAATAGAGAAATCAAGTCCCAGATTCAATCCTTTGGTACTTTCCCATTTTAAATTACTGTTACCTATAGCGCTTGGGATCAATCCTATAACAGTACTGCTGCCGTTAATGTATTGGGTTGATGCCAGTGTGGTTAGCGTTTGGTATGGCGATACGCCCTCATTGCCTGATACACCATAGGATAGTCTCAATTTTAATTGCGAAACCTCTGAAACATTTTTCATGAACGATTCATTGGCTATGTTCCATCCAACTGCCACTGAAGGGAAAACACCATATTTGTTACTCGCGCTAAAGCCCGAAAAACCATCTCTTCGCGCGGTAGCAGTAAGTAGGTACTTACTATCATATGAATAATTGATACGAGCCATTTGTGATACCAGTGTAGTTTGTGTGAAGCTTGAAGTAGTTTGCTGATACTGGGCCGAACCTATATCATAAAAACTGGTTACATCATTTATAAAAGTGTTTGCTTTTAAAGCATCACTAAATGTATTGTCCTTTTCAGAGCTGTATAAACCGGTAATATGCAGACTGCTTTTTCCAAAGCTGCGGGTATAATCTGCAATATTTTCTATTAACAGGTTTGTGGTTTGTGTGTTGGTAATAGAGGCATGTCCAATCAGGTCCCCGGTGTTTCTTCCGGTGTAATCGCCTGTCATACCCGGGCTGGAAGTATACCCAACATTTAACCTGTATTTAAATCCGGGAATAAAAGCCGGCTTAATTTCTGTATAAGCGTTCCCGTTCCATGATGTGGTATGATTAACGGTTGGCTGGTAAAGCCCTGTTAAGGGGCTTGTATACAACTCTTCGGGGAACATCGGGTAGATCTGGTATCCGCCCTGCGCATTATATTCCTGACCGTAAGGGCTCATGGTTGTGGCCATAAACAGGTTAGTTTTCCCGCCGTCATAATTGTTATTATTGAAAAACAGATTAGTTCCGGCGCTTAACCATGAGGTTATTTTTGCATCGAGGTTTGAGCGGATATTGAATTTATGATACTGATACCCCTGCAATATGCCCTTTTCCTTTGCATAATCACCTGAAACATAATATTTAACATCAGGCGTACCACCGGAAACATTTAACGAATGATTTTCGATGTATCCCTGTTGAGAAATAGCTTTTATCCAGTCCGTTTCATGGCCGCTTTTGTAATTGGCATCTTCATATTGATTGGGCACAGGTGCCGGAGTTATGCCTGCCTGAGCGTCATAAGCCAGGTTTTTAGCAACATACTCAGCACCGTTCATCGGGTCAACCTCATGGGCCATATATTCAGGGCCTGCATACCCGTTATACTGAACAGAAGGCTTGCCGGTTTTACCCTTTTTGGTGGTCACTAAAATAACGCCGTTCGATCCCCTGGTGCCATAAATAGCTGTAGCAGACGCATCTTTTAATACCTCGATAGATTCAACATCATTTGTGTTAATATCATTGTATGAGCCGTTATAAATTATACCATCCAATACGATCAAAGGTGAATTGCTCGCGGTAATTGAATGCAATCCGCGAATATTGACAGATGCGACCGAACCCGGCGAAGACGCATTAGTGGAGGTTACGGTAAGCCCCGGTACTGTACCTTCAATAGATTGAAAAACATTGGTGACCGGCAGGTTTTGTAACCTTTCCTTTGGCACGGATGCTATAGATCCGGTTATATCACTTTGTTTTTGTGAACCGTAGCCTACCACAATTACCTGGGATAATTCCTTTGAATTATCGGTTAAAACAATGTGCAGCGTGGTTTGCTCATTGATCAGCACCGTTTGCGTGGTATAACCAATAGAAGAAATGACCAATGTTCCGGCATCAGAAACATTTTTCATTTCAAATCTTCCGTCATTGTCCGTTATCGTTCCCCTCGGGGTTCCTTGTAATGACACAGTTGTACCCGGGATTGGCTGACCCTTTGCATCAACCACTGTTCCTTTTATATTGATTTCCGCCTGCTGTGCTTTGATCTTATCCGGATCAGCTATTTCTTTGGCTTGCAATACAATATTATTTTGCACCAGCCTGTAGGTTACAGGCTGATCTTTAAGGCAGGTTTCCAGGGCCTCATTTACGGAAACATTATTTAAGCTGACAGACACTTTCGCGTTCAACAGCACATTTGAATCATAAATAAGCGCATAGCCGCTTTGTTTTTTTATAGATTTAAGCACCATTTTTAATGGCGTATTAAGCTCATTCAAAGTTATCTGGCTGTAGCTTTTCGCGCTGGCATGCAACAGGGTTACAATAATTAGCAATGTGGTCAGTTTCATAACCAAAAGTACTTTAGGGGATGGCCATGCCTTGTGCATGGCAACAAAATTTGCGGTAAATTTCATTACATTTGTTTTGATTTGGGTTAATACAGTATATTCAATATTCCAATTGTTTTTTCTCCGCCGGGCGGGGATGGGGTTAATCCAGATACTTTTCGCAGAAGTGCTTCGAACCACTTCTGCGTTTTTTTCCATGACAACCCTTCTTTTAATTTACTGCCGTCGTTTGCCTTTTTTCATGTGGTAAAGAGTAAAATTTAGTTAGTTATTAGTTTGATGTTATGGTAATTTTTTTGCCCGTGATCTTATAATCTATCTTCAGGTAAGTCAGGATCTGCATTGCTTCGGATGCTTTAATATCCCGGTGAATATCACCGGTAAACAAGCGTTTTGAAATTTGCCCCTTGTACACCACCTCTACATCATACCACCTGGCCAACTGGCGCATAACAGTTTGGATGTCGACATTGGTAAATTCAAAAAAGCCATTTTTCCACGCTACTATCTCGTCGCTATCTACATTGTTTATTACCCTGATTTTTCTATCGCCGCCTTCCGTATTAATTTGAGCCTGCTGATCGGGCTTCAATACCGTGGTTTCATTAGGAGTTGATACGCTAACGCAGCCCTCCAGTAATGTAGTTTTAACAGCAGCCTCATCCTGATAGGCATTGATGTTAAAATGTGTCCCGATATCCTGAATGGTATGACCGGAAACAATTACGCGGAATGGCATTTTATCATTATGGCTGACTTCATAGTAAGCCTCGCCATATAACAGTTCCACAGTGCGGTATTTACCTGTAAAGGCGGCCGGGTAACGGAGTGATGTGCCCGCATTTAACCATATCTGTGAATTATCTGCCAAAGTGATGTTATAGGTGCCGCCACGGGGAGTAGTAAGTGTATCATAAGATACAGCTTCTGCTTTACCAGGGGCAGCAATCTGTGCGGCATTGTAAACAAGCTGGCCATCCTGCTTTTTACTGACCACGATGTTGGTCTGGTTGACTATAACCCCATTCCTTGAATTATCAAGTACAATTTTTTGACCACCGGCAAGTGTAAGTATCGCTTTGTTACCTCCTGGTGCTATATCATGCATTTGATTTTGAGCGACCTGTTTATCCGCCTGCTTTTTTTGAAGAAAAAAATAAATACCGGCAGACAGGCTTAGCAAAATTGACGCGGCCACCGCCATTCGCGGCCATATTGATTTTCCAGGTACTGTTTTATTGTTAAGCTCGTCAGACAATAATTTTTGTTCATCGATCCTGTTCAAACCAAGCTCAATTTTTTCAATCAAGTTATGATGCGAAGGTTCAGGAACATGTCCTTCACCCATAATCGCTTCCCAACAGATAAGCATTAATTCATATTCCTCTGAACTGCAATGCTCCATCCAATTAGTAAAGGCATCATATTCTTCATTAGTATAATTACCAGAAGCTAATTTTTCTAAAAAATGCTGGAGTTCCTGCTGGTTCATTTGTTCCCTTTTGTGTAAAGACAGGGAGAGCAGGGAAAGGGATACCCCTGCACGAAAAAAATAATTAGTTACTTTTTTCTTTCAAAAAAAAGAAGAACACTAACGGGGCTGGATAAAGAAAGTTATTGAATTTACCTTTTTAATACCAGGTTGATTATGGCGGCAATGGTTGTAGTTATCCCTGCGTATTGCTGCAAATATCCTTTAACGTGCCTTTTTGCAGCATATAGCTGTTTTTTTACCATGGACTTTGATATCCGTAATTCAACAGCGATCTTATCATGAGATAAATCCTGTTGGGTGTGCATTTCAAAAACTTGCCTACGTTTTGGTGTAAGTGTATTAAGGGCATGGCTTACAACCGCATGATATTGGCGGTAAACATAATTATCTTCGGCGGTTACACTTGATTCTTCAGCATGCTGAAAAATGTAGCTTAAAGCTTTGCGCTGAACTTTTTGATGCTCATAAATGTTCATTAGCCTGTTACGCGCCATGCGAAAAATGTATGGCCTCAGCGACCTAACATTTCGCAGTTCTTCTTTTTTTTCCCACAAGTTCAGAAAAATATCTTGTAATAACTCTTCCGTATCTTCTTTAGAACGGATGATGGAGTAAACATAATGATACAGCTTAGGCAAAAAGAATTGGTAAAGTGCAGCATACGCGTCGCGGTTACCTCCGGCGGTTTCCTTCAGCAATGCCAGCTCCGTTTCAGGTGTATACCTAAGTTCTTTTTTCATCATTAGCTTTAATGTATCAATTTACCATCAACGGGAAACAATTAACCTTATATAACGCCCAGGCACAGGTATCTAAAATACCCCTGGTAAAATAACCTTTGCAATAAGTAAAGTTGGTGTTAATAAATTATTAAAAGATCAAATTAGGGACTTGCATCCGGATTACAAGAATTACTGCCCGGGTTATCCCAGCACAAACGTTTGCTTAGCATTTTAAAATTTCCCCGAATCCGCACCGGCACATTTTAAAACGGTTTGTATTTATGCGTTAAGCGTAGAGATTTTCACGAAGGAAATTAATTAAAAAACGGAACAGGGAAAACTGTATTAAAGACAGGTTTTTACATTTTAACGATTATTAGCTAAGCAATTAGATTAATCTTACGCAAACGATTGCAAACAGATAAACAAGCATCTTTTAAACCTTGAGTTTCTATTTGGCGAATAACTTTATCGTCCTCTTAATATGACATATTCTTTCATTCTTTCATTCTTTCATTCATTGACTCAAGAGCTGATTGCGCCAAGTTTTTTATATAGACCTCATCATAGTGACGGGATTTCGAATTATTTCAAAAATAATGTCGTCCACTTCCGTCACACAGGCAGCAAGCCGTTGTAAAAAAACAAGTATTTATTTACCTCTACTTAGTTTTAGCAATGACACAACCCTCAACTGGACATCATCTATTATCCTCCAATCGGGCTTAATATAAATATCTGTAGTCCGAGTTGTGTGATCGATGTGATTTAGCGAAAATGCTACATCGTCCTTCGAAAAACGACATTCATTGCGAGCTATGCTTCCAAATGAATGACGAGCACAATACATAGTTAACGAAGGAATCCCCAAAGCTTCACCAATTTCTTTCAACCCCTTGTTTAATGCTTTATTGAGGTTGCTGGATTCCGCATACCTTTCTCGCAATCGGTTAATATATTTAAACAATATCGGGGATGCCTCTGGAATAAGATATATGCTTATAAACGCGCTATCCTTTCTTCGTTTCCTGGTTTTTGACCGGTTATAATTTACCCGGTTTTTTACAATGGCTGATAGGCTAAGGGCATATATATCCTTGGCGTTCATACCGCATATATAAAATGATAGCAAAAAGATTTCCTTCGCTAATTCAGCACGGGAGCCCGGTGTACATTTAAATTCACGTATCATAATAATCTGTTCGATACTTAACGCTCTTTTTGCCGTCATCGGAGCATCGATCACTTTATGTTTTTTGAAGGGATAATGCTTGATCCTGATCAATCCTCTATCTTCATCATTAAACCTATCCCGTGCGGCATTGAAAAGGGTTCTAAGGTCTCGCATGTGATTATGAAGACCCGAATCAGAAAGCCCCTTACTAACGTAATTAACATCATTACCAAATTGGTTTTTACGTTTGAACCTTCTTTCTTTTCGCAAATACTTTTCGTAGTTGGGCAACATTAGTGCATTGATCTGCTCTATCTCGATATTTTGACTGGCGAAATAATCACACAAACTATTAGTAACTGTTAAAATTGGATACGCACTCCCCTTCCTGCCCTCCGCTATGAGTTCGTTTACATATTGTCTTCCAAAATCAATAATATTAATTATGAGATTTTCATCAGTTTGAGTGAGACGATTTGCGAGATCCTTAACATCTAAAAGCATCAGTAATCTTTCTAGCTCTATCAACTTTACCCGGTATTTTGCGATATCGGTCGAGACCACTGAAAGTAAAAACTTGTCTTTTATAGTAAAGTCTTTTTTTAATTGCTTTTCCCCGACAAAATAATTCGTGTTTGATGTAAGTTATTTTTCGATTGTGAGTCAGCCGATACTTAATATTATAAGTACCGTCATCTTTCTTGTGGTGTTTGAGTACCACTTCCTTGATTGTTGCCATACCGACGAATTCCATTGTAAAACATTTGTAAAACATTTTCGTCAAGTTGGGCAGTTTTTCGTGTTAAACACAACGCATCAGCTTTCAACTGACGAATTTCTTTTTTTATCGAAAAACAGCCCTGAGGGCATAAAAAAAGCCCTTTTACTACTGTAAAAAGGCTTTTTAGAAAGGGGGTAAATGATGGGGCTCGAACCCACGACCCTCGGTACCACAAACCGATGCTCTAACCAACTGAGCTACATCTACCGTTTTGGAGATTGCAAAAGTATAAATCTTCGGCTTAATTGCAAAGCATTTTTTAATATTACAATTGGCTTACCTGTTAAATTAATCCTGATAGGTAGATTTGTAGTATGGCAGAGCAACTGATAGAGCTGAATGTTAAGGGAATGCATTGCAATAATTGTGCAATATCCGTCCACAATTTATTAGAAAAAAAAGGGCTAAAAAATATTTTGGTCGATTTTGCGGGCGAAGAAGTGAAGTTTTCGAGCGATAACGAAGCCGGTGTTCCGGATATTATCAAGGGCATTGAGCAGCTCGGCTTCAAAGTTGTTGACGATATTGCTACGCATCAACCTAAATTTTATGAAAAGATAGAAAATAAATTTTTCTTCTGCGCCATTTTCACCACTCCCCTGTTACTACACATGATACTGCCCTGGCATTTTTTACATATGCCGATAGTACAATTACTGTTATGCCTCCCGGTTTTTATAGTCGGCTGCCTGCATTTTGGTAAAAGCGCTTATGGTTCGGTAAGAAACGGTGTTCCGAACATGGATGTGCTGATTTTTGTTGGATCAACCGCCGCGTTTGTATACAGCCTGATCGGCACCATTGAAAACATGGGCCAGCAATATGAATTTTATGAAACCTGCGCCACTATTATCACCTTGGTATTACTGGGTAATGTTTTTGAAAAACGTTCAGTTACCCAAACTACATCCGCAGTAAAGGACCTGGTAAAAATCCAGCAGGTTACCGCTAACAGGATAATTAACGGCGCTATTGAAGTGATCAGCGCAAAGGATGTTTTAGCAGGTGATACCTTATTGGTCAACCAGGGCGATAAGATCCCTGTTGATGGTGATGTGCTTTCAGGCAATGCTTCGGTTGATGAATCCATGCTTACCGGCGAGAGCCTGCCCGTTGAGAAAGGAAAATACGATAAGGTTATCGGTGGTACTATTATTCAGCACGGTAATATTCACATGATAGCTACCAAAGTAGGCTCAAACACTGTATTGGCACAAATCATCGATCTGATGAGAAAGGCGCAGGCAGCCAAACCTCCTGTACAAAAGCTGGGCGATAAGGTAGCATCCATATTTGTGCCTGCTGTGATGCTCATCTCACTGTTAACATTCGCTATAACTTATTTCGTGGCCCATACACCTGCACAAACTGCGTTAATGAGCGCTATTGCCGTTTTGGTAATATCGTGCCCCTGCGCCATGGGTTTAGCTACCCCTACAGCTGTAATGGTTGGCCTGGGCAGAGCCGCAAAGAATGGGATATTGATAAAAGGTGGCGATACTATTGAGGCTGTTGCCAACACCAAATATGTAGTATTTGATAAAACAGGTACGTTAACCACCGGCAAGTTCCGCATTAATGATATAAAGACTGAGCCGGGTAATGATATTGAAACCATCCGCGGTATAATTATGGCTATTGAGGAAAGATCAAATCATCCGATAGCTAAATCATTAGTTGCTGAATTAAAAACCTTACCGCAGAAAAAAGTCATACTCCGCAAAGCCATTGAAGAAAAGGGTCTGGGCATGCGCGCAGAGGATATTGAGGGCAATAATTACTTTTTAGGTACCGCAAAAGCCGAGGGTAGCAGTAATTTCAATCTGTCACTTTATAAAAAGCAAATATTACTCGCGCAAATAGCTATTGACGATGAAATAAAGCCTGATGCAGCCGCATTGATCGCTCAATTAAAAAAAATGGATATCATCCCGGTTCTGTTAAGCGGCGACAAGAAAAGCAGGTGCCAAAGGGTTGCTAACGCGATAGGCATTACTGATGTACACGCGGAAAAACTACCTGATGAAAAACTCGCTGTTATCGACATCTATAAGCAAAAAGGCAAAACCATTATGATTGGCGACGGTATTAATGATGCCCCAGCCCTAACCCAGGCCGATGTTGGTGTATCCATGAATGATGCCAGCCAGATAGCCATGCAATCCGCAAGGGTAATATTATTGAATACTGACCTGCAATCGGTTGTAAAATTCCTGCAGATCAGCAAGCATACTTTACTTACCATTAAGCAAAACTTGTTTTGGGCGTTTGCCTACAACGTAGTGGCTATCCCGATTGCCGCGCTGGGCTTTTTAAACCCTATGGTGGGCGCGTTTGCTATGGCATTTTCGGATGTGGTGGTGATTGGTAATTCTTTGCGACTGAAAGCCAAGAGATTGAATTAATTTGCCCATGGTCGATAGTCCATGGCCATTTCTGCAATTTATCAAATCAAACACATCGGTTAAGCTAATCTTTCCTATTTTTGGCAAGGCTATGGACTATCGACCATGGACTGAGAAAACTATGATCGAAATTTTTACAGACGGTGCATCAAGCGGGAACCCGGGACCGGGTGGTTATGGGGTAATATTACGCTCAGGAAAGCATTATAAGGAGCTTTCGGAAGGTTTCCGTAAAACTACCAACAACCGCATGGAACTAATGGCTGTAATAAAGGGTTTGGAAGCCATAAAAACACTGAACCAGGATGTTATGATCTTCTCCGACTCTAAGTATGTGATCGATTCCATTGAAAAGAAATGGGTGAATGGCTGGGTAAAAAAGGGATTTGAAGGCAAAAAGAACAAAGACCTTTGGATGCGTTATCTGGATGTAAGCAAACGCCATAATATAAAATTCAATTGGGTACGCGGGCATAACGGACATCCCGAGAATGAGCGCTGCGATCAACTGGCAGTAGCCGCCGGCAAACAGAAGGACCTGCTTATTGATTCTGTTTTTGAAATGGAAAATGGGAAGGTGAATTTGATGTAGGTTGATTTAAGTAATTATGTTTAGGGCGTTGCCTCCGGCCGTGCTTTCCGCTCATACTGCACAAGGCCTTAGCCACGGCCTGCACTGAGGCTCTCGAAGTGGCCGGTATCCGCTTCAATCACTAACGCGAACACCTGTTGTCATGCTGAGGTACGAAGCATTTATTATACAAGCAGTCAATATGAATGCGAACAGGTTCTTCGCTATCGCTCAGAATGACAATTATTTTATTACCCCGTTGTCATGCTGAGGAACGAAGCATCTATTATTAAAGCGGAAGATTAAACGCGGATAGGTTCTTCGCTACCGCTCAGAATGACAAGCGGAAAAAACCAACAACTCACCAAATCAACTACTCCAACCTCACACAGCCAATTCAATCACCTGTAGATCCTGGATCTTATTACCATCAATATTAAAGCGCATCAGCGTGCGTACCTTTTGCCAGCCCTGCTTACCCGCCGCACCAGGATTCAGGTGCAGGCAATTGATTTTTTTATCGAACATCACCTTCAAAATATGCGAATGCCCGGTGATAAATAGCTTTGGCGGATTAGTATAGATCTCAGGCCGAACTGCCGGGGCATACTTGCCAGGGTAACCGCCAATATGAGTCATCCACACATCCACATCCTCGCATTTAAAGCGGAGATTTAAGGGATAGGTGCTACGTATGTCTTGCCCGTCGATATTACCGTATACGCCTTTTAATGGCTTAAATGCGGCAAGTTTATCGGCGAGTTCTATATTGCCAAAATCACCAGCATGCCAAATCTCGTCGCAATTTTCAAAGTGCTTGAACACGGCATCGTCAAGAAAGCTATGGGTGTCGGAAATGAGGCCTATGCGGGTCATGTAAATTGCTTTTTTTATTAAAGCGTCATTGCGCGGAACGAAGCAATCCTCGATATATGTTTAAGATGTGCACAGGGTCACACTGAGGCACTCGAAGTGTGTGGGCAAAGGCCTTAACGCTTATGCTTCGAGTACCTCAGCATGACCCTACGCACGTATATACCTATCGGGGATTGCTTCGTTCCTCGCAATGACGCGCGGTGAGTTAATCATGGTGAATATCGTATTTATAACTAAAATATGGTGAAGAAATCTTTTAAAGTATCCGCATACATTTTTGAATAGACTTTGGGCTCATCGTAAATCACAAATTGCTGAACTGTACTTTCTGTATTTTTCAATCCAAAACACACAATCTCCCTATGCGGCAATGATTCTTCAAATGAATGTATCGATATAGCCTTTTGCACATGCAATCGACGCTGCTGAGCTAATTTTTTCACCAATGCCGAAGTTTCCAGCGGCAATACCAGCCAACATAAGCCATCTGCAGTTAGATACGCTGCAATATGCCTTATTAATAATTCAAGAAAATCACTATCAGTATGCTTGGCCAATGTCTTTTTAGCCTTCGGCGATTCCAGTGAATTAATATGAAATGGTGGATTGGATATGATCAGATCGTACTTCTTATCATTATTATCTTCAAAATAATTTTCAAAACTTACCGCAAAAATTTTTAAACGATCTGAAAATGGAGAGTTCTTAAAATTATTGCCTGCTGTTTCAGCTGCTATTGTATCAATCTCAACCGCATCGATATCTGCTTCAGTAAATCGTTGGGCAAGTATCAATGCAATAACACCTGTACCCGTTCCAATATCCAATATATGTTGTGGGTTTTCAGCCTGTACCAGCGCACCGAGGAGCACACCATCGGTATTGATCTTCATGGCACAGCCACTCTGATCAACGCTGAATTGTTTGAAGCGAAAGAGATCCGCCATGGCTACTTTTCTACAAACTCAATCGGCAATCCATCCGGATCAGCGAAGAAAGTAAAGCGCTTGTCCGTAAATTCATCTATGCGGATGGGCTCTACTTCAATACCGTATTCTTTTATATGGAATACGGCCTCATCAATATCATCTACCTCAAAAGCTAAATGGCGCAGGCCCGCAGCTTCGGGGCGTGATGGGCGCGCGGGTGGGTTGGGGAATGAAAAAAGCTCAATCTGGTACAGTCCTGCAACTTCCAGATCGAGCTTATATGAATCTCTTTGTTCGCGGTAAACTTCGCGCACAATTTTTAAACCCAACACCTCAGTATAAAAGTACTTCGACTTTGCATAGTCGTTACAAATAATAGCAACGTGGTGTATATGGTTCAGTTTAAGCATTAGGCGCCTAAAATATTGTGCAACACGTTATCATAAACCATTTTAATATCGGTGATGTGGCCAAACAATTCTTCATCCACATTCAGGAAACCATTGTTAACAGTACCCAGCAGACTAAATTCTACTTCGCTGGTTGCCATTATCTCTATAAAGCGCTCCTGATCGGCTGGGGCAACACTTACCACTACCCTGCCCTGGGCCTCGCCGAATAAAAATGCATCTTTACGGATAGAGCCATCTGTCTCTATATCAAACCCTAACCCGTTAGGCAATGCCGACTCAGTTAAGGCGATATATAAACCACCATCAGCTACATCATGTGCCGACTGGATAACTTTATGTTTGATCAATTGTTTTACAACCTGGTGCATATCATATTCCTTGTCCAGATCAAAATACGGTGCCGGGGCAGCCAGTACTTTATGCCATGAAGCCAGGTATTGTGACGATGCGATATCATTAACCGATTCGCCAATCAAATAGATCAGATCATCAGGCTGTTTAAAGTCGGATGTCATAATATTGGTGATATCATCCATTACACCCAGCATACCAATAGTTGGTGTTGGGAAAACAGAGCCACCATCGGCTGACTGGTTATAGAAACTTACGTTACCGCCGGTTACCGGAGTTTCAAACTTGGTACAAGCCGCGCTCATGCCTTTTATAGCGCTTACAAACTGCCAGTAAACCTCCGGATTGTACGGGTTACCAAAGTTTAAACAATTGGTGATAGCAACAGGCTCGCCACCTGCGCAGGTAATGTTACGTGCAGCTTCAGCAACGGCAATTTCACAACCCTTTTGCGGATCGGCGTATACATAGCGTGAGTTACAGTCGACAGTTATAACGATGGCTTTATCAGTACCCAAAACTGCAACAACAGCCGCGTCGCTTGGGCGGTTGGTGGTCATAGTTTGTACACCTACCATTGAATCATACTGATCGGTTACCCAACGTTTTGATGCAATATTAGGATGTGATATTAAATGCTCGGCAACCGCTACTAAATCGGCAGGCTCTGCAACATCTTCTGTTTTAAATTTCTGATTTTCTGCAAAATATGCAGGCTCTTTGTATTCGCGCTTGTAAACCGGTGCACCTCCGCCTAAAACTAAATCATCAGCAGGCACATCGGCAACCAATACTCCTTTTGCATAATACTCAAGGCGTTTGGTATCGGTTACTTCACCTATAATGGCACAGTTCAGGTCCCATTTGTCAAAAACAGCTTCAACTTCTGCTTCGCGGCCTTTATGCACCACAATCAGCATACGCTCCTGAGATTCTGATAACAGGATCTCGAAAGGCTTCATATTTGCCTGGCGGGTTGGTACTTTATCCAAGTCGATACGCATACCGTGCTCGCCTTTTGCCGACATTTCTGAGTTTGAGCAGATAATACCTGCTGCACCCATATCCTGCATACCTACAACCGCGCCTGTTTTAATTACTTCAAGCGTAGCTTCCAGCAATAATTTTTCCTGGAACGGGTCACCCACCTGTACGGCCGGCAAATCATTCACAGAGTCTTTTGTTATATCTTTTGATGCGAATGCCGCGCCGTGGATACCATCTTTACCGGTAGCCGAACCTACTATATAAACCGGGTTACCTACACCATATGACGTTGCTGATACGGTTTCGCCAGCTTTAACAATACCTGCTGAAAACGCGTTAACCAATGGGTTTACGTTATAGCACTCATCAAAAAACAGCTCACCGCCTACAGTTGGGATACCGAAGGCGTTACCATAATGACTGATACCTTTAACAACACCCTTAACCAACCATTTGGTACGATCAAGCGCCAGATCACCAAAACGCAGTGAGTTTAGCTGTGCAATTGGCCTTGCGCCCATGGTAAATATATCGCGGTTTATACCGCCCACACCTGTTGCAGCGCCCTGATACGGCTCTAAAGCTGATGGGTGGTTATGTGATTCTATTTTAAATGCGCACCCTATGCCATCGCCCAGATCAACCAGGCCGGCATTTTCTTCACCGGCCTTAGCCAGCATACGCGGACCATCTTTTGGCAATGTTTTTAGCCAGGTAATCGAGTTTTTATAAGAACAATGCTCGCTCCACATTACCGAGAAGATGGATAGTTCGGTAAAATTGGGAACGCGCCCTAATATTTCATTTATGCGGTCAAATTCTTCGGGTAGTAAGCCTAAATCTTTGGCGGTTTCAACAGTGGTTAATTGCAGCTGCTCCAATGTGTTTTTATTTATTTTGAAAGGATGCGCAAAATTAGGAAAAAAGGGTGAAAGGACAAATGTTAAAGGCGGAAAGGTTAAGGGTGAAAGCTAAAAGTGGAAGATGGGGTGAAAAAGCAAAGCTTAAAGGCGAAAAGTTTTGGAGGCGGGCGAAAAGGCCACTATATGAATAAAAACTCTATAAAATAAAAGACAGAAATGGGATATATATACTCCCATTTCTGCCCTTTGCGACAGCTTAATCACCTTTCACCTTTATCCTTTCCTCCTTTAACCTGCAGCTCTATATATTGTCCCGGTGCTCAATTACCATCATCGCCCAGTTGAAAATTAATGGGGATATTATATTTTACCCGTACCGGCTGGCCGTTTTGCATGCCTGGTTTCCAGGCCGGTGCAAGTTTTAAAACACGCAGGGCTTCTTCATCCAAACCATAGCCGGGGCCACGATCAACTGTAATATTTGACAAATGGCCATCTCTTTCAATAATAAAGCTTAACCAAACTTTACCTTGTATGTGATCGGCCACAGCACCATCAGGGTATCTTAAATGTTTCTGCAAAAATTTCGACCATGCTGATGCTCCACCAAAGGGCTGGGGCATTACATCAAGGCCACCTAAATTTACCGGTTCGTTGCTAATAGTACCGGGATCTACACCCGGGCCACCTTTCCCCGGCACGTCAACAGGACCAGTAGTGGTAGTTGTGCCTTTAACATCAACCGGGCCAATATTACCAGTTAGCGTACTTGTTTTTGGCGGTTCTGTAATTGCGGGTTTAGGTGATACCACAAATGGGATATACTCCTTTGTTGGTACTGTCAATGCTTTTGGAGCAGCTGGCTGATGTACATGTGTTATTGGTTTGGGCGGATGTACTACTGCCGGGTGTACATAATTACTAAGGTTAACCGGAATTACCCGAACTGTTGGAATAACCGCAGTTACAACCGGCTTAATAAGCACACCAATTAAAAGCGCAAGACCCGTAATCGTTAAAAAGGCAATCGCCATGGCTTTCAACATGGTACGGGAGTAATGTTGCCTTAGTTCGTAAGCACCATAAGCTTTGTTACGGTCGTCAAATACAAGTTCGAGCCACTCAGACTTGTACAAATCAAATTTTGAGATAAGCATTTTTAGTGAAATTAAATTTCATATATAACGCTTATAAATTGCTCATGTTTCGTCAAAAGCACCTAACGCAGCCTATTTTAACATTATTTAACAATTGCAACGTTGTTGCAACTACTTTTACAAAGCTGCTATTTTCAATAAATCTCACATTTTATTAACCTTATTAGAATTATATATCATTATTAATAAAATAATCACAACGTTATTTTACAAAACCGATAATTTTCGTATTTTTAAATATGTTTAAAAATATTTTTAAACTTCCTGTAATAATCCTCCTATTCCTTAGCGGATATGTCATTTTTGCTAAGGCCAATCCACCAGTTCCCAATAATTCACATCCGCATAAACAAGCTTCATTTGCCAGTGCTGTACGCCATAGTGCAGGGCAGGAATTTGCAAACACCAATGGTACTCCGCTGCAGATCGCAAGCCTTCAGCGGCACAAGACAGTTCACTCTATAAAATGTATCGACAGCCGGTTTAACATAGCTGTTATACAGATCAGGTACATCCATTTTATTTGCGGAACCTACAGCAGTGAACTCTCCCGTTTCCGCAAACTCATCTTATTTCCCTTTCATGTTTTTTGGTAATTAATAAAACACATCAGCCACTTGCTTTTAGTAAAGGCAAGCGGATTTATTGTTTATTAAATTTAATTTATGACACTGCCTGGTGTTTTTGATTGCTATACCAGGCAGTGTTATTTTGTTATATCCCTCCAAACTAAACTCATGAAAAAATTTATCCCATTTTCTGTGCTTATTATTATAGTAATACTGGCACTTGTTTTTCCCTCGGTTGAAACCGTAACCGTCGCCGATAGTAAAATTGATTCGGGCGATACCGCATGGTTATTGGTTAGCACTGCCCTTGTTTTGATCATGACACCGGGCCTGGCATTTTTTTATGGCGGCATGGTGAGTAAAAAGAACGTATTATCAACCATGATGCAAAGCTTTGTTTGCATGGGTGTGATAACCATTATATGGGTCATCTTCGGATTCAGCCTTGCCTTTGGTGATTCAATAGGCGGTTTTATTGGCGACCCGCGAACTTTTTTTATGATGAAAGGCATGCTGGGTAACGCTACCTGGAAACTTGCCCCTACCATCCCACTGGTTTTGTTTGCTATGTTCCAGTTAAAATTCGCTGTCATTACCCCTGCCCTTATTACTGGCGCATTTGCCGAACGCATCCGCTTTAATTCGTATATAATTTTCCTTTGCCTGTTTATGATATTTATTTACGCCCCACTGGCCCACTCTACCTGGCACCCGGATGGTTTCCTGTTTAAACTTGGCGTGCTTGATTTTGCAGGCGGAACCGTTGTACATATGTCGGCCGGATGGGCTGCTTTGGCTTCAGCAATATATTTAAAACAGCGCCACGACAAGGTACACTCACCTGCCCGCATCAGCTATGTATTATTAGGTACAGGCTTATTATGGTTTGGCTGGTTTGGCTTTAACGCAGGTTCAGCATTGGGTTCGGGTATGTTAGCAGCAACAGCCCTGGCAACAACCACCACAGCATCAGCGGCAGCGGCCATCAGCTGGATCTTTTTTGATATGTTAAGAGGTAAAAAAACTTCTGTAATGGGTGCTTGTATCGGCGCGGTTGTCGGCTTGGTAGCTATTACCCCCGCTGCGGGTTTTGTCACTATCCCTCACTCATTAATTATTGGTATTGTTGCTGCGGTGATTAGTAACCTACTGGTGATTTGGCGCTCATCAACCAGTATTGATGATACACTTGACGTATTCCCCTGCCACGGCGTTGGCGGCATGGTTGGCATGCTGCTTACCGGCGTCTTCGCACATCAAAATGTAAATAGCGGCAATAGCACAGGTAATGGTTTATATTATGGCGAAACACATTTATTTTTCATACATCTGCTTACACTTATCGGTGTATCAGCATTTGCATTCTTCGGTTCTTATATTTTACTAAAAGTTACCGATATGATCAGCACCTTACGTGTAACACACGAGGAAGAACTTATCGGGCTTGATATCAGTCAGCATGATGAGGAACTTTAATTAGACAAACGAACCTTTTTAACCACAAAACATAAAAAAAGCTGCATTATATAATGCAGCTTTTTTTTACGATCTAAACTCAAGCCCGAAGCCTACCAATCTTTTGTTGATATTACTTTTTTCTTTGTTTCCTTTGGTAAAGCGGCTGGTTTAAGTATATAGTATCTTAATTTATCGCCGAATGCCTTGCTGTATGTCCCTATCTGATCCAGATAACTATCAACTTGCTTTTTATCCAGCTTTGTTGTTGCGCTCTCAAGCGGGATATCAATACCCACCTGCGGAACAGAATTTCCATAACGATCAACTTTGTATGGTGTAAATACAAAATCAGTTAACCAGTACCTGTATTTCTGATCTTTACATTCAATATAATAGGTATAATTTACTTCCCCCTCAATATGCTTAGCCACAGCAAGCCCACTTACAATCAGGAATTTGCCTGTACCCGTAAAGTTACCGCTTGTTTCTCCTTTTTTTACTGTATTTTTAGGATAAGCCTTTTCTAAAAAATACAGCGCCCTGTCTTTTAAAGTATCTGTAATCACGCCAGGCTGACTAACCACCTGGTAATACATATATTTATTTTGCTCGTTAAATGCCAGCAGATCCTTTTGTGCCGATGCAACTTTGGCAAACAACACGCACATTAAAACAAAAAATACTTTTTTCATGCTATAAAGATAAAAAAGCCGTCCCGAATTACGGGACGGCTTTCCAATAATAATATTGTCAAAAAAACTCCTTAGAATCCGTAAACTACAGCTAACACAAATTGTGAAGCTGATTTAGTAGGATCGCCTGAGCTGTTAGTGAATGAAGAATACTGTTGTTTGTTAATACCATCAAGCCTTACTTCAGGAATTAAAGTTAAGGGGCCTGTTTTAATATTAGCAGTTAAAGTTGAAGCAAGAACAGAACCACCAGGAAGCGGGCCTACAGGTACATAAGTTGAAGCCGCTGTACCGTTATCAGATTTAAAATACTCTTCTCTCAAACCTAAAGTAACAACTTTTGAAACTGCCAGCTGTGGATATAAAGCTACACCGCTGAAGCCAGCGCTATAGTGTGTTGTGCTGTAAGTTGCAGCGTTTAAGCCTAATTTAAATGCACTTGTTATTTGATAAGCAGTTGTTAAATCAAATTCAGTACCTGAAGATGGGCCTGTTGCAACGTTTAGATAAGCAGTCCAGTTTTTAACCGGGGTAATGGTTAACTGAGCACCGAAAGTTGATACATCATGTTGTGAAGTATAAACATTCCACTCATCATTGAAAATACCTGCCATTAAGCTCACCTTATCAGAGAATGCATAAGTGAATTTTAAGCCTGCATTCTGGAACGGACCGTTAGTGAATAAATAAGAAGTTGAGTAGTTAAAGTTTCCTGTCGGAGAAATTACTTCATAACCGATAAAGGTTGACATGTAACCTGCAGTTGCACTGAATTTTGGTGAAAACGCATAATTTACATATAAGTTTTGGATATGATAGCCTGAAGTTGGGACAGACTGATCATTACGCGGACCAAATGACAGCTCACCTACAAATGATGCATTGCCAACAGTTTTCTTTAAGCCCAGGTCAATCATACCGATTGATACAGAGTTATTATCACTCGCAAAGCTGGTAGGGATATTACCGTGGCCAGAGAAGTCGTCCTTGTAATAGGTATCCACCGATCCGTAAAGTACTAAAGGAGCATCAGCCGTTGTTTTAACAGTATCCTGCGCTTTTGAGGCGATACTATACGTTGATGCAGCTAATAGTAAGAGTAAAAATTTCTTTTTCATGTTAAATAAATAGTTATAGGTTAAAAAATTATAAGGTTGCTTAAGAAAATGATGCTTTAATTGATTTGCAACATCCTGCACCAAACAGATGCTACAATTATCAAGATCTATCCAAGCTGATAGTTATCGATAATTTATAAATAATGAGGTAGTAAAAATTACAACATAAGAATCCCTGTACCTATCATATTGACAGATGGAATGATAAAAAGGAATTATTTTGCTGTGATAAACCCTTGTGCGGTTAAAGGTTGAATTAGGACCGCACAAGGGATTATTTATATGTGAGTATTATACTGATACTGTACCTGATTTTTCAAACAGACCAGTTAAAGTGATATCATCATCTTGTGGTGGATAAACTTCGATACCGTGATCGAATACATCCAGACCGCCTACACCTAATTCACCATGCTCTTCAACACGTAGTTTCCAAGGATGTGGAAGCTTGTTGATAACAAACATCATTACATAAGTTACAATGAATACTGCGATAGCTATGGTAAAAGTACCAATTGCCTGTGCTTTAAGCACACTTGCATCGCCACCGTAGAATAAACCTTTAACAGGTGCTGAGTTGTCAGCTCCGTAAGGGCCTGTAGCGCCATATTCGCCTGATGCAAATAAGCCTAAAGATAGTGTACCCCAAATACCGGCGAAACCGTGTACTGAAACTGCACCAACCGGATCGTCAATACGGAACCACTCTAATAAATACATACCGCCATAGGTTACCAAGCCAGCTACACCACCTAATATCATGGCGCCAAGCGGGCTAACCCAGTAACAAGGGCAAGTGATAGCAACAAGGCCTGCTAAAGTACCGTTCAGCGTAAATCCTAAATCGAATTTACCTTTGGTAGTACCCCACCATAAAGCGGCTACCATAGCTGTCATACCCCCGGCACAAGCTGCAAGCGTAGTGTTAGTAGCAATACGGCCTATACCTTGTGCATCCATAGCTGAAAGTGAGCTTCCAGGGTTGAAGCCGTACCAGCCAAACCATAGTATGAATGTACCAACAGCTGCCATTAACATGTTATGGCCTGCAGGCATACCGCCTTTTTCTTTATCGTCACGTGCAAATATTCTTCCTAACCGTGGGCCTAATACAATAGCACCCGCTAATGAAGCAACACCACCAATAGTGTGTACTACTGTTGAACCTGCAAAGTCACGGAAACCCTGACCTAAAGTTGGCAGGAAGTTACCGGCAGATCCCATTAACGCAAGGAAACCATCCGGACCCCAAGCCCAGTGACCAATGATTGGGTAGATGAAGCCAGTGATACCGATAGAGTAAAGGATATCGCCACGGAAGCTTGTACGACCGATCATAGCACCAGAAACAATGGTTGAGCAAGTATCAGCAAATGCATATTGGAATATCCAGTGAGCAATTACAGGGATACCTGTAGTAGCATATGTAGCAGGTATATTCTGTAAAAAGAACCATGAACCAGCAACTTTCGCAGCAGGATCACCATGCCAGCCGATAAAGCCATTGCCCCAGCCGAACATAAATGCATAACCGATAGCGTAAAATAAGATACCGCAAAGGCAGGTATCAAACATACACTCCATCAAAACGTTAACCGTCTCGCGTTTACGTGCAAAACCAGCTTCAAGCATTACGAAACCAGCCTGCATACCAAATACTAAGAATGCTGCCACCAGTGTCCATGCAGTGTTGATCGAATTCATCATTGATGTTTCCAGATCGGTTGGTTTTGGCGGAGCGGCCGCAGCAGCATGAGCTGAGGTACCAAGCAGTCCAGGTAATGTTACCATTGCCACTAATACTACCAATAACCCGAGCAGTTTTCCGGTAAGAACGGTAGCACCAAGCGCCCATTTCTCTCGAGTCAGTTGCCGGATCGAATCGACCAGGCTGTGCTTTGTAGAGTTTACTTTCATTGTTTGTTTAATTTAATTTAGTTTGATTTGATTGCTTTTTTTAAAAATTGGTCGATTTAATAAAAATTTTAATCTTTTAATTCAAAATCACATCGCGAGTATGAGTTTTTATTAATCAGATCAGTAAAAAACATCTTTTTATTAAAACTTTCCTAAAACTATGCATGAATTTTAACAAAAACAAATTTTAACATCAAAAAAATTGAAAATAATTGAATATTTATCAAAATAATAAAAAACAAACCAAAAATATAGGCCATTTTAATAATTTTTCAACCATAAATAAAAGGTAATTATAATTTGGATAATGATTTTTACAATAATTACGAGAAATTTAGCAACACGCTATTATTTCATCAATAAAATAAGAAACTAAGCCTTAAAATTCTTCTCAAAACATAAAATAGAAGAAAAAACCAACAAATACGCCTATAAAATCAATTAAAATCAAAAAAATAGTTCCTTTTTCTTCCCGATTTATACTATTAATTATATTTCATTTAAAACATGTTCATATTTTAAATGATAATTATACTTTTGATGTAAACCTTTATTTAGAGCTAAAAAAATGTCCAATATCCGATTTCAAGCACTCCGGGCTGTACAAAGCAGAACAATACCGGAAGTAAAAATACCCTCTCCAAAAATTTCTGATTTTTATGGAGCTAATGTTTTCGATAAAAAGAAAATGAAGGAGTATTTGTCAACAGATGCTTATCAGGGAATAATTAATTCTATAGAAAAGGGCGAACCTATACCGCGCGATATGGCAGAGCAGGTTGCTTCGGCCATGAAATCATGGGCCATAGGCAAAGGCGCCACACATTATACACACTGGTTTCAGCCGCTTACCGGCACAACGGCCGAAAAGCATGACGCTTTTTTTGAACCAACAGAAGACGGCGGAGCTATAGAAAAATTCTCGGGCGATGCACTGGCCCAGCAGGAGCCTGATGCATCAAGCTTTCCGAGCGGTGGCATCCGTAATACTTTTGAGGCACGCGGCTATACCGCCTGGGATCCCTCATCCCCTGCCTTTATAATGGCGCGCACCTTATGTATACCTACCGTATTTGTATCGTACACCGGCGAAGCATTAGATTATAAGGTACCTTTATTAAAGGCATTAAGCGTATTAGATAAGGCTGCAGTTGACGTTTGCCATTATTTTGATAAAAGCATTGAAAAAGTTAATGCCTCATTAGGTATTGAACAGGAATATTTTTTGGTTGATCTTGCCTTATTTAATGCAAGGCCAGATCTGCATTTAACCGGCAGAACATTGTTTGGCCACATGTCAGCAAAAAACCAGCAATTAGAGGATCATTACTTTGGATCGATACCTGAGCGCGTGTATGCCTACATGCAGGATATGGAAACTGAGGCCTTATTATTAGGTATACCATTAAAAACACGCCATAATGAGGTTGCCCCATCACAATTTGAGTGCGCACCTATATATGAAGAGATAAACCTGGCTATTGACCACAATCAGTTATTAATGGATGTAATGGACCGTGTAGCCAAACGCCATAACTTTAAGGTACTGCTGCACGAGAAGCCTTATGCGGGCATTAACGGTTCAGGCAAGCACAACAACTGGTCAATGATTACCAATACCGGTAAAAACCTGTTATCACCCGGCAAAACGCCTAAAAACAACCTGATGTTCCTTACCTTTTTTGTGAATACCATAAAAGCGGTATATGAGCATGCAGACCTGTTAAGGGCATCCATTGCATCAGTTAATAATGACCATCGCTTAGGCGCCAACGAGGCCCCTCCGGCAATCATATCTATATTCCTGGGCACACAGCTAAGCGATGTACTTGATGAGATAGAAACATCAAGAATAAGCAAGATAATTAAGGATGATGCCTTATTATGGCAGGGCATACCAAAAATACCGCAGATATTAAAGGATAACACCGACAGGAACCGTACCTCTCCGTTCGCCTTTACCGGTAACAAGTTCGAATTGCGCGCGGTAGGTTCATCAGCCAACTCGGCAAGCCCCATGACTATCCTTAACCTTATAGTAGCAGATCAGCTTAAAAAATTCAAGGTTGATGTAGATAAACTGTTGAAAAAAGGCGAGAAAAAAGACGTTGCCATACTAACTGTTATTAAAAAGTATATAAAGGAGTCGAAAAAAATACGTTTTGAGGGTAATGGCTATAGCGACGAATGGGAAAAAGAAGCTTTAGAAAGAGGCTTGTCAAACATAAAAACCACACCAAAGGCACTTGATGTGTTTGTTGCTGATAAATCGGAAGCCTTATTCTTAGAAACAGGCGTTTTTACCCGCCGCGAAGTACATGCCCGCCATGAGGTTTTACTGGATAGTTTTTATAAGAAACTCCAAATTGAGGCCCGTGTAATGGGCGAACTTGCCAATAATATTATTGTACCTGCCGCCATTACCTATCAAACTAAACTGGTTGAAAATGTGAGGGGATTAAAGGATATCGGCTTAAGCCCTGAATTATATAAGGCCCAGATTGATATTATCACTAAAATATCGGAACATGTAAATGCCATAAGGTCTGATGTTGAAAGCATGATACAGGAACGTAAAAAAGCCAATACTATTGAAGACCTACGCGATAAGGCCATCGCTTATGACGAAAAGGTAAAAGCCTATTTTCAACCGATACGTTACAATGTTGATAAGCTGGAGCAATTGGTAGATGACTCGTTGTGGCCGCTGCCTAAGTTTAGGGAACTACTGTTTATATAAGCTTTTGTCATTTCGAACGATGGTGAGAAATCTTTTTTGCGCGCTAAGTATGGTGCAGAAGATCTCTCACTATCGTTCGAGATGACAAGATTCCCCGAGGGTTTATATCTTCGCAAACAGATCCGTTTCCTTATGCTGCTGTATAATTACTTCGCGATATTGGGTTAGCAGGGTTGATTTCGAGATAAAACCGACAAACACTCCATTTTTAACTACAGGCAGTTGCCATACGTCAAGGGCATCAAAAGTTTCCATAACGCTGCTTACCGGCTGATCATAATCAATAATAGTTGGTGGGGGCACCATAATTTCAGAAACAGTTTCATTAGTTATCTGCTGATCGAAAAGCTGTTTACGAACCTGATCCATCAATATAACCCCCTCTAATAAGCCTTCTTTATTTAAAACGGCAAAAATATTGGCATTACTTTTTGATAATAACTTATAAAAGTCGGCAATGATGGT
>Ga0206921_10064_pt1 | contig 30651 bp, 34 predicted proteins | sample Alteio_BWOrgHeat_66_FD_152930 | JGI IMG/M metagenome (GOLD analysis project Ga0206921, IMG submission 152930) | Enriched cells from forest soil in Barre Woods Harvard Forest LTER site, Petersham, Massachusetts, United States -... | ecosystem: Environmental > Terrestrial > Soil > Temperate forest >...
AGCTCGCACCCGACCCAATAGGCCAACGCACGGCAGCCTTCGGTCAGTGCGCGCATCGTCAGTAAATTGCGGCGCACGTCTGGATGAACGATGATTGGATCAGCCACACGGTCGGGCGCCTTGGCGCCCGTGAGCGCGCGGCCCTGTAAACGTTCCTTCGCATAGATCACAGCGTTCTGATAAGCGACTTCAGCAAGGCCGAGGCCCTGCAAACCGACGGCGAGGCGCGCCTCGTTCATCATCGTGAACATCGCGCTCATGCCCTTGTTCGGCTTGCCGACAAGCCAGCCTTTGGCGTCGTCGAAATTGATCACGCAGGTCGAGGATGCCTTGATGCCCATTTTGTGTTCGATGCTGCCACAGGCAACGCCGTTACGCGCGCCAACCGAGCCATCGGGGTTTGGCAGGAATTTCGGCACAAGGAATAGGCTGATCCCCTTCATGCCCGGAGGTGCATCGGGCAGACGCGCGAGAACAAGGTGAATGATGTTTTCAGATAAATCATGCTCGCCCGCCGAAATAAAAATCTTCGTGCCGGTGATTTTGTAATTACCATCCGATTGCAACATCGCCTTGGTGCGAATGAGGCCGAGGTCGGTGCCACATTGCGGTTCCGTGAGGCACATTGTGCCGGTCCAGGTGCCGTCGACCAGTTTCGGCAGATAAAGTTTTTTCAGCGCATCGCTGCCGTGTTTCTCAACCGCATTATAGTTGCCATGCGATAGGCCAGGATACATGCCAAAGGACAGGTTGGCCGAGCACACCATTTCATCAACCACGAAATTCAATAGAAGTGGCAGCCCCTGCCCGCCAAATTCGGGATTGCAGGACAGGCCGGTCCAGCCGCTTTCGCGGAATGTCTGGTAGGCTTCCTTGAAGCCCTGCGGCGTGCGCACATTGCCATTATCGAAGGTACAACCTTCGGCATCACCGGACTGGTTGAGAGGGAACAAAACTTCTTCGCACATCTGCGCGGCAGCATCCAAAATTGTGTCAAACGTTTCAGGCGTCGCCTCGGCATAGCCGGGCAGTTTCGCGAGCGATGCGGCATCGATCACTTCATTGAGGATGAAGCGGATGTCTTCAAGCGGCGCTTTGTATGTGGGCATCTTATCCCCCGACTTTCAGTTTACCGGTTACAACAATGAAGCTGCCCGTCATAATAAGCAGGCCACCAACAACCGTTGACCAACTCCATTCACGCGATTGGAAAATGAAATAGGTGAACAACGCCGTAAAAAGCGGATAAGAAATTTCGCCGGCTGCCGTATAGACAGCGGATGTAAGCGGAATGGAGAGCAACATCGCCATAAACGCCAAAAGCGATGCAACAATCGATACAAGAAGCCACTTGGACATGTGCTCCTGTTGAACGAACGAAAAATCAATCTTTAGCGGCGAAACCATATGAAGTGCGAGCGCCGTAAGGATACCTATTCCACAATAGACCAGCAGATAGGTTGGTGCATTGATCGGGCCGAGAATTTTTCCATTCACTGCATAAGTAAGGCCGTAGAGAGCGCCCGCAAGGAACGGCAAAAAGACGGCGATTGTCTTGATATCGAGGCTCATGTCTTTAGTTCCTCAACGGCTTGCCTTTGACAAGCATATGTTCGATGCGCGCCACGGTTTCGGGTGTGTGAACCAGTTTCATAAATTCACGACGCTCCATCGCCAGAATTTGCTCTTCCGTGGTCAGTGCGGTGAGGTCATGATCGCCGCCGCAGAGAACCGAAGCCAAAGCTTTGGATACCGTAACATCATGCGGCAAGGCTTTGCCGAGTAGTTTGAAGCTTTCCACGGCCAGATTAAGCGCGGCGCGCCCCGTTGGACCTGGCAAACGCAATTCCCACGGCTCCGGGGGTTTATAATCGGCGACGAGATCGAGCACACGACGTTTGCCGTCATACAGCAACCGATCGCGGTTCATTGTGATGCCGTCGCTTTGACGCAAATACATAAGATCCTGCGCATCAAAGGCCGACTTCGCCACTTTTGCGACGCTGACCGTCTCAAACACATGGCTGATCGGCGGGATGGGGCCACCGAAACGTTTCTTCGCACTGAAGGCGCGGCCCAGCATTTGCGCACAACCGCCCCATCCGGGGATGAGGCCGACGCCGACTTCGACCAAGCCAATATAGGTTTCGGCATGCGCCTGCGTCGCGGAACAATGCAGCGTGATTTCACAACCGCCGCCAAGGGCGAGCCCTGACGGAGCCGCGACAGAGGGAAACGGCGCAAAGCGTAGGGCGTGATAGGCTTCCTGACCCTTGGCAACGAGATCCTCAATCGCCGGATACATGGCGATGTTAAGTGCAAACAGGGCCAACCCAAGATTGGCACCGACCGAGAAATTCTCACCTTCATTATAGACGACGAGGCCTTTCCACTGGCCTTTGCTCTCTGTAATCGTATCGACCGACTTCTTGAGCAGTCCAAGCGTATCGGGATCGATCGCGTTCATCTTGCTGGTAAATTCGAAGCACAACACGCCGTCGCCAATGTCCCACAGGCTTGCGGAGCCATTCTTCAATACCGGCTTGCTGGCACGCTTGATGTCGGACAAAAGCAAAACACCGACGGGACGACGTACCGGCGTATAGGAACCTTCGACCGTTAGATATTCGAGCTTCCCGCTTTCGATACGATAGAAAGATTTGCCTTCGGCTTTTTGCAGAAAAGCCGGAACGGGCTTGCCGTCAGCCTTTAACCGTTGCATGAACCAATCCGCACCGAGCTTATCGAGCAATTCAAACGGGCCGAATTTCCAGTTGAAGCCGAGCTGCATCGCGGTATCGACCGCGACGATGTCATCGGCAATCTGCGGCATAAGCGCCGCAGCGTAACTGAGCGCATCCGACAAAACTGTCCAGGTATATTTGCCAATTTTATCGGGCGCATCGCACAGCGTGCGCAAATTCTTTCCGGCAGCCTCAACAGCGGCGAGTTTGACCTTTTCCGACACACGGTAGCTGCCGGTTTTCAGATCAATGCTTTCCTTGACCTTGCCGCCATCGGTTTTATTGAGGCGATAAAAACCGCCCTTGCCCTTGCGGCCGGTATAACCGTCGGCGATCATCTTAGTGATCAGCGCATGCTCACGATACGTTGTGCGATAAGCATCATCATGCGGCAACGTCGCCATAAAACTTTTCGCAATCAGCGGCATAAGGTCAATGCCGATCAGATCAAGCAAACCAAACACGCCGGTTTTCGGCATGCCAACGGGTTTGCTGAATACGGCATCCGCTTCTTCAACGGTCAGACCGAGATCAAGCGCCGCATTAACGGCAGTCTGCAGGAAAAACACACCGAGGCGATTGGCGATAAAGCCGGGCGTATCCTTACAAGGCACAACACCCTTGCCCAGATTGCGGTCGCAGAAATCACGAATAACTTCGGCGGCATCGGAACGCGTCTTGGGACCCGTCACCAATTCCAGCAAACGCATATAACGGGGTGGGTTAAAGAAGTGCGTGATCAGAAAATCTTTGCCGAATTGATCCGACTGCCCGCCAATCAAAACCGATAATGGTATCGTCGATGTGTTTGACGAAACGATTGAGCCTGACTTTCTTACGCCATCGATCTTTTTATAAAGATCACTCTTGATTTGCGGGTTTTCAAGAACAGCCTCGATGATCCAATCGACATTTTTTAATTTGTCGAGATCGTCTTCCAGATTACCAGGCGTAATTAATTTTGCATTCTTGGAATGCATGAAAGGCGCCGGGTCCATCTTCACCAGTTTTTCGACGGCGCCCTTGGCAAGCATATTCCGATCGGATGCATCTTTCGGCACGATATCGAGCAGCCAAACCTTGATGCCTGCATTCGTGATGTGCGCGGCGATCTGCGCGCCCATAACGCCGGAGCCGATGACGGCGACTTCTTTAATCGATGACATTAGCCTACAGCCTCCAGAATAGTCGCAATTCCCTGCCCGCCACCAATGCATTGCGTGGCGAGTGCATATTTTTTGCCTTCCCGTTTCAAAAGCTGTGCGGCTTTGCCGGTAATGCGCGCGCCGGTGGCGCCAAGCGGATGACCAAGGGCGATTGCGCCGCCATCAATATTCACTTTCGACACATCAATCCCAAGATCGCGAATACAGGCGAGCGACTGGCTCGCAAACGCTTCGTTGAGTTCGATAATATCGATATCATTGATCGTGAGGCCGGCGCGCTGCAAAGCCTTTTTTGTCGCCACAACAGGGCCAATACCCATAATTTCTGGCGCACAACCACCCACGGCAATCGCCTTGATGCGAGCCAAAATCGGCAGACCTTTCGCGCGTGCGTAATCTTCGCTCGTCACAAGAACGGCGGCGGCGCCATCGGTAAGCGGCGACGATGTGCCCGCAGTAACCAAACCCTTTTCTTCGAAAGCCGGTTTGAGTTCAGCGAGTTTTTCGGCCGTCGTACCGGCCCGAATGCAACCGTCTTTGTCCACCACGCCACCGGGTGTTGAAACAGGAACGATTTCATCTTTGAGTTTACCAAGATTTTGGGCAGCGGCAGCTTTCGTATGCGACTGCACCGCAAAAGCTTCCTGCTCGCGGCGGCTGATATTGTATTTGCGCGCCACATTTTCGGCCGTGACCCCCATACTGACATAGGCTTGCGGATAATTTTCTGCGAGGTGCGGATTTGGCATCGGATTGAAACCCGACATGGGTATCCGTGTCATCGATTCAACGCCGGCGCAGATAAATGCTTCACCCGCGCCCATTTGAATGGCGCCAGCCGCCATATGAATGCTCTGCATCGAGGAACCGCAAAAACGGTTAACGGTCGTGGCGGCAACGGACAAGGGAAGTTTGGCGATGAAGCCAATCAGGCGCGCAACATTGAGCCCCTGCTCACCTTCTGGAAACGCACACCCGAGAATAAGGTCTTCGAGGTCATTGGCATCGACCCTGGTCCGCTCGACCAGAGCTTTCACAACCGCGGCGGCAAAATCATCGGGTCGCACCTTGATCAGCTCACCCTTATTGGCGAAACAGAACGGTGAACGCACATAGCCGGCGATGACGGTTGATTTCATGAGATTCTCCAACTCGAAAAGCCTGAAGAAATACGGAAAAGAAAAAGGCGAGAGACGATACGCGTCTTCCTCGAGGATATTCGGCCACCAGGAATAAACAAAGAGTTAAAAACGTTTATTTTTCCGACAGTTAGGGTGCGCCGCACAGAAGGCGCATCAGGTACTGATTTGGTGTTTGATCAGTTCGGATTCAAGCCGCCCCGTCAGCCACAGCCAAAGCATATGAAAATCACCGCGCAAGGACCATAAAGGGTAGTTGAATGTCGCGGGCCGATTTTTCTCGATATGCGTATGGGCGACCCAAGCCACGCCGTAACCGATGATGGGTGCCATCAAGAGGAAGCCTGGTTTGAAGAAAGCAACCGCGAGAACAACCGAAAACAAGGCCAAAAACGTACCCAGAATATGCCACCGGCGCGTGGCGCGTTTAGTGTGCTGGCTCAGATAAAACGGCCAGAACGCAGCATAAGTGGGGAAAGGATCGTTGTTTTCGTCGGTCATCATTGCCTCCGCCGCTATTATATACCTGTTGCAGCCGTTCCTCAGCACCAGTTATGATATGAAAATAATGCATGAATAAAGAAAGCTAAGCCTATGAAAAAGTATAAAGTTGCCGTTGTGGGCGCCACCGGCGCCGTCGGACAGGAAATGCTCAAAACCGTCGCGGAACGGGCTTTCCCGGTTGCCGAGGTCTATGCACTCGCCTCCGGCAAATCGGCGGGCGGCGAAGTGAGTTTTGGCGAAGACGATGTCTTGACCGTTCAGGACCTCGCCAAGTTTGATTTCAAAGGCGTCGATATCTGCCTATCATCCGCTGGCGCAAAAGTTTCGGCTGATTTCGCGCCGCGCGCGGGCAAGGCCGGCTGCGTCGTGATCGACAACACGTCGTATTTCCGTCAGGACCCCGATGTGCCGCTGATCGTGCCGGAAGTCAATCCGCAAGCCATCGCGGGTTACACAAAGCGCAATATTATCTCTAACCCGAATTGCTCGACGATTCAGATGTTGGTCGCACTCAAGCCGCTGCACGATCTTGCCACAATCAAACGTATTGTCGTTTCGACCTATCAATCTGTTTCGGGCGCCGGCCGCGAAGCGATGGATGAGTTGTTCTCTCAAACCCGCGCGATATTCGTCAATGACGCAATCAGTAAGGAAGTGTTCCATAAACAGATTGCGTTTAACGTCATTCCGCAGATCGACGTCTTTATGGAAGACGGCAAAACTAAAGAAGAATGGAAAATGGATGCCGAGACCAAGAAAATTCTTGGCTCCAAAATCAAAGTCACAGCCACTTGCGTGCGTGTGCCGGTGTTCATCGGCCATGCCGAAGCGGTCAATGTTGAATTTGAAAAGCCGATCAGTGCGGCCGAAGCGCGCGCAGCTCTGAAGAAAGCACCCGGTGTTACAGTGATCGATCGTCAACACGAAGACGGTTTTGTAACCCCGGCCGAATGTGCGGGCGAAGATGCGACTTTTGTCAGCCGCATCCGCGAGGACGGCACTGTCGAAAATGGCCTGAATATGTGGATTGTTTCGGACAATTTGCGCAAAGGTGCCGCGCTTAACGCCGTACAAATTGCTGAGCTTCTGGCCAAGGATTATTTGAAATGATCAAGATCGGACTTCTTGGGTATGGTGGCCGCATGGGCCAGGTTATCGCCGGCGAGATTGCGGCCAGCACAACAGCGACGCTCGTAGCTGGCGTCGTGCGCTCGGTAAAATCCGAATACAAGAAAACAGAAGGATTGCTGATTACAACCAAAGCCGATGAAGCGATCGCTATGAGCGATGTGATTATCGACTTCACATTGGCAAATGCGACGGTCGCGAATATTCAGTTGGCCGTCACCCACAAAAAACCATTTGTGTGCGGTACCACAGGATTAAGCGCCGAAACGACGGACGCGCTCAAAAAAGCTGCAAAGACCATTCCCGTGCTTTACGCATCGAATACAAGTTTATCGTTGGCCGTGATGAAGCGTGCGACGAAACTTGCCGCTAAGCTGCTTGCGGGTTTTGATTATGATGTCGCTATTCTCGACGAACATCACAATATGAAGAAGGACGCACCTTCCGGCACCGCCAAGACATTGGGCGAAGCCGTTACGGAAGCGAATGGTGGCAAAAAGCAACCGACTTACGCTTCAATCCGCGCGGGACACATTATTGGCAATCATGAAGTTATCTTTGCCGGCAATGGCGAAACCATTCGCCTGCAACATAGCGTCAGCGACCGCCGCATCTTTGCGCGCGGTGCGGTTCAAGCGGCACTTTGGCTGTACAATAAACCGGCCGGTTTCTATGGAATGGATGACGTCCTAGGAATGTAATCGAGCTGGCTCTGAAGTTATCCCAACAAAACAGCGTTCTAATGACTCGGAATGGATACCTCTTTCGGACGTTTCTCTACACGTATATGCGTGGGGGGTAAAAAAATGTACGCATTTTGCTTCAGAGGGCTGCGTCTGCTTCCAAAGCCCTTTTAACGGAGCCGCGGCGGCGTCAAATTCTGCAAAAATCTTATCAACACCAAACACGCCCCTCGATCTCAAATTTTCTCCCAAAAACCCGCGCGTTGTTTCGCGCAAACTGCTAGACCTACTCAAACTCCATGACAAACCATATATAAATTCTTCGGCGGTGACCACCTCAGGCTTAAGATCAATCACCGAACCGAGGTGTGAAACAGCGGTTGTACACGCATTACTGATGATCCAGTGATTTGATTGCCCGCTTTTTAGCTCATCCCGTCTCTCATTTCCGCTATAATCCATGTGCCAATGAGAAGGCTCCTCTTCTGCCAAGACAGTCGTTCTGTGCGTGCGAAGCGAATAGAGCCGCGCTTCCAAATCAAGACCCGCGTCACATTCCTTGGCAAGCACCGCCATCGACATGGGAGATAATTCTATGAATGCAGGATTTCGTATTGAGAAATCAGGCAAAAATAATTCGGAAAACGTCGCTTTCGGCACAATACGGTCTGAACTACCTTGCATCTCATTATACCTTAAGGCAACCACAGGTAGTGGATCGGGATCGGGCAAGGCAAGAATATCGTCAAAAGAAGTTGCCCTATTTTGCAGCCGTAAAAATTCTACAAGATCAGACATTAATGACCTCAAAAAAATATTCTATAAAACGATTAAAATCTTAAGCCCGCTTTACAGCCTGCTTCAGCAAACCCACATCACGCATCACATCTTCAACCAGCTTCTCATTGGCTTTGCTGATCGGCACAAGCGGCAAGCGGAATTCATAACGGCATAGGCCCAGCAGCGAGGCGGCATATTTCACCGGCCCCGGCGACGTTTCGCAGAACATCGCGTCATGTAACGGCATGAGCTGATCGTTAATTTTCTGCGCGGTTGCCATATCACCCTTGGCATAGGCCTGATGCATCTGGGCACAGAGCGCCGGCGCCACGTTCGATGTCACGGAAATACAGCCTTTACCGCCGACAGCGAGAAAGGCGAGCGCATTGCCGTCTTCACCGGTGAGTTGAACAAAATTGTCACCACATTCGGCCCGCGTACGCGGCGGACGCAAAATATCCCCAGTTGCATCTTTAACGCCGACGATGCGCGGCAGTTTTGCCAAACGCGCCATCGTCTCGACCGTCATATTAATGACGCTGCGGCCCGGAATATTATAAATGATGATCGGCAGACCGGTCGCATCATGGATCGCTTTGTAATGCTGATACAAACCTTCCTGCGTCGGCTTGTTGTAATAGGGCGTGACGACAAGGCCCGCGCTGGCTCCGGCCTTCTCGGCATGCTGCGTCAAACTGATGGCTTCGGCCGTGGAGTTTGATCCGCAACCCGCGATCACCGGCACTTTGCCGTTTGCAACTTCGATACACAGATCAACGACACGATGATGTTCGTCATGCGTCAATGTCGGCGATTCACCGGTGGTGCCGCACGGCACAAGACCCTGCGTGCCCTGATCAATCTGCCATTGAACGAAATTTTGGAAACGCTTCTCGTCAACCTTGCCGTCGGCAAAGGGCGTAATAAGAGCGGTAATAGAGCCATGAAATTGCATGAAACATCCTCACTGCCGGTTAAAAACAAACCGGTACTTTATACTAACAAATAAAGCTTAATCTCTCAACAAGTCGTTTACCGAGGTCTTCTCGCGGGTTTTCTGATCCACGCGCTTCACAATAACGACGCAGGCCAAAGATGGCCCTGGCTGACCGTTCGGCAGCGGCTTGCCCGGCAATGTTCCCGGTACGACGACGGAATAAGCCGGAACGCGGCCCATGAAAATCTCGCCGGATGCGCGATCGACAATCTTCGTCGAGGCGCTGATAAAGACGCCCATCGAAAGGACGGAGCCTTCTTCAACAATCACCCCCTCGGCAACTTCGGAACGCGCGCCAATGAAACAATTGTCTTCGATGATCGTCGGGTTTGCCTGTAGAGGTTCCAACACACCACCGAGCCCCGCGCCGCCAGAGATATGACAATTGCGGCCCACTTGCGCACAGGAACCGACCGTCGACCACGTATCGATCATGGTACCTTCCCCCACATGCGCGCCAACATTGACGAAGCACGGCATCAACACAACCTTGGGCGCGATGTAGGCCGAGTAACGTACGATGCAATTCGGCACGGCGCGGAAACCGGCATCGGCAAAATGCGCACCATCCCAATTATTGAATTTGGATGGAACCTTATCCCACCAACATGCGCCGTCGGGACCATTGCCGATCAGCGTCGAGTCATTAAGACGGAACGACAGCAAAACAGCCTTCTTGAGCCACTGATGCACATGCCATTTGCCCTCGATCTTTTCGGCAACACGGAACTGGCCGGCATCTAACCCATCAAGTGTTTTCTGAACCGCGTCGCGTACGTCGCCTTTAGTGGCAGACGAAACGTCGGCGCGTTGCTCCCACGCCTGATCAATAATTGAAGATAGATTCTGATCGACCATAATCCGCCTTAATTGCGTGCGTGGGAAATATTGAAGCTTTCAATATCCTGCGTATCGGCCAGCGCACGGCTGAGATTAATCAGCGACGCGCCCTTAAACTTGCCCATCGACACAATAACAAAACGCCATTCATGCTGATCACTGCGCTTTGCAATCACGAATGAACCGGTGGCAATGATGTAGCCATTGCTCGTGATCATGCGGTGGAGGTCATCTTCCGAAGGTATCATATTTTTATGGAAGTGGAGCGTAATCGCGAGCGCATGACGGGCGGGGAGAAAGTTTTCGATCCTCAAACCCCACCACATGAAAATGGCCGCAAGCACCGACACCAATATTGCCGAGGCATAAAAACCCACACCAACCAAAACGCCAATCGCCGATACCGTCCAGATCGATGCCGCCGTTGTCAGGCCGCTAATGTTAAAGCCATCGCGCATAATGACGCCGGCGCCGAGAAAGCCGATGCCGGTAACAACGCCTTGAATGATACGACCGGGATCAACATTCCCGATCATTGTATGATGACCACCATACCAATATTCAGGATAACCGGCGATAACCGTTAGGGCACAGGACGCCATGCATACCAGGCCATAGGTTCGCATACCCGCCGCACGGCCGCGGTAGGAACGTTCATAGCCAACGAAGAGACCAAGCAGAAAAGCACCGAAAACATTGAAAAAAACCACGACGTTCGCCGATACTTCGGGCGCGTCCCAATAATTTTCCAGTTCCTGTAACGACAGAATGTCCATGAAATTGTCCCCATTTCTTAGATTCGTAGCATCCAATAAGACGGCTTGAGGCGCAAGGGGTTATTCAGTTAAAAGAAGGTATGAAATCAGCCGCCCAGAAACCTATGGTCAGAAAATGCAGGCATGCCGAGCACGATCTTGGCGCCAACGAGGCCGCCGTCCAAAAGATACTGGCAAAAACCGAAACGCCTTTAAGTGCTTATGACATCATTCCGCTCATGTCCAAACAGATGGGGCACACGGTAGCGCCGGTCACGGTCTACCGCGCCTTGCAGCACTTGACCTACCACGGACTCGTGACGCGCATTGAAAGCAAGAACGCGTACATTCTTTGCAAGCACCCCGGCGAAACGCATGACTGCCTGTTTTTCATTTGCCGCGAATGCGGAAGTGCGATGGAAGCGCCCGATAATAAAATCAGCCGCCTGCTGCGCCAGGAAGCCGGAACCATCGGCTTCGATATTAATAAGCAAATTTTGGAAATCGTCGGCCTATGCAAAAACTGCGCGCGCAAACATGTACCGGCGCCGAAGCCGACCAAAGCAAGCTAACGATTTTTTGATTAGGCGATTTTGGCGTCTTTAAGCTGGAAATAAAAATCCGACGGATCTTTTTCCTGCAGAACCAAGGTGCCTTTAACGGCAACCTTTTTGGTTGTGGCACCGGCATGGCCTTCAAGCGAAGCGAGCACCAAGGAACCACGGCCCGCTTGGTAGCAATAAGGACAATGGAACGTATCGCGGCTCAAGAGATATTCCTGCTTCTTGCCGAAACCACCGGAGACAGGTTGCAGGTACCCGGTCAGCGTAACGGTCTTGCCTGCGAGCTGGCGAATGTCGGATGTGAAATTTGGGGGAGCAATAACGGTCGTGCTTGGATCCGTACCATCCGTTACATGATTGAGAACGGCCCAGGTGCCCGAGGGTGGCACGAGACCAACATCAGAACCTGAAACGGCATTCCATGCGTGCGCAAGATTAGGCGCAACAGCCATAGCCGGAAGGGCGACAGCAGCGGCAGTGAGAAAACGGCGACGATCATTATTCATGGCAAGCCTCTTTGGCAGTTGGTTGGAAAGAGTCTAAAGATTCGTTTGTTTATGTCAACCGCGCGGTTTACTTGGCGGAATAAGCGCGGTCAAAGGCATCGGAAAGGCCTAACGCATGCTCGCGCATAGCATTTTGGTCGATCACCACCGACGGTTGGGATTGGTTTGGACGGGACGATTGACTATCAGGCGAGGAAAGATAAGCGGGAGCCTGTTCATCCGGATCTGAAAAGTTCGACGCATTACCCTTAAAGGCATCCCCGGCTTGTTCCGTAGAAAAAGCGGCGGCTGTATGAACACCACCCAACATTGTTCCCACCAAAACCAAAACGGCGAGTTGCGAGCGAAACATGGGTCTCTCCTTCGTTGATATAGGGAAAGTCTACCACAACACCCCGTCCCGACAAACGCGGAATAAAGTCTATGCAAGGTCAAGGAGTTAAGATTCTTTCCGAGTCTTTATTCCTTCTCTTCTGATTGACGCCTTGACGCCCTGAGGGTTTTATGGTGACTCATGTTATGTTATAACATATGAGTCGTCTGATGATCAAACAAACCCCGGGTCTTTTCTTACTTGTCGCCCTTACGCTATCCTCACACGCACAGGCGGATGATGATGGCCTCACCATCACAATTTATAAAAATTTCGAACCGCAAAGCCGCAATAATCTGTCACCGACAACGGGGACGAGCGCTTACAAAATGGATGCAGAGACGATCGAGGATTTGCCGCAGGGCAGCGATACCTCGCTCGACAAAGTTCTCTTGCAAGCCCCGGGCGTTGCCGAGGATTCCGCGGCCAGCGGATCCCTGCATATCCGCGGTGAGCATGCCAATCTGCAATATCGTCTCAACGGCATTCTGCTACCCGATGGCATTAGCGGTTTTGGTGATGTGATCGACTCCCACATCATCGGCAACGCAACCCTGCTCGATGGCACTTTGCCGGCACAATACGGTTTTCGCACGGCAGGCATCGTCGATATCGAAACCAAGAACGGTTTCCAAAATAGCGGTACATCCGAAATAATGGGCGGTAGCAACGGCACACTGCAACCCTCGGTCAGTTACGGCGGCACGACCAGCAATGCTGATTATTTTGTTGCCGCTGGTCATTTGTCATCCGATCTCGGCATCGAAAACCCGACGCCCGCAGCCGATGCCATTCACGACCACACCGAACAGAATAAACAATTCGGCTATGCATCTTATATGATTAACCCCATGCAGCGTGTGCAGGTTGTTGCTGGCAACGCGATTAGCTATTTCCAAATTCCCAACAGCCCTAATCAAGCAACGACCTATCAATTAAATGGCTCCAGCGCTTTTGACTCCACAAAATTGGACGAGCGTCAGTTTGAGAGCAATCAATATGCGACTGCTGCCTGGCAAGGGGGCACCGAGAATGTCGAAGTGCAAATCGCACCCTACGCCCGCAATTCAGAAACACATTTCCGGCCCGACACACTGGGTGATTTGTTATTCAACGGCGTTGCGTCCGATGTCGAATACACCGATTTCGCGACCGGCATCCAAAACGACAATAGTTGGAAATGTAATGCCGATCACACCCTGCGCTCGGGCTTTACGGTGCAAAATGATCACGTCAAAACCAATACCAATTCGCTTGCGTTCGAATCCCCCGGCGGCACACCTTCAACCGATGGCGCCGGAAACAATATTCTCACCGCACCGATCATCGACGATACGACCAAAGACAGTCAGCTTTACGGCATTTATCTTCAGGACGAATGGAAACTCACGAGCCAGCTGACGATGAATTACGGTGCGCGATTTGATCAGATGGAAGCTAATGTCAGCGCAAACCAGCTCAGTCCCCGCCTTGGCTTCGTTTACAAGCCGACGCATACAACAACATTGCATGCTGGGTACGCGCGTTACTTCACGCCACCACCGCAGGAATTGGTTTCGAACGCCGACATCAATGCTTTTGCCAACACCACCAACGCCGCTGCCGTCACGCAGAACGACCCGGTCAAACCCGAGCGGTCACATAATTTCGATGTCGGCGCGACACAAAATCTTGGCGACGGTTGGGAAATTGGCGTGGATGGATATTACAAACTTGTTCATGATTTGCTTGACGAAGGACAGTTTGGTCCGGCCCTTATTCTGACGCCCTTTAATTATCAGCACGGCTATATCTATGGCAGCGAATTCACGGCGACTTATACGCGTGACACATTAAAAGCGTATGGCAATTTTGCCTTCTCGCGCGCCATGGGCGAGAACATTGTGTCGTCCCAGTTTAATTTTTCTGATCCCGCCGAGCTTGCCTACATCAGTGATCACTACGTCCATCTCGATCACGATCAGACTTACACGGCGTCTGGCGGCATTACCTATGATGTCCAAACCGATACGCAACTTGGCATAGATAGCCATTTCGGTAGTGGCTTGCGGAGTGGTTTTGCCAACACCGAACACCTCCCCGCCTATGCGACCTTTGACACGAGCATCGAACAAAAACTCGATCTTATCCCCGGCGATAAAACGGCCCTCCGGTTTAGTGTCCTCAACATTCTTGATAGCATTTATGAATTACGCGACGGCACGGGTATCGGCGTTGGCGCCCCGCAATGGGGCACACGACGCAGCTTCTTCCTGAGCCTGGCGCAGGGATTTTAGGCCGAACGGCGATATTGCGCTCCCTGATTAAGCCGCCTATCCTGCGCTTATCTTTCAAGGAATCATCCATGTCTGCCAATTCAGCCCCCAAAACAGCGCGACCACTGTCGCCCCATTTGCAGGTTTATAAGCCGCAAATCACCTCGGCGATGTCGATCTTTCATCGCATCACCGGCATTGCGCTTGCTTGCGGGCTTCCCGTTTTCGTAGCGTGGCTGATATTCGTTGCGGCTGGACCTAAGTTTTATCCAATCTTTACTAACCCATTCAATACGGTGGTTGGCCAGATCCTTTTGTTCGGCTGGACCTTCGCGTTCTTCTATCATTTCTGTTGCGGCATTCGACATCTGCTGTGGGACGCCGGTTACGGCCTCAGCATTAAAGCCGTTTACACATCCGGCTATCTCACCATAGGTCTTGCCGTCGTGGGGACAGCTTCGGTCTGGATCAAAGTCTATGGATTGATCCCATGAAAAACAAAACCCCTTCGCTCCGTTCCTCACTCGGTCGCGTACGCGGCCTCGGTTCCGCTAAAGGCGGTACGGAACATTGGTGGCTGCAACGCCTGACGGCGCTCGCCCTTATTCCGCTTACCTTGTATGTGCTGAACGGCTTTTTTACTTACGTGGTGTTCGGCAATTACAGCGGCGCGGTTTACTGGCTGCATTCGCCTTTCTCCGCTACGGCGGTGATTTTATTGTTAGCCGTGGGTTTTCATCACGCCGCAAGCGGCGTGCAAGTCGTTATTGAAGATTACGTTCATTGCGAATGCGCCAAATTGTTCGGCGTCATCACTGTTAAATTTCTGGCTACTGCTTTTGCCGTTCTCGGCATCCTCGCTACTCTCAAAATTCTGTTCGGAGCATAAATGGCCAAGACGTACGAATTTATCGATCACACCTATGATGTGATTGTTGTAGGTGCCGGCGGTGCCGGGCTGCGCGCGACCTTCGGCATGGCCGAAAAAGGCCTCAAAACCGCCTGTATTACGAAAGTTTTCCCGACCCGCAGTCATACCGTGGCGGCCCAAGGTGGTATCTCCGCCGCGCTCGGCAATATGGGCGAAGACGACTGGCGCTGGCATATGTATGACACGGTCAAGGGCTCCGACTGGCTTGGCGACCAGGATGCGATTGAATATATGTGTCGCGAAGCCATCCCGGCTGTGATCGAGCTTGAACATTATGGCGTTCCCTTCAGCCGCACCGAAGCCGGTAAAATTTATCAACGTCCCTTCGGCGGTATGACAACACGTTTCGGCGAAGGCACCGCACAACGCACCTGCGCCGCCGCCGACCGCACCGGCCACGCGATTTTGCACACGCTCTATCAGCAATCCCTAAAACATCAGGCTGAGTTCTTCATCGAATACTTCGCCATCGATCTGATTATGGATGCCGACGGCGTCTGCCGCGGCGTCGTGGCGTGGAATTTGGATGACGGCACACTCCACCGTTTCCGCGCGCAAATTGTTGTGCTGGCAACCGGCGGTTATGGCCGCGCTTATTTCTCGTGCACCTCCGCCCACACCTGCACGGGTGACGGGAATGCGATGGCGCTTCGCGCCGGATTGCCATTACAGGATATGGAATTTGTGCAGTTCCATCCCACCGGCGTTTACGGCGCGGGATGCCTCATTACCGAAGGCGCGCGCGGTGAAGGCGGTTATCTGACGAATGCGGCCGGTGAGCGTTTCATGGAACGTTATGCGCCGCACGCGAAAGATCTCGCGAGCCGCGACGTTGTCAGCCGTTCGATGACCGTCGAAATTCGCGAAGGCCGCGGCTGCGGTCCGCACAAAGATCACATCCATTTGCATCTCGAACATCTCGATCCCAAAGTTATCAACGAACGCCTGCCCGGTATTGCCGAAACCGCACGCGTATTCGCAGGTGTCGATGTGACGAAGCAACCGATCCCCGTACTGCCAACCGTGCATTACAATATGGGCGGCATTCCGACCAATTACCGCGGCGAAGTGATTAATCCAACCAAGGACAATCCCGATGCCGTCGTGCCGGGCCTGATGGCGATTGGCGAGGCGGCTTGCGTTTCGGTTCATGGCGCAAACCGTTTGGGCTCCAACTCCCTGCTCGATCTCGTCGTCTTCGGTCGCGCCGCAGCTATTCGCGCGCGCGAAATCGTGAAGCCCGAAACGCGGCAGCCCGAGTTTAAAACCGACGCCGGCGACTTTGCCCTCGCGCGTCTCGATAAATTCCGTAACGCCAAGGGCGATGTCCGTACGGCCGATCTCCGACTTGAAATGCAGCGCGCGATGCAGAATGACTGCGCCGTATTCCGTACCGGCACCTCACTCGCCGAAGGTCAGAAGAATATGCAGAAGGTCTGGTCGAAGCGTCCGCACATTGGCACCAGCGACCGCTCACTGGTCTGGAATTCAGACCTCGTTGAAACACTCGAGCTCGACAACCTGATGTATCAAGCGATGGCAACGATCGATTGCGCCGCCAATCGCAAAGAATCCCGCGGCGCGCATGCGCGCGAAGACTTTGCTCAACGCGATGACAGCAACTGGATGAAACATTCAACCGTGTGGGTTGGGGAAGACGGTAAAACCAAAATCGGCGACCGTCCTGTGCATCTCTATACGCTGACCGACGACGTCAAAGTCGTGCCGCCTAAAGCGCGCGTTTACTAAATCAACAATCCGTTTTTAAGGCCTGTAATCCGGCACCATTTGCGGTGGCGGAACTTGCGGCACTATGGGTGTTATCACCGGCGGCGGGGGAACCATCTGCCCGGGGGGAACGTCTGCGGCCGGCGGAACTTGCGGCACGGTGGTATCATAGATTGATGCTGGCTGCGCCGGTGATGCCGGTGGAACTTCTGGGACGATCGGCATAAATGTTGCGGCTTGCGGCGCAATGGGAGCCGGCGGCGCGATTTGCGCGGGTGGAACTTCGGGCACCGTTGGCGTTATGTAATTGCCTTGAGGAGCTTGCGGCGACGTGGGTCTAAACCAATGCCCTGAATCCGCGACCATAAATGGTTTGGCAAGACGATCCGGCTCAGCCGCACCCGAAGGCTTCGGCGCATTCGGATCGGGCGGCGGCGCAGGTGCTGCGGTCGGTGCGGTTGTCGGCGGCGTGGTTGCAGGCGTAGGCGTCGTCGGCACAGGAGCTGCCGGAACCGGAACAGGCGTCGGCGCAGGTGCGGTAGCAGCAGGCGTTGTAACCGGCGTAGGTACAGACGGAGATGGCGGTGGTGGCGGCACCATCGATGCCGGTGTAACCGGTGGCAAGGCCGGAGAAGCGGAAACGGGTTGTCCCGGTGGTGCGGTTATCGTTCCACTTGAAGGTGCCGTAATCGGCATTGGCGCACCGGTTGCCGGCGGTGATGGTGCAGGTGGCGCCGGTGCCGTCGTCGGCGCTGGCAACACAATTGAGGATGGAATGGCGTCGCCCTGTGCCGCAGGCGCAGGTGTTGCGGCTGTCGTTGGAGCAACACCGGATGGAACGACGGAAACGGGAGCCGGCGCTACCACGGGAGCTGCAGAAGTCGCCGGAGCCGCAAGAGGCGCTGCGGGTGCGGGGGCAGCATCGGGTGGTGGAGGTGGTGCGGCTGTTGTGGTCGTCGCTGGTGTTGTCGCTGCGGGCGTAGCTGCCGGTGCAGATGCAGATGCCGTAGGAGCAGTTGCCGTTTGGTCAACCGGTTTCTGTTCAACAACAGGTTTCTTCACCACTTTCTTTTTCTTGGGCTTCTTCTTCACCTTATGGCTCGGCTTACCATAACCTTCGTAATCTTCGACCGCATGCTTCGCTTCAAAGCTGGTACAGCCGGTAATGCCCTGGAAGTAAGCGCTGAACGTGCGCGACAGTGGATCGAAACTGCCAACCATAATTGTGTTGTAATAATCCTTCGGGCGCGTGAGCCATTTACCCGGATTGATCAGGATACGATGGGAGTCACGATCATATTGTCCATAAACCGTGTAGCGGCCGCTTGGCACATAAGGATTTTTCGGTGTCGGGTAAAAACGGAAATAGCCGTCGAAGTTTTCACCTTGCAAATGAGTGATCTGCAGCGTTGCACCTGTATAGCCCTGCGCGCACACATAGCCGCCCACCCAGTCACCGACCGGTGAGAATTTGGTCGCCGCCGCTTGCTGCCCCTTGTCATAAACCGGCGCGGTCATGACCGACTCAAGAACGTCTGATGACTGCGGAAATACCTGAACAGAGGGCTTATGCAGCGCCGCGCGCGCATCCATCGGCGCCGACGTTTCGCATACAACCATCGCGAGGCCAATTTCACCTGCCGACCACATAAAAATAAAATGCTTGTCCATACGGTCGGCCGTGAAGACCGTAATATCGCTCGAAACAGATGTCGGTGTTTTCGTTTCAACGCCGTAACCAGCCTCGCGCAGATGATCAACGGTTGTATTAAAGATCTGTTCAACGCGGCGTTGTTCCGATTGGTTCATGCGCCAACCGTAGGATTCCATTTTACCGCAACTGCGGCCAAGCTCACTGCTCACCGTCAGCATCGCCATTTGGAAGTTACGCTGCGACGGCAACGCCAGAGGACGATCGTCAAAATTAATGCCCACAAGCGGTGAGCTGGTCGCAAGCGGAAGGTCGGCGGCGAGGACGCGCGGCGATGCGTTTATTGTCCCCAGCATAAGCAGGGCCACAAACATTATTTTGAGAGAATCGCGAATTTTTGTGGAGCCGGTCGTGCGCATGAATCACCTGATCGTCGAGCGGATGACTATGCCGGTCGAGGGCGTCGGGCGCAAGCCGTATCCGTGATAGGGGCTTGGATTCGCTTGATAATCAACCTGTTCCGGTTGCTTGTTAAGGTGGCATGAATGAAATCCAAACACCTGATTTTTGCCACATTTACCCTTGATCATTGCAGTATCGAATTGTTCCTGTGTGGTTGGGCAAGCACGCTAATAAGGAATTTCCATGAGCCGCTCTGAAAAAGTAAATTTTAACCGCAGCCTCCGAGGCTTCCTCGGCTCGACGTGGCTGAACCGTTTGTCCGCTGTGAACGGACTTGTCCGGAAATCGCCGGCACAGCCCACAAAACCGGTCGAGCCCATCGACGCCGTTTTTACGACGGTTTCCGAAAATGCTGTGCCCGCAGATTCCCATCATGGGTTTGAACCGGTCATCCGGCAATTTCTGGCGCAGAATGTACTCGATAAACTCATCCAGTTGCAGAGTGAAATATCAGCGCTCGATAATGGCGGGTTTGAAAATTCTACCAGCCATGCCACAGATGTTTATCGCCATGTGTATGAGGATCTTTCCAACGATTCTTTTGATCCCTATCATCCTGCAAGTTAAGGCTCGATAATTTCTCTGAATGGGTTATCGTGAGATTCCCTCGCGCAAGGAGTCTCCCTCATGATGGTCGATCCGTGGAATGTGTTCACCGCCAATTTTGGGTCGGTAGCGAAACCCTACACCGCCTTTGTCACGCTTCTCGATATGGTGATGTTTTTTGGCGTTTCGTTCAAGGTCGCTCTCGCCCGCAAAAAATATAAAGTCGAAGCCCCCCATACCGACGGACCAGTTGAGTTCCTGCGCATCTTCCGCACGCAGGCCAATACCGTTGAACAGATGGTTCAGCATTTGCCGCTGCTATGGATCGCCGCGTTCGCAATGGACGATGTCTTCGCGGCATCGTTTGGTGCGGTGTGGTTGTTGGGGCGCATTCTCTATGCACGCGGCTATTACCGCAAAGCCAAGAGCCGCACGAAGGGCTTCTTTGTAGGGTTATTCGTGAATGTGGTTTTACTTCTTGGCGCGCTGGCGGGAACGATCGCGTCGTTCTAAGGTTTAAGCCGCTGCGTTACGAATATCACTAACGGCGTTGATAAAAGCAAGTTTGCGGTCGAGATTGCCTGTATCGGCCAGCGCAAAAGTCGCGCGCGTTTTGTCCCAGAGCTGTATTTTCTGATCCGCCTGCCCGGCTCCTTTAGTGCTGAGGGCCTGCGCCCGGGCCGACTGACGTAAATGCTCAATCAGCAGCGTGCGAATAACATCGAAGCTTTCGGCATCGGCCTTGCGCCCGATTTGGTCGGCCAGTTTATGCAAACGCGTGATATCGAGCTTTGGCATTGTGCCGAGCAGCGACAAAAGTTCTTCATAGAGCGGCAACGTTTCCGTGCGGATAATTTTGAGCGCGAAGCCAATACTGCCGCCCGAAAGTCGGACCAATTCCTTGATATCATCGGGCGACAAATCAGACGCGGACCGCATCAGGATCGTTTTCATATGCGCATCATCAAGCGGCGCCAGCTGCAACACACGGCAACGCGAACGGATTGTTGGCAGTAAAGCGCCGGGTGTTGTGGCGGTGATGATAATAAGGGCCCGCGCCGGCGGTTCTTCGAGGATTTTGAGGATCGCATTCTGACCGTGACGATTGAGCGTGTGCGCTTCATCGATAATCACAACGCGCCAACCGCCATGCGTCGATGTTTTGTGAAAAAAGGATGCAATCTTGAGCGCATCATCGACAACAATCACATTGCGCAACTCACCTGTTTTTTCGTCACTCGCACGACGTACCACCAGCATATCGGGGTGCGCTTCAGCGGTGATAAGTTTCGCGGCGCGATGATTCATATCAAGCTTACCGAGCGGGTTCTTGCCACCTGATAAAATATGATGCGCCATATGATAAGCGAGCGTGGTTTTGCCGATGCCTTCAATGCCCGAGATCAGCCACGCGTGATGCATGCGACCCGACGCAAACGCATCGCCCACTTGCCGCATCGCTTCATCGTGCCCGATCAAAGTCGGATTATGCGCGGGGTGAAGATCGCTCATACTGTCATTCCAAAACGTTTTGAAACAGCTTGTCCGATTTCCTTTTGAACAGCCTCAGGATTTTGATTGCCATTGATAACGATCATACGTGACGCATATTTTTTGGCGAGAGTTAGATACGCCGCGCGCAGCGTTTCATGAAAGTTCACGTCTTTTTGCTCATACCGGTCATCCTGACCGCCGCGATTGACCATGCGCTCAAGACCGCCTTCGACCGGCATATCGAGCAATAAGGTCAGATCGGGCTCAAATTTTGGCGCAATGAGATTATAAAATTTATCAATCATCTCGAGCCCCACCCCAAGGCCTATACCCTGATAGGCGCGCGTCGAGTCAACAAAACGGTCGGACACGACCCACGCGCCGCGGTCCAACGCTGGCCATATTGTTTTGGTGAGATGCTCACGCCGCGCGGCGGAGATCAATACAACCTCGGTCAACGGGTCCCAGTAATCTTCGCCCTTGCTGAGCCACAGCTCGCGGATTTCTTCGGCCGAAGGCGGCCCGCCAACTTCGCGGGTTTGGATCACTTCATATCCATGCCGGCGCAAAAATTCAGCAAGCCGTTTAGTTTGCGTCGATTTTCCGGCGCCTTCACCACCCTCAAGCGTAATGAATTTGCCGCGGGTGACTTCCATACTCAGGCCTTGTGAAGAAGCACGTGCAACTTGGCGACGATGCGCGCAAAGAAACCGATTTGCGCCACGTCGGCACCGGCCACAAGTGGTACATCTTTTGGTTCCATGCCAGGCGCCGTGATCGTCAATTTGCCGATTTCCTGTCCCTTTGTGACGGGCGCCGAAATTGGCTGATTAAAAGTAATTTCCGTTTTGAGGCCGCTGCGCGCACTTCGCGGCAAGGTCAGCATCGCATCTTTTGCAACCAGTACCGGCACCGTTTGCGCCTGCCCGAGCCACACTGTGGCGTCGGCCAGCCGGTCATTTGCCTTAGCGATTGGGTACAGACCATACTCGCGGTAACCCCAATCAAGCACATGCGCGGATTCATCGGCGCGTGCTTGCATGTCTTGCAAACCATTCAGGACCAGCACCAAACGGCGGCCATCACGCAACGCAGATGCCGTAAGGCCATAACCGCCAATGTCCGTATGACCCGTCTTCAAACCGTCGACATTCATGCCGCGATATAAAAGCGGATTGCGGTTGCCTTGCTTGATGTTGTTATAGGTAAACTCGATTTCCGAGAAGTAATGATAGTCCTCGGGAAAATCGCGGATTAAAGCAACCGCCAATGTCGCGAGATCGCGGGCCGTCGAGTAATGTTGTGGATCGGGCAAGCCCGTGGCATTCACGAAATGGCTGTTATTCATACCGAGTTCTTTGGCCTTGGCATTCATAATCTCGGCAAATGAGGCTTCAGAGCCTGAACCTAAGGCTTCGGCAAACACGACTGCCGCATCATTGCCCGATTGCACGATCACGCCGCGAATAAGGTCTTCAACCTTCGCACGTTGACCAACATTGAGGAACATGCGCGAGCCTTCTTGTTTCCACGCATATTCGCTGGTCGGCAATTCATCATCCGGCTTCAACTTACCGTTCTTGATCGCATCGAAGACGACATACATCGTCATCATCTTGCTCATCGATGATGTCGGCATTTGGCTGTCGGCGTCCTTGGCAAAAAGGACTGTGCCCGTTGTGGCGTCGACGAGGATGGCCTGCTTCGCTGCCGTTTCAACCGGTGCAACGTTTTGCGCCAACGCCGGGAAAGACAGCAGAACAAGAAGGATAGGAAGAAGAAGCTTTTTCATTTTCACTCTCAATCAACAACGGTGCGCGGGGCGGCAACACCTGCATTTTTAACTTTGTTCAACAAAGCGTCGGCCTGCGGCACGTCTTGAACCGGACCTACACGAACGCGATAAAACTTTTTGCCATTGACGATCGCTTCGGTAACCTTCGTGTGCCCTAAGCTTGATAGTTTTTGCTGCATTCTGTTAGCATTTTCAAGAACGGTAAAAGCGCCCGCTTGAACATAAAGCTGATGCGAACCCGTTACAGGAACCTGGACCACTTCCTCGACTGGCTTGGTCTGAATAAGCTCTTGGTGGATCGCCGGCGTTGTCTTTACCGGCTCCAGCGTCTGTACCGTTACAGAGTCCGGATTAGGCGCGGTCGCAGCAGAAGCAACCTCGACAGGTGTCGCGCTGCCATAATGACGTGTGGCATCGGCAATCGCCTTGCTTTCATCGGCCAGAACCTGAACGCGGACTTTGGCGGTGCCTTCTTGTTCAAAGCCAAGCAATTGCGCCGCGCGTTGCGATACGTCGATGATGCGCGCACCTGAAAATGGCCCACGGTCATTAATACGCACGACAATCGAACGCCCATTATCCAGATTGGTGATACGCGCCAAGGTTGGCAGCGGCAGCGTTTTGTGCGCAGCCGTCAGCTCGTTCTTATTAAAAATTTCACCGTTCGCGGTCGTACCGCCGTGGAAGGCTTCGCCGTACCAGGAGGCAATGCCGGTTTCGTCATAACTGTAATCTTCACGCGGATAATACCAGTTGCCTTCGACTTGGTAAGGCTGGCCAACTTTATATGCCGGCGCGCTTGTACCACTCGCGGCATGCTGCCCGGGGTGCGAGGCGCAGGCTGTTAACGCCAAAAGACATGCGACAGAAGATAAGCGTGAGATGTTTTGCATTTATTTTATCCTGTCCGCCAGAAGCCCAACGGCCGTGGCAAAATATGTCGAGCGATTCCATCGCATTAACGCGCGGAAGTTATCATAGACCAGAAAGCTTCGTCCATCCGGGCCATCGGGCTGAATAAGCGAGGCTTGCAGCGGTTTATTTGGCAAATCATCACCGCCCGTATCGCGCAGACCCATTCCCTGCCATTCCGCCAAAGAATGATGATGATCGAGGCCAATGTCTTGCGTCGGGATATTGCCTTCGAACGTCACTTCGCGGCCCCAGGTTTGATCACTGCGCCAGCCTTCGGCGGCAAGGTAATTTGCAATAGAGGCAAATACGTCTTTGTCGTTTTCCCAAATATCGCGCTGGCCGGTTTTGTCGTAGTCGACGGCGTAGCGAAGATAGGTTGAGGGCATAAACTGGCATTGCCCCATGGCACCCGCCCAACTGCCGCGTAACGACGCCACCGGAACATGTTCCTGATCAAGAATACGTAAAGCGTTGATCAATTCCTTGCGGAAGAAATCGGCGCGGCGGCCTTCATAAGCCAAAGTCGCGAGAGAGTCGACGACACTGAAGTCACCACTGTTACGACCAAAACTGCTTTCCATCCCCCACAGCGCAACGATGATCTCCGGCTGAACGCCGTAATGTTCGGAAATTTCATCAAGCGCATCGCTGTGTTTCTCGAGCAACCGGCGACCGGTCTCGATGCGATCTTCACTCACAATACGACGACTATAGACGTCGAATGTAATCGTGTTTTCAGGTTGTTTCTGATCAAGCGTCACAACCCGGTCATCTGGCGTCACGTGATCAAGCGCCGCTTGTACGCTTCTTGTTGCAAATCCTGCACCCACGCGGAGAAAGAATTGGTCCGCAGTGGGACGGCGTGAGCGGATGCCGCACTTAACATCAGCAAACTTGCGGCAAGAACGAGGCGGTTCATTTTGGCCATAACGTATCCGTGTATCCCATCAAGCGGTAAGCCAGCAGGCCATAATATTCATGCAGCGCAATGTTGATTTCGGACATATGTCCTTCGAGATCAAACTGCAGGCGCGAAGAAACCTCGCCGCTCGTCATATAATCTGTCGGTGCCGCATAAACATTCCATCCGGCTTTGCGGAAAGAGGCCATCGCGCGCGGCATATGCCATGCGCTCGTGACGAGCAGCCAATTTTGTTGCAATGTTGGATGCAAAAGCGCGGCCGTTTTTATGGCGTTCTCGTACGTATTGCGGGACATATCTTCGAAGATCACACGATCAACCGGCACGCCGATACTACCAAGCGCCTGACGCGCGACATCCGCATCTTTTACTTTAGCATCCGGCGTTAAAAGTCCGGACCCACCGGTAAAAACCAATTTTGCTTGGGGGTACTGGCGCGCGAGCGCTGCGAACGCAATGTAGCGTCGTGCGGATTCATACATCACCGGCTGACCACGCTTTTCCGTGAAAGAGGGTTTCTCATCGCCGCCCAGTAACAGGATGCCGTCAACATGTGCGGGCCGAACCGGTGGGAAACGATTTTCAAGGGGCGTGAGGATCCAGTCACCAACCGGAAAGATCGCCATAAAGAAAAGCAGAAAGGCGATATCGAAACACAGTTTACGACCCAAAGACTGCAAGCCCGGACGTTCCGCTGTGGCAAGAAACACGCTGAGCAGCAATAAAAGCACCAGCACATTGCTGGGTGAGAAAAAAACCCAGAAAATCTTGGATAGAACGAAGCTCATCGGCTAAAAATTCCCTGTGTTTTGCGTTTTTTTTGGTTTATAGGACATACACAATTATTCTTCCCATGATCTACGATCTCAAACAAGTACTCTGATGACCGATATAACCACCATTCCTCAGCGTCCCAGCTACCACGCGCGTGGCGGCGCTTCGACTCCGGCGGCTTTACACGATATTGCTGAGGCTTTCCGGCGTTGGCCGTTGTGGCTGTTGATGTCGTGGCAGGACACAAAATTGCGCTATCGCGGCTCAGTGCTTGGACCGTTCTGGCTCACCATCAGTATGGGTGTGATGATTCTGGCGATGGGATTCGTTTATAGCCGCTTACTTAAAACGCCTGCCAACGATTACTTTCCGTTTTTGACGCTTGGCCTCATGCAATGGACGTTGATGTCAACGCTGATGCAAGACGCTTGCATCACCTTCATTCAATCGAGCGCATTCATCAAACAAATCCGTTTGCCTTATATGGTCTATGTCATGCGCACGTTGACGCGCAATATGATCGCTTATGCGCACAACTTTGTCGTCTATATTCTGGTCGCCCTTTATTTTGGCATCTGGCCCGGCGAACACTTCTGGTTGCTGCTGCCCGGCCTCGCGCTGTTTCTTTTGAATGCGATGTGGGTAATTTTATTGTTCGCTCTCATCTGCGCGCGGTTCCGCGACCTCCAACCGATCATCACCAGTTTGGTGCAAGTCGTGTTTTTCGTGACGCCGGTGGTATGGGTGCCAAAACTTCTGGATGGATACGGCTGGGTTTTCCAGCTTAACCCCTTTTATCATATGCTTGAACTGATCCGTGCGCCCCTGCTCGGCCACACGCCGGACGCACTCAGTTATATCTACACAAGCCTGACGGCGATCATCGGCATCGCTGGTACCTTTATTATGTTCCGCCGCTTCCGCGCGCGCATTGCCTATTGGGTGTAGTCATGTCCGTCGTCGCCTCGCTCCGCAATGCCACCGTGCATTTCCCAATTTACAGCTACAGCGGCCGTTCCCTGAAACGGCAGATCCTCGACATCACGACCGGCGGACGCATCTCGCAGGGCCGCGATAATATGGTCGTGATCGAGGCGCTCAGCGATTTGACGCTCGACCTCAAGGAAGGCGACCGCGTCGGCATCATCGGCCATAACGGCGCTGGCAAAACAACCTTGCTGCGTCTCCTGAGCGGCGTGTACGAACCCAGCTATGGCGAAGTTTCCGTCTATGGCCAGTCGGCAGCGTTATTTGATCTCGCCCTCGGCATGGAAGGTGAAGCCACCGGCGCCGAAAACATTATTCTGCGTGGCCTCTTCAGCGGTATGAGCTGGACCGAGGTTAAAGCCTTCGAGCCGATGATCGCCGAATTCAGCGGCCTCGGTGATTACCTGCAAATGCCGTTGCGCACCTATTCATCGGGAATGGTTTTGCGTCTGGCTTTCGCGATCGCCACCTGCCGCCAGCCGGAAATTATTCTGCTCGATGAATGGATTTCGACTTTGGACGATGAGTTTTTGCAGAAGGCCAAACAGCGGCTCGGCGAACTCGCGGATAAATCAAAAGTTCTGGTAATGGCCTCCCATCAAACCGACCTGCTGAAATCTCTGTGTAATAAGGCGATGTTTATGGAGCACGGCAAACTCGTTGCCTTCGGGCCGATTGATGAGGTATTAAGTCAATATCACCACGCATAATATTATTGGGTTTTTAGGGGGATATAAAATGAGAAAAGTTATTACCGTAGGTGCACTCGCTGCTGCTGCGCTCTCGCTCGCAGGCTGCATGAAAAGTGAGGCCGATAAGAAAGAAGAAACGGGCTATCAACTCGTTACGAGCGAGGCGAAAGCCTGGGGGCAGGAACTGCACGATGCCGGCCAGATAAAAACGTCATTTTGTAAAGATGGGACAGCCAAACTCGGCACACATCATGACGAATTTGAGATTTATGCTGATCCAAAAGACGACAATAAGGAGCGCGCGAGTGTAACCGCCACCTACAGATGTCCGGAAAAGCCCAATTACGACATCACCACAGCCGTCGTTTTTCATAATCCCTACGACAAACGGAACGAGGGAGTGGGCCTTACCGTTCTAACCGACATTACAGAAACCACTAAAAACGAAACGACAAATGCCAATGTGGATTATGCGGCCAAAGGCGGTATACCCGGACAAAATTATAAGGCGAGCATAGATGTCTTGGGTACCAAAGACCCTCAATCCAATACTACCTTCGTCGAACAGCTTAATAAATCGGTTGCGATGCAGGTATTTGGAAAATTCCCCCAGTTAAAAGATCGTCTTGCGACAGAGACCACCGATATTGATTGGTCCCAGCGTCCATCAGAAGACGGACCAGACAACCCGCCAAATCCACCGCATCCGTGATCTTTAACTTCGCCACCGCAGCATAACATCCTTCACCGGATTAACGAATACGCGGCTTTCGCTTTGTGCGCGGGTGAATTCGTTTTTTCAATTGTTGATACCAACGCGCTTGGGTATCGGCATCACGGATTAGCATCAGGTTTTGTTCGTACTTCAACCCGTCTTGCTGCATCACCACCACTTCGCGATCTTGACTTAGAAAGCGGTGGGCAAAAATCTTCAAAATCGGCGCGAGCAAATGTAACCAACCGATGGTGGTATAAATCGAATGCGTGATTTCGGTTTCGGTCTCGCTGATGGGCGTCACGCATGTGAGGTTACCAACAACATGCTTACCCGCACGAATATGCTCGATACGCACGCCGGGAAGTTGAAATGAGATTTCCGTTTCCGGCGTGCCCCCAAGCAATTTATAGGCGAATGAATTTGACGACGGCTTATGCCGCTTCATCGTGAAGCCAAGATGCGACGGGCCAAACGGTTTGGATTTTTCATGGATTGAATGACGCGCACGCCACCACCACGATGTATGAATGAAAGGCCCATGGGCTGGATCCATCAAACCGATAACGGCATGATCAATGTGACACGGGAATGACATTTTTTCTAAAATAAAAGGCCTCTCATTCACAGCAATGTCGGGCACCGTCGGCAGGGACGGCAATTCTATAACTTTGTTTTTGGGATCTTCCATGAAAATCCAGATACCGCCTTGCGCCTCGCGTACCGGATAGGAACGGACCTTGATGTTTTCAGGCTCGATGCCCTCGTGCCCAACAAGCGACGGGATACAGGTGCATGTACCTGCGCTATTGAAACGCCATCCGTGATAGCAACATTCAATTTCTTTGCCATCGAACTGACCATAGGACAAGGGAATGCCGCGATGCGGACACACATCCCGCACGGCAAAAACAATCCCGTCATTCCCGCGGCAAAACAGCACCGGCTCACCGAGCAAAACTTTACTCAACATCTTCCCGGTCTTCAGCGATGCCGCTGGCAGCGCGTAGTACCATAAATTGCGGAGAAAGATGTTTGCGGGTGCGTTCATTGGTTGTGGGGTTAATCTTCCATCCCGAGCGCCGACTTGTAAAGCTCGAGCAATTCGTCCTGTTCGCGGCGCTTTTCGATCTCGATTTTACGGATGCGCACGATCTGGCGGATAATTTTAACGTCAAACCCGGTGCCCTTGGCCTCGCCGTAAACTTCCTTCAAATCCTCGCCGACGGCGGCTTTGTCTTCTTCCAGTTTTTCGATCCGCTTGATAATCGACTTCAAACGATCGGCTGAAACTTGACCTGAACTCTCGGGCATAATCACGGCTCCTTGGGAAATAATAGGGATTGAGAGGGACTTTCTAGAGCAGCCGCGCGTATGAATCCAGTGCGAATACTCCAAAATTCGAAGTAAATTGTGTTTTTAATGAATCAGAAACTGTGCTGCTGTAGCCTGCATCGGCAACCAAGAGGCCCTCATGCCCTATATCGTGCGTGACGACAGTGGAAAAATTATACGCGCCAGCGCACGCTCACTGCACGGGGCGGAGCTTGTGCCGCACAGCCATCCCGACGTTGTCGAATTTCTCAAGTCGCGCGGGCAAGACCCGGGACATATTGAAGAGTCACTCGCCGAACTGCGCCGCACCGACAATGAAATGGCGCGTGCGGTCGAAGATATTATTATGGTCCTGCTTAAAAAGAATATTCTGAAGATGACCGACATGCCGAAGCCGGTTCAGGACCGTATGGCACTGCGCGTCAAGCTGCGTATGCTGATCCAGGATGTTTACGATCAGGCGTCGGGAAGCAAGAGCCAATAAAATTATCCCCGCTTTCGCGGGGATAATAAAAGATCTTAACGCTTGCTGAACTGGAAGCGACGACGCGCTTTGGCACGGCCATATTTCTTACGTTCGACAACGCGAGCGTCACGACGCAGGAATAGAGCAGCCTTCAATGGCTTGCGCAGTTCGGGTTCGAAATATGTCAAAGCCTTCGAAATGCCGTGCTTCACAGCGCCAGCCTGACCTGACAGACCACCGCCAACGACGAGGCATTCCACATCGAACTGGTTCGCACGATCCGCAACCGAAAAGGGCTGGTTCACAACCATTTGCAGAACGGGACGAGCGAAATAAACCTTCAGCTCGCGACCATTGACGAGGATCTTACCGCTGCCGGGCTTGATCCAGACGCGGGCAATGGCGTTCTTACGCTTGCCGGTCGCATAGGCGCGGCCGCGGTCGTCAACCTTGCGAACATGTTCGCGGGTTTCAGACGTTGCTTCGGGCGCGGCGTCGGCAACTTGTTCCTTCGCTTTTTCCTTAACCGTGGTTTTGATTTCGGAAAGCTTCGATGACGTCATTTTGCGTGTCGTTGCCATTATTTAACCCTCTTGTTCTTCGGATTTTGTGCCGCGAAATCAATTGCCTTCGGATTTTGTGCGGCGTGTGGATGCGCGGTGCCCTTGTAAACCTTCAAGTTGCCCATCTGACGGGTGCCCAAAGGACCGCGTGGCATCATGCGTTCAACAGCTTTCTCGATCACACGTTCCGGATGCGCGCCGGCCAAAATCGCAGAGCGCGTACGCGCCTTGATGCCGCCGGG
>Ga0206921_10066_pt1 | contig 30608 bp, 29 predicted proteins | sample Alteio_BWOrgHeat_66_FD_152930 | JGI IMG/M metagenome (GOLD analysis project Ga0206921, IMG submission 152930) | Enriched cells from forest soil in Barre Woods Harvard Forest LTER site, Petersham, Massachusetts, United States -... | ecosystem: Environmental > Terrestrial > Soil > Temperate forest >...
TTTCGTAAATATCCCAAAATCGATTTTATCGGGTATGCAAGTTAAGTCAGAATAAATGGGCCTGGTGAAATAAAATACGCCTGGATTGTTTTGACAGTAGCGTTCCATAGAACGAAACAATTTGCCTTGGGGCGAAAGTCCTCTATTGAGCTCTTTTAATTGGGGATAAATATTTTGATCTAACTGCCCATCGTTACAATGCGCGACAAAATGCCCCTTATCGTAGCCCTCAAGCTGCGGTATTCCTTTGAAAGAACCAGCATACTGGCTCAGTCTATAGGCGTTTCTTTTTGAAGGATTCAACACGGCTTTAGCAAAAATAAAAACCACGCGTGCCGCTCTGCTATAAATATCAGTGCTGCAATCGTCAGTACAATCAAAGTAAAGCATGTAGTTTCGGTTAACATTATCGTTAAAATGCCGCACATCGGCATTCTCGAACTGAGATTCGTAAAATTCAGTCAAGTAAAGGGATAACTCTCTACGTAAATAAGCAACTGCCTCCTCATAGTCAGTGCTTGGCAATTCGGAAAAGATGCGGTAATATTCATTCACGGGGGCCAGGTTTTCTTACCCGAATATACAATTTTTTAACGATTCAACCCAGTCAACAAAGGATAACTAATAATTATCATGGATATTGACATTGTTATACCTACCACCAACAACTTTTCCGAAAAAGGTTTTAGTATTTATTTCACTATTCGATCAATACTTGCCCAAAGTTATCAGCCTAAGAATATTCTTATTGTTGAAAATGGAATGGAAAAGACCAACACCGCAACGAATTTGGTTGATGAATTTGGAGAAATGGTGACTATTATAGATGGGACCGGCCAACCTAATAACATCTCGTATGCAAGAAATATTGGCTCACAGCATGGCAGGAGTGAGTTGATTTTATTTATCGACGACGATGTTGTAATTGCACGAACTGACACTCTGGAAAAGATAATAAAGAAAATGGCAGGTATCGACTTTTATTGTGGGGCCCATCGATATTGGACCAACACAGCCTGGCAAAACCTTTTGAAAAAATCCTTTTCGATTAATCACATGCAAAGGATTTTGATGTTCAAGAGTTACCTGCCTAAATCAATTGAACGAATTTCCGGTAGTCAATCGTTTCACGAGTACTCATTTATTGGACATTTCGGGGCAGTTAAGCGAACAGTATTTGCCAAAATTGGTGGGTTTGATGAGCAATATATAGGCTGGTCGTATCAGGATACAGATTTAATGATGAGATTGTGCATGAATAATTTCAGATATGACTTGATGCATAGCGACGGTATATCGATATTTCATTTATCTCACCCTGTCGACAAGTCGAATACGGCAGCGATTAATAGAAAACGATTTGTCTTGAAGCAGCAATCAGCAGGAATTGAATTTCATTTGAATCACTTTTTTGGCATATTTGATGACGATGGTTATTCTATTTTGACATGATATGTTGCTGGAATTTTTCCAGGTAACTACCTTCCTTATCTAACTCTTTCAATGCAGATAGCGCAATACTTTTTAAAGAACCTGATACCGCCTGCGGGCCCCATTTATCTTGATTTGATATCATCCATTCATGTATCAATGGAGCAGCTTCCAACGCATTTAAACGGGTCAAAGCTGTGATACTACTACGAACAACGTGTGGATTTTCCTCAATTTTTAATATTTGCATCAAAAGAGGTATCGCCTTCACCAGCTGTTTTTGGCCACAAATGTCGGCAGCGCTTTCCCGCACTGTAATGTGTTCGCTTTTCAACATGTGTAAAACTGAGAAATCGACGTCGGTATCAATAGTTCTGATTAAAAAATTTTCTATTTTCGACCGTACGATATCCACCCTCCCCATGCGGTAATTGTTTAAATAATCTAACAGCCAATTTAGGGCTTCGTCCTTCAAGACCTGTTTTTCAATTAACTTAAAACAATATTCTACAACGAAGTTGAATACTTCGACATCGTCAAGGTGGATCAGATTTTTATTAGACTTGATCAATAATTTTTTTGCAAGGCGATCAAATCGATTCAAAATTATATCTGAACTGAATACCTCCATCTTCAAAAGTGATGCTGTTCTTTTTAAGGCTCCCGCACGATAATCCTCTAATAATGGGAAAAAATCCAAAAGTTTTTCTATTTCCAGTTCTTCATAATCAATCGTGCTTTCTCTTATTATATCATAGATCAATTCTAACTTATTCTGAGAAAGTTTATCACAGACGTCTATAAAGACATCTATTTCATTTTTTTTAATCCCATTGCTCAAAAGATAAGTCCTAAAAAAATCTTTACGCCGACTTATAGACTTACTTAGTAAAATTCGACGTTTTAAATCATTTCTAAACTTCATCAGATTTCGTATATCATAAATCAGGAGGGATCGATGAGTAATGTCAAAAGGACTGGTTTTTAAATCTTTGGTAATCAGTATTACCGAGTCCTCGTCGCGTAATGAATGTGCTATCCCTACCTCGTAATAGACATTAGGATTTTTTTCTGTTAGATCAGCAATTAGTATTTCGGCTTTTGCGATGCGTTCCAAAATATTTTGCATTATAGCACGATTCGTAAAAATTTCATCTGCCCTCAGGCATTTTATTCCTAAATCAATACAAATTTGACAGATCTCACCATAAACTTCATTGAATTCGTCCTTAAAAGGCATAATCACGAAAGCAGTATTTTCCTCCTGTTCGATTAGTTGCAGTGTGTATTCTTTTGGGTATATCATATCCATGATAATTATTAGTTATCCTTTATTGATAAAAGCTCCTGATATTATTATTCTAAAATAACTAGCAGCCATCGTTAGTAACAAAATTGATGAAAGATAAATTTGGTGCACTTTTAACATGTGGCTCAGTTTAGTTATGTAAATATCTAAATAAACCATTGAATCGGAGCGTTGATTTACAAATATTATTTTATAAACTTATGAAATGTAAAAACCATTAGCAATAGTATCTTTCAGCTAACTTTTGGGGCTAAACGAAAAGACTGACCCCGGGTTTCATCGTGAATTTGTTGTATAGTTTGATCCATTTAGAATCAGCGTTTTGACCGTATCCCGGGCGAACCGAAAATTTGAATGCGGCATAGAAGTGCGATGCTACATAAATGAGAAGAAATTTTTATTATTTATAAACTTATTGAATAACCATTTTTGCCTGTAAATCCCCTATCCGTGCAAGAAACCCAGCTAAACCGTCCATCGCACCTTGTTTCGACGTCGTGATCACTTCATAGACACCTGTATCGGAAGTCAGGGTATATTGCGAGTAGGCGCAAATGGGTAGTTGCCGGTTATTGTTAAACCGCCGGTCGGGCCCGCCGCTTTTATTGACATAACGCCAGGTCCGGTCAACAACCTTTGCATCCCCGGGCAAGGCCTCTTCTTCGATAAAGCGCGTTATATTTCCCGTGATCCGCAGGTTTTTGTAAAATACCGCTGCAAACATACCTCCACGCTTGATCAACAGGCGTTCGGGCAAAAAATAAAACTGCAGGTTGCTGATTTTCAGGTAGGGAATCGCAACATTCGTAATAAAATAGCGGATCGGCACCTCATTCCCTGAAATCCCGCGAATGGCGGTCCGTTTGATCAATTGGCTGGCGCCCGCATTGCGCTTGACATCGCTGGTATGCTGGGCATTCAAGTATTGCCAGATTCTGGCCGACCCGGCGAACGTACTGAAATGACTGCCCAATTGCTGATAGATTTGCTGTGACGATTCATCCATCTCGTAGTGCAGTTCCATTTCGAAACGCCGCTTGTCGACTTTTTTCAGCCACCGGAACAGTATAACAAAAACAACGAGACCGATACCGAGAACGTAGCCTGCGTACGGATTCGCCAGCGATGTTTGTGAGTCCTTTACCTCATCGTGGTGGATATGCTCTATAGCCGCGAAACGACGGTTAATATAGCCCGTAGAATCGTGAAATTTAACTTTGAGCCATTTTTGGTTGCCGGAATCTGCCAGCAAGAAACTTTGACCGCCGGCAGCAGCTTTGACTATCGCAGCGCCTCCGGCCGGATTCTTCCGGATATTGACACCAATACCGGAAGTAACTCTTACCAATGTGCTGTCCGTTGCAGGCTGGGTAATAATAGTGTTACTGCTAAAGGAAGTAAACAGCATGACCAGCAAAAAGAGGACCAGCGGGAAGGCGCCAAACCAATTCACAAAGGCGATCTGCCCTGACTTTTGCGTGAGTTCGGAAATGAAGTCCTTGGAGTCCGTGTCGGTCAATTGTTCGATGTTCGCCGAGGCAATATTATGGACGGGTTCGGTGGCGGCTGGCAGGGCCTGCATCGCCGGGGGGGCGTAGGGTTGAAGGGATTGCCCGGCACCCTGCAGCTTACGCCGGTAACTGATCCCATGCGAACTCAAATTAACGTAGGTGCCGCGGGGGCCGAAATTCATGCGGGCGCCTTTGACCCCGACAGAATAACTGATCCCGCTTTTGGAAAAATTAACCCGGAAAGGACCGGAGCCGAATGATTTGCGATATGACCAACCCATAAAAATGAAATTAAGTTTATTGAACTGCGCAGGCTACGATTATATGCAACGATGATCTCCAAAGACTCGGGATTTTTGTTGGTTAATGAATTTCATTATGATAAGGTTTAGGTTAATAATCAATAACGATATCTGGGATCATATTCGGCTTCTCAAATGGCTTGGATGGTCCTCGATCATCTTCGATTATTGCTCTTTTGAACGACATATGGTTAAGATTTATTTATCCTCTGTGTATTATTGCCTCGTTAAGCGCCTTCACAATACTTTCAATATATAACCTGTCTTTTGATATAATACTATTTGCCTCGCCGGAGTTGGTGCTTATTCTTACCGAAAACTCATTTTTTGTTAGGAATAAGATCAGCGCAGCTACCACCACAATAAAAATACCCGCAATTCTAAGGTCATTCGAAAACAGTAAAAGAATTCCAATAACAATCATAAGCACGGGAAGTGTCCTGCTTTTGACAATCTCAAAAATGTGAACTGAGGAGATATTCCTCATGGCATAAGTTTTTGAATTGGTTATAAACCTCGCCTGTGTAACCGTAACATTGCTATCCTGGTAAAATATGATTTCATTCTGTGTCGGTGTTTCCATTATTGCTGGCGTTTAACTTCTCAAATGTAGGAGGCTGGAAGAAGCGTTTTTTACGGGAAACCGTAAGGCGATATACTTTAAAAAAAATTGGGGAGCAAAGCTAAAATCGACCTGCTTTAATGGAAAATTCAGAAAACAATAATTTTCGACTCGCGGAAAACCACTTTGGCAAGGCTGTCCGATTTGTGATAAATCCAAATTTTAAATATTTTGTGAGGCGGAGCTGCGATGAGCATTAAGGGGTTAAGAAGCCGAGCCCCCGCATGGTTGGCGATAATATTAATAGTCGACTTGTCTTTCGTACTCAGATAGGGATAAGAATTAGGATGCGTATGCCAATCGCCGAGATAGGTTTCCAAACATTCCGATTCACGGTAAACTCGGGCGATTTCCTTTTGATGAAAGGCTTGGTCGGGCTCAAAGGATGCAGCTTTGTGAATTGCTTTTTTCCCAGGACCGATTATATCGGTAATTACAAAATTACTTATGGAGGCACGATAACCTATCAATACCCCGCCGGTTTCCTTAGGCAACCACATATAGCCATTAAGGAAAATATATTCGACAACAGAGTGTTTTATCCAAATACAATTTTCCATTAAATTTGAGGGTTACAATACGGACAAGCCGGATGTGTATCCAAATGGTGGGCCGACCATTTCGGAAATATGTGATTTCCAAGCTCGTCAACCAAAGAAAGTATACCAATATCTCCGTTCAATTCTTGATATCCATCTTCCGGACTGCATAGTGTACTTGCAGCAAGCCGCACACCTGCGCTGACAATATTATCCAACTCAAAGCTTGTTCCCACAAAGGAAATATCCCCGCAGCCAACTGCTTGTATATTCGCGTCCCGATTGACCGGCGGGCTGGGTATTAATCCATCTTTTAAAGCATATTGAAAGCACATCCAACATCCTTTTGTAGAGGCTGGCACAACGCGCATTGCCGCGCCTCCCCAAACGCCCGGTGTTGCATAGACAGAAACGAAATGAATGCCTCTTTTTTTTGCTTCTTCTGAGAGAAAATGGCTGGCTCCTGTTTCCGCAGTAGCATCATAGATCATAGAGGCACCGTCAAGTACTGCATCCATAAACGCCTCACTCGAGACACCGGCAGGCGGTGTTGCAGATGGGCCGACCTCGCTTGCGCCAACTCGATATAATAAGGGATAAACTTGTGTATAAGGATAATTCTCAGAAATGAATTTAGCCAGGGCATCTGTCTTATACATACCGGCGGCTGACACGCCCAGCGGCCACCGAACAATCGTACCACCTCCAACCGTATCAAAATCGATAAGGCGAAGTACGCTGGTGCCGTTTTTTGCCAGTTCAATTGCCGACGACCCGCCTAACGCGCCGAGTCCGAAAATCGCAACCGTTTTATTCCTTAGCGGTTTCAAGGATTGGATCCTAAAACCAAGTTCGCTCATATTTATTCTGTTGGCCTTGGCATAATAAAATCCCTTCACGGGTACCAAAACTATCTTTTTGTTTACGGTTTTTGATTGGTGATGCGTAAACCCAATTATAAATAGCCAGCCCCAGGAATATTTTCCCGGTGAATGCTCCTCTGGAAAAGAAACGCCGATTATTTGGTTGATTGTGTCGCCTTTTTTAAGTGCCAACGAGGACTTCGGCTTAATAAAAGGCACTTTGTTTTGCTTTATCAATTCTAGCAGCCAAGCATAATCTTTGGCAGCATCAACGTTTGGTGGCCGCTCTGCTAACCTATAGACTTCACCAGTAGTGCGGGTTGGAAAAGCATGATGTATATTTTGAGGCAGTTTTCCTAATGAATTTTGGTTAGCATCAAAACACTCCAGTGCCCATATCCTGCTGGGTAAATTTGCCTGCGGGGGGAAGCCTGCTGAGAACGACCCCAAATAGTCCACTTCCTTTTCTGATGCGGGCAACGAATCGAATCCATCTGTATCGATCAACACGGGCGCATTTGCAGTACTTGGATAATATTCGGAAACGGGTTCGCCCTGTTCCTCATCATTCGCTTGTAATATTTCTGCGGCAACAATTTCTCCTGCTCTCAATACTTTTGCCAATTGCTCAGTCAGGTATTCTCCTATAGTAGTTTCCGGTAACCAGTGGCTTGTCTGCCGGGGTAGCAGGCAGAGGTTTTTTTCAACTGGGTTGTGGTGACGGGGTAGACTGATATCGGGTGCATAAACATCAGGTCGGAAAAAAGGAAATGTACCCGGATACACTATCGTAAGTTCCAAAGGCAAAAACCTTCCAGGAATTTCTAAAATCGAGCTATCCGGTGTTACAGACACTTGCAGTCGAATGTAACCCGCCGCTTTTGCACCTTCATCGACCGTAAAAGTGACACCTATCGCATTTAAGCTTTCCTGTTCACGTTCCCAACGTTCAGAATTTATTACATACCACATGCTGTTGCGGACGTTATTGACCAACGTTTCGGTTGCCTGGTGGATTTGGCGGGTTTTTGGGACCAGGTCCCGGGTTCGGCGGAGGCATGCCGCCACCGGATTGATCGTCAAAACCAAGGCGCTTCATAACACATTCCACAAACGTCTTGCGCGGTCGCGGCGGAGCAACAGAATTACAACACTGCTTAATGGCAATGTGAATTTTGTCTACATCTATGTGGGGGAATTTTTTATGTATTTTTTCAACTAAATATTCTACTTCCCATTTCTCTTCACAAGAAAAAAAAAGTCTGTCTTCTTTTTTCTTTTTACGGTCGTCGTAGTCCGACCATTCTCCTTCCAAAATAATTTTTGCTGACATAATATTTAATGTTTTTTATAAAATGAAATTTATTAACAGCTCAAAATTATGCAAACGATTGGTGCACTTTTTACGGGAAACCGTAAGATGAAAAACTATTTCAGAAAGGTTTAACGGTGCCGGGATCAGATAATGCCCATGTCCTTACAAAAGGCGACCAATTGTTCGTTCTTCGAAAAGTCATAAGCTTCCTTGATCACATTGAGCCGTTTTTCGAGGCTGCTTAAACTGGACGGCTTGATTTTATTTTTTGCTAAATAAACAGGGATGTCTTTCTGAAGCATGCCTTGAGCAAGCAGCTTGATGATGGTGATGTCAAATTCCGTGAATTCGTACGCATTCTTTTGTCCGCCCGTTTGCCGGAGATGAACAGGATAATGTATTTTGTTGTTGTGTATGGCTTCAATCGCGGACTTAAGTTCCTGTGCATCCCGGCGTGCTTTACGGACATAACCGTTGATGCCCAATTCGCTGAAGAGCCCTTCGATCACGGCCGCCCTGTGCTCTGCTGAAAATACAAGAACCTTTAAACCTGGTTGCGCCTGCCTTGCTGCGGCGATCAACGCGGCCCCATCCGTCAGTTGTTGCGGCCGGTCATCTTCTTCAAAAAAAAGATCCGTAATTAACAGCTCGTAAGGTTGTCCGTCGCGGATCCCGTTTCTTATCCTTGTTAGCGCGTCATCACAATAATAGGCATATTGCGGATTCATGACGCCAAGGTCTTCCAGTGTTTTACGCACGGAGATGTTAGCGCTTTCGTGGTCTTCTGCTATCAGTACATTTTCGAACATGCAGGGTCAGTTATTAAGTGGTACAGCAATGTGGATCTTGGTCCCTTTGCCTGGTTGCGTGTCAAAGGTAATGGTACCGCCCATGTGCTGAATACGGTTTCCCGTATTGGTGAGCCCATTGCCATAAGTTGTGTTGGCGGCAAACCCAATGCCATTGTCGACATAGTCCATATGAAAGTTACGGCCTTCCAGTGTGAAAAGGACTGCAACGTTTGTGGCCTGGCTATGCTTTTTCATATTGACCATTAGTTCCTGGAGGATGAGCCCCAATTGCTCCCTGGCAGGTGCGCCGACCTTTTCCCAGACTTCGCTGTTGTTGCCAGCCAGCGCTATTTTAATTGCCGGCCCCGCGAAACTGGTCAATAGCCGGGCTATTTTCCCTCGAAAATCCTGGTTCGGTATCCCTGGCCGCTCATAAGATATATCACGCGACTGCTCATAAAGCATTTCGATCTGGTCCAACAGGGTGTCTTTTTCAAGTTTGTCCTGGTTTTCAATTTCGCTCATCACCCGGTGCAAGCCATTGGACACGACGTCGTGTACCCGCTGTGAAACGGTCAATTGATTTTGTTTAATAGTGTTTTCAGCTTCCAGCTGCAGCCGTTGTTTCCGTTTCCGGTACCAAAACACGGCCAGTATTGAACCCAAAACAACAACGATCAAAACCCCGCCGAGCTGATACCTTTTGGCGGCATTTTCCTTTTGTAGTTGTAGGTTTTCGGCCTTGCTTTTTTCTACATTGTACCGTATCAAAGCAAACTGGTTTTTTGCCGCGTTACGGCTTTTCACTAAACTGTCGCCGAGTGTTTGGTAACGGTTAAAATAAGTTTTCACGTCCGTCGGCGGTGAAAGGACGATCAGCTTTTGCAGCGCTTCGAGTTCGTCGTCCGGGCTTTGCAAACTGCCCGCGACGGCGTACATTTTCCCTGCATAAAATAGTGCCGAATCGGGACGACGGTCCTTATAAAAATCTGCCAGGTGAGCGTAGCTCGAATTTTCACCCCATTTGTCATGCTCTTTCAATCGGATTAAAAGCGATTTCACCAATTCAGGGGCTGCATTGTAATGATGATCGCGCCGCCACCTGGACACAGCCAGATTTGTCAATGTCTTGGCGTAAATTGCCCCCGCATAGCCACCCATACTGATCGCAGCCTGGTAATTTGTCAGGGCCTGGTTGTAAAAGCCTAATTTGCTGCAGGCATTCCCGAGGTCGTTCAGGATATAGGGTCTAAGATTTTTATCGTCGGCATAGCGTAAGGCGAGGCGGTAATAATTGAGCGCATCACGGTTCTCATTTAAATTTTCGCAGGTCAGGCCGAGTTCATTATAATCAGTGGCCATGTAATTACGGCCATTAGGTTGTTGTTCATCGAGAGATTTAAGGGACAATGTCAGGCTTTCCTGTGCTCCGTAGTTATCGCCGGCACTGACTTGTATGAGCGCCATGTTATAATAAGCCAGGGCTACGACATCTTTCGCGGCCGCATTGGAGGCTGCTCGGTTGAAGAAAAAAAATGCGGAATCCTGTCGCTTACTTAGCCAGGAGTAACCTTTACGGTAGTCAGCCCATTGATCTGGCTGCGCGACTTTAGCAACTTTCCGGCAGGAAGCAAAAGCAAGAAAAATAAACGATGCCAGCAGGATCTTTCTCAATTCAGGTTTTCTTGCCAAATTAAATAAAATACATCAAAAAAATAAGGTAAGCGGGTGCTTACCTTATTTTTCGACTGGCCTTAATGACCGGGAGGAGGTGGCGGCGGTGGCGGAATGGTCCCGCCGTCCCCGCCGGTGTCTGCTGTAACGATCACCGTATTGGTGCTTTTATCGGAATGGTTATGCGCCGGGCATGCGAATGCCATAAAGAGCGCTAAAAAAAGCTCAAACATTTTGTTTTAATTTTAAATGGTGAATAAATCCGGCAGCTGCCCGGAACCTGGTCCCGGGCCGTACTGCCAACTGCGTAAGAAGCGCTTCTTACATTTTTTGGGAAGTGTGAGCTTTGATAGCGGAAGCCTTTTACCAGCTTCCCAACCAGGTATCAGCCGCCGCCGTCGCTGCTCTTTATTGAAACCGGGTTGTACGTCCTCGCCGATTTCGAAAACAAATGTATAAGGGCTTAATTGGCTTATTAGCAGCTAATTCCGGTAATTCCGATAATTCCGGAAGGATTCCGGTAAGGACTGGGGGAGTCCGGAATTTATAGTAGATTTACCATGAAATTTTTTTAAAATGTTTGCTGATTATCAAGCAGAAGTACTGCGGGCCTATCAAAAGATGAAAGCTGCTAACCAGCTTCGGACGACTTTAATCCACCCAACACCTGCTAACCTGCGGGATGAGTGTGAGGTTCTTGTTGAAAGCAGGTTTCAGAGAAAGGATATGTACGCACTCAGGTCATTCTTTGGAGAGCAAACGGACCAGACTGCGTATGCGGAAGCGATAAGAAACATTGATATAGATCTGTTCAGGCCACTGATCAAATTATTGAAAGGGGAGATTAAAAACACAGACGTAAAGAATGTTGAACTTCTGGCCTGGCTGATTGATTTTGAACCGAGACCATACCGGATAGCGGATCCGTTTGCTATAAGTGCAGGTAAGGAGCCGATGGGTCTTGAAGAAAGAATGGATGGCGCGGGTGAAATGAGGAGAGGAGTTGAGCAGGTAACTGGCGTGCAGCCTGAGCTGACGGAAAAATCACGGTCCATTCAAAGGGCCTGGACAGCTGCAATCCTGTTGTGCTTGTTGGTAGGAGCGGGGACTTATTTATTTTGGGGAACTCACGGGCCGGAGGGATGTATGGTTTGGACAGGGAATCACTATCAACGGGTGTCCTGTAGTGAGAAACCGGCCGACGTGATGGTCATCGCATTGGATACTTCAAAACTCGTTCATTTTAAAAAAATCACGAGGCAGGATACGATTACTGCAAGGTCAGTAGGGAGGGTTTGGTATAGCAAGATCGATAATAATGTTGAATTTTTTACGGCGGACGGTTATCACCCGGTGCATGTGGAAAGGCATTTGAAGCCCTTGACCTTATATATGATAAATAAGTATATCGTTCATAAATAACCTTTAACGACGCTCAAAATTATAAACCATAAACAGGGCGTCTATTATCGTTATAAACTGCGGTGTTTATTACATTCTCTCCTTACGGGAAACCGTAAGGAACAGCCGGAAGCAATTGCCATATTTGAATTCACTTATTAAATTCAATTTAATTATGTCAGCAGCTTATGTAGAACACAGGCCTATTTCTTCAGACAAGAATGCGCCTACCGACCACCATGTGGTCATCGTTAACGGCGCTTCGGTTGGCGGTAACTTTAAGACCCAACGCGAGGCAAAGGACTATGCGTGTAATCAGGGCTATCGTCCGGTGCATGTTGCACGGGAACGCCACCTGCAAAACAGGGATATTCCCGATCATTGGAGAAAGGATCCTTGCTAATCTAAGGGTTGTTCAAAGCAGCCGGCGTATCGGTATTCGTCGGCTTCTTTTTGTTTTTTCAGGTTGATCTTAGTACGGTTAAAAAATATGGATGCCATCTACCATTTTGAGCCAAAGGATAAGTAAGGTTTAAATCAGTACGTATCCGTACATTTAGATCAATAAAACTTAAAAATAACTATCATGGATATGCTTGTATACTTACTTGCCGGCCTTGTTGTCGGCACGCTACTGGGCTGGTTTATCGCCAAAGCCAGTAAACCCAAATTATCCGCTGGTTCCAGTGAGGAATACATAGAACTGGATAAGGCCTTTACAGCCTATCGGGCAACTTGCGAGGCAAACTTGCAAAATGCTGAAAAAAGCATGAACGAGTTGTCAACCGAAAACAAAGAGCTTACTAACACGCTCGAAACAACGCAATATACGCTTGCTGAAACCAAAGAGCAGTTGGGGATTCTATCCGCCAATTACAAATCTCTGGAAGCGGTTTTGGAAACCGAAAAGGAGAAAAACAGCAGCCTGGCCAAAGAAAACGGTACAATCACACTCGAACTCAATAAAACCTATCAAAATCTGGCGACCGCGAATGCTGATTACAAAGGCACATTAGACTTGTTGCAGTCCGAAAAGAATGCGCTTGGTCAACTCAAAACCGAGTTGAAAACTGTAACCGATGATTTAAACAACAGGAACCAGGCGCTGGCAACAGCCAATGCGGACAACAAAGCTCTGAACGATAAGCTCAAAACCCAGAAAAGCGAAATGGAAGAACTGGGTAAAAAGTTTAATACCGAGTTCGAAAACATTGCCAACAAAATACTGGAAACCAAAACGGAGAAATTTACAGAGCTGAACAAAACCAATCTCAAGGATATTTTAGATCCGTTGGGCGAGCACCTGAAAGAATTTAAAACCAAGGTGGAGGAAGTGTACGATAAGGAATCGAAAGAACGCTTCTCCCTTGGGGAAAAAGTTAAAGAGTTGTCTTTATTGAACCAAATGATCAGTGAAGATGCGAAGAATCTAACCAAAGCGCTGAAAGGTGAAGCGAAAACACAAGGCAATTGGGGCGAAATGATCCTTGAAAGCATTTTGGAACGTTCCGGCTTGGTTAAGGATCGCGAATATTTTATGGAGCATGAATTGCTTGGCGAAGATGGCAAACCATTACGGTCAGATTCGGAGGGAAAGAAAATGCGCCCGGATGCAGTTATCAAATACCCGGATAACCGCAGTGTTATCATCGACTCGAAAGTTTCGCTGAGCGCTTTTACCCGCCTGATCGCTTCCATCGATGTGGAAGAACAAAAGAAGGAACTGGCCGCCCACGTTACCGCAATAAAAGCCCACATCGTTTCGCTTAGCGCCAAAGGGTACGACGATTACGATAAGGCCCTTGACTTTGTCATGCTGTTTGTTCCGAGTGAACCTGCCTATATAGCTGCACTGCAGAGCGATCCTGATTTATGGAACTTTGCCTATGACAAAAGGATACTTTTATTGAGCCCAACGAACCTGATTACTTCGTTGAAGCTGATAGTCGATCTTTGGAAAAGAGAGTATCAGAACCGCAATGCTATTGACATTGCCGAAAGAGGGGCTAAGCTTTATGATAAATTTGTTGGTTTCGTTGAAAATCTCACCGATGTCGGCGAGCACCTGAACAAGGCCAAAGGGAAATATGATGACGCTTTCAAACAGCTTAGCACAGGCAAAGACAACCTGGTGCTGCAAACCAGTAAGCTAAAGGATTTAGGCCTGAAGAACAAAAAAACGTTACCACAGGATATGGTGAACGCGGCGATAAACGGTGACCTCATCGCTAATTAATGACGCACACTCCTTCGCTGATTATGCCTCGGAGAAGGGATAACCGTTATTTGATTTATAATCAATTGTTTCCTGGAGCAAAGGTTGAACCCAAATACCACTCAAAAAAGGATTGTGCTTAGTCATCAATCCCAAATTGTGACTTTTATGAATGGCGATGGATATAAGGATAATACATAGTATAAAATAGTGGTATACGATAAATCATTAATTATCAATATCTTCAAATATTATTATTCCATAGCGTGTCCCTATCTAAATCCAAAATCTCACTTATTCAGCAATCGATGGACTTCGATAATCCGGCGCCTCAGCTTATCAGCTGGCCGGCTAATCACGCTTTTCCGTTAAACCTCAAAGATTATACCAGCCGCCGGACAGTGTTAGAAGTTGTTTTGGAGGACATCGCACAGAGCGAAAATTATTTGGTGGTGACCGGTTTTACCTCCCTGGCGCATATTATCGAGTTGTTTGGCGGAAAGGTGACTTTTGGCGGCCTGAAAGATGTACGAATAATACTGGGTTTTGAACCGGAGTTGCGTGAACGTAAACTATGGAAGAGTGCAGAACTGGATAAGGATATCAAAGAATTTTGGGCCGGGCAGCATTATTCATTGCTCAATGGTGGTGTAGTTATCAAGGTCATTGAGCTGATCAAGGAACAACGCCTATGTTTTCGGTTGTCGGATGGTCTCCATGCCAAGATTTATGTGGGTGATTTACATGTGATTTTGGGTTCGGCTAATTTCAGTAAAAATGGGACAACGATACAACATGAAGCTAATATCAGGATCCCCAATGATACCAGCAAGCCCGTCGAGCAGCAACAGTACTTGCAGATTAAGCAGATTGCCGAGAATTATTATAAGTTGGGCAAACCTTATAACCAGGCCATGATAGAATTGCTCAGAACCTTGCTTAAACTAACGACCTGGCAGGAGGCGCTGGCGCGGGCTATTTCTGAACTCCTGGATAAACCCTGGCTAAACGACATTCCTGAACTCTATAATAAATTAAACACGCTGAAACTCTGGCCTTCACAGCGGATTGGTTTGGGACAGGCGATGTATATCCTTCAAACCCAGGGCTGCGTTTTGATCGCAGATCCTACTGGTTCAGGAAAGACCAAAATGATCAGTACCCTGCAGCTTGTTTTATATCATTGGCTCTGGGAAACAGGACGCCGCAATAAATCTTATGCGGTTACGATCTGTCCGCCATTAGTTAAAGAGAGCTGGCACAAAGAATTTGTAGATATCGAATTTTCGCAAAGTGGTCAAATCTCGATGGGGGCGCTAAGCTACACCAAGGGACACTATCACGCGACACATCTGAAAGAAATTCGAAACGCCAATATCCTGGTAGTGGATGAAGCACATAATTTTCTAAACCTACATTCCTACCGGAGTATCAGTGTCGCCGAACATACTTCGGATAATATTATTCTTTCTACCGCGACACCGATCAATAAAAAGCCCAAAGACCTCATTCGGCTTATCGAACTGTTAGGTGTCGACAATTTGGGTGACCAGGAACTCGAAGACTTCAAGGCCCTCAAAAAGCAAAAGCATATCAAAAGCAATTCGCCGGAGTTTGCAGCATTAAAAAGTTATATTGAAAAATTCATCGTTCGGAGGACCAAAACGCAGTTGAATAAACTGATTGACCGAGAACCGGAACTTTACATCAACAGGCAAAATAAACAATGCCGTTACCCAGACCATTCACCGGAAATTTATAAGACCGGAGAAACGAAAGAAGATCAACGGATAGCCCGGCAGATTAATGTCCTTGCCGGCAACCTCAAAGGCCTGGTCTATTTACAAAGGATTATGCGTCCGGATGACCTGGAAGTCAAAGACGAACAATATCATATCGACCTTCGGTTGCGTGCGGCCAAAGCATTGGCAAAATACAATATCCAGGCAAAAATGCGTTCGTCAAAGGCCGCCTTGCTGGAACACATCAAAGGCACAGAAGCAGCGCTTGCAGAATATAAATTCAAATCAAGTAAAGAAAAATCCGGCAACTTGTTAGCTACGATCCATAAGATCAGCGAAGGGGTGCCTAAAAATCAGTTAAAACATTGTTGTCCGGATTGGTTAACTGACATTGAGGCCTATCAGCAAGCGAGCCGGGAAGAGATCGCGATCTATGAGCAAATTGCCAAATTGTCAATTGATCTCAGCCCGTCGCGTGAACTGAAAAAGGTTGGCGAACTGCTTAAATTATTCAAAGAACATGAGTTGGTGCTTGCCTTTGACAGTACCGTGATAACGCTCGATTTTCTCGGGCAGCTTTTGCGTACGAATTATCCGGGAAGCGGTATTGAACACCATGTGGTTACAGGTGTTTCCACAAAAACGTCAATTGCCAGTATCCTTAAAAAATTCGACCTGGGTTCTACCAGCAAAAATGTACTTGCGTTTTGTTCCGATTCAATGTCCGAGGGCGTTAACCTGCAACAAGCCTCGGCGCTGATGTTCCTCGACATGCCAAGTGTACTTCGAATAGCGGAACAGCGCATCGGGCGCATTGACCGGCTCGATAGCCCGCACACTCAGATTAAAGTTTACTGGCCATTGGATACGGTCGAGTTCGCCTTACGTTCCGATGGCAGGCTTATACGCACCTCTTTTGATACGGAAAGCCTTATCGGTTCTAATTTTACCATACCCGACGAGATCATGGATCAGCATCTGGAAGATGTTATCCGTCCCGACGATATGATCCAGGCAATGAAAGAAAACAAAGACCAGGAATATCTTTGGGCCGGCGTTCAAGATGCCTTTACCAGCGTGCATGATCTTTATGAAGGGGAGAAGCCCCTGATTAAAAGAGAAACTTACGATACCTACCGCAATGTCGATGCCAGCGTCAAAGTGAAATTGAGCATCGGCATATCTGAACTCCCCTGGGTATTTCTGGCAGTTAAAGGCACCAAAGCGATATCGCCCCGTTGGTATTTCGTTGATGCTGATAAGAATATTCATGTCGAGCTTGGCGAAGTGTGCCGGCAATTGAGGAGCCACATTATCAATACCGAACAATGGGAAATGCGCTGGTCAGACGCCGTTCAGTTGGAGCTAAACAACTACATTGACCTTTTGTTAAGAAATGAGATTAATATCTTGCCCAGTAAGCGCAAAAGAGCGATTATGGTCGCTAAAGTTATACTCAATAAACAGCTTAAGGCAGCGGAGAAAGACAATATCCGCAGACCCCTGCTTCAAAAAGTCCTTGAAATGTTTGAACCCAAGATCATCAACGAAGAATACAATATTGACTACTACCACTTTTCCCAACAATGGCTGGATATCTTCACTCCGATATTGGCCGACAAGAAACGTAAGCAGAAAAAGCGCGATAATAAAGTACTTTCGCTGCTCGATCTGCGCAATGATAAATCGGTCGAACTGCCTAACGAGGTGCTGCAGAAAATCTTAGATGAAGCACCTTTGATAATCAACATGTGGAGCCGCGTGGCGGCCTGTATTATCGGCATTCCTCGTGGAATGTTGTAAATATCTTGTAATGGCTACAAAAGCCTCGCTCTTGTTTACTAATATGGAATGTATAGTTGTAATGGTAGTATCAAGATAGAAAAGTGTTTTTCAGTATATAATTTGGATGGAACAATCCATCATTACGATAAAATTATTCGTTCGCGCTACTTATTCAAATTGGATATTGGTTATGGGGTGTATCTCCCAAACGGTCCTTCTTTCAAGATGTGTAGCAAGAGGGTTCGTTTCGTAAGAAACATCTGTATGTTCCCAGTCATGGAGCATCCACCCGGTTACTTTAACCTTTTTACCGGCAAAATTTTGATTGATATACTGACTTGTCCATTGTGAATTCATTTGCCTTGAATACGGCGTAATTTCTATTACGGCACATTGTCCGATTCCACTGGGATGCGGGTTTTGGGAAATAAAAACATGTACATCATAGTCCGCATGATTTGCCGAATAACAATTGCATGATTCCTTTCGCTCATCTCTGGCTTCGTATATGTATCCTTCGATTGTTGCACCATTATTATGATTAAATTTATTCGGGTCATCACCTGAACTAAGCATTTTTGCTAAAGTGATCGACTGGTCTATATCATTAAAGGCAGGTTGGGTTCTCCTGTTTTTTTCTCTGTTTGTCTCTTGCCACTTTTCCGAGAGTACGCTCCCATCTCTTGACCTTCCTTCCGGGGGGCAATTGCTTTGAAATTTAGATCCGCCAAAACCGGATACAATGATCAGCAGGAAAATAAGCAAGGCGGTTCTGGTGTGAAATAGCTTTGTCATAAGGTTATATATGAACAGTTAAAATAGGAATAAGAATTGAATTGTCAAAAAATAAAGCTGTAAAGTGTTTATTATTTCTTGCTGGATAATTTTAGGTAGCAATAGGTAAATGAACTGCTCTTAAGGAAACAGTAGCCGCCGATTCAAATACAAGGAAGATGGAAGGTAAAGGTTGACCGGCTGAATTTATAATAAATATCCGAAATATTGAAAGATGTACTTAAACGGATATAAACGTTTCTAAATGAGTAAAACAGGCCATCTCCAATTTGTACGGGACACCTTTGTACCGGGATCAGCGAGATGTAATTTTCCGATGTTCTGACGTTCTTTGATCGATTGAAATGGGGCCGGTAAGCCCGAAGTTCTTTTCAAAGCAATCTTAATGCAATTCCTATAAGCCCGGTGAACTTCTCTAAATAAAACTGGATGGTCTTCAGCTTGAAATCGTCCCAGTAGGGGAGCATCGGCGCCAGCACCTCGTCTTTGTCTAATAACCTGTCTAAAACAAAACCGTCAGTATCCCGCTGTTTTTCAGCAGCTAACCGCAGAGCCTCTTCATGGATCACGCCCGGGAAATTAGACAGGAACAGTAATTGCACCGCAACTTTATCCTGTACATTTAGGCGCGGGATCTCTACGATCTCCGAAGCTTCCGAGTCTATATCAGCCATGCGATCCAAAAGATCCGTGGATACCGGCGGCCCCAAGGTCAGGTCAACCATATCAAATAAGCCGGAGGGTCTGGAAGCGAAGAACCTTTTGGTCCGGGCGTCATAATAATATTGTTCCTCACTTTTTACCGGCGCAGTCATGGCGTGGCAAAGCCAGAAGAGATTGAAGCGTTCGAGGTCTGTCATGGCCGGCTAAGCTACAAAAATCTTAGTCCAAGTAGCCTTTCAATACCCACATATGGGAACTGGCGCGAAGCCTGGCCAGCGCTTTATCCTTAATCTGCCTCACGCGTTCGCGGGTCAGGTCGTATTTTTCGCCGATCTCTTCCAGGCTATGCGGCTGTCCGTCACCCAGGCCGAAGAACAGGGTTAAAACCTCTCTTTCCTTCTCGCCCAGCGCCCGCATGCTTTGCGCAACCTCGATCGATAAAGATTCCGTCATCATACCCTTATCCGTCCCCGGTTCGGGACTTTGCAGTACATCCAGTAAAGTATTATCCTCTTCGCTTGAAAAAGGCGAATCATAGGAAATATGCCGGCCGGAATGGCCCAGCACATCACTCACTTTTTCAGCCGTGATATCCAGGCTTTCAGCCAGTTCTTCCGGCGTTGGCTGCCGTTCATATTGCTGTTCCAGCTGTGATGCCGCTTTGGCAATTTTGGAGAGGTCCCCGACTTTGTTCGCCGGCAGCCGGATCATCCGGGATTGCTCGTTGATGGCCGACAGGATGGATTGCCGGATCCACCATACGGCATAGGATATAAATTTGAAACCTTTGGTTTCGTCGAAGCGTTTCGCCGCTTTAACCAATCCAACGTTGCCTTCGTTGATCAAATCACCGAGGGTCAGCCCCGAACTCTGGTATTGTTTAGCCACCGAAACGACGAACCTCAGGTTCGCGGTGGTTAAGCGTTCTAAGGCTGCCTGGTCGCCTTCCCTGATCTTTTGCGTTAAGATCACCTCTTCCTGCGGGGTAACCATCGGAATCTTTGCGATATCTGACAAATATTGATTCAACGATGCGTTCTCGCGATTGGTGATCGACTCACTAATTTTAAGTTGCCTCATTTATTAAATTTTAAAGTGTATGCTAAAGATTTGGTGCCTTACAGAGGGTATAGCTAGGTGTACTGGCGTTTGCGGTAGAAAGGTAGTGTGAAATCTTTAACATACAAAGATAAGCACAGGCGCAAAAAATAGTGTTATTTAGATGTCATAACATCTAAAAGGTGGATTTTCAGGTTGGTACCCAGGATTTGTTTCCAGCCACTTTCGAACCGGTGCCGGGCGAAATGCGGGTCGTTCGGAAAACTGGCTATACCGGTATGGGTCAGTTTAAGTTTAGTGTTATTATTTCCTTCTTCAAATAACTCGAAGGTCACTTCTGAATAGCCGGGATAGTTTTGGTATGTCCAGCTATGGGCCAGCAGCCGGCCGGGTATGACATTGGTCACCTTGCCATTCTTTTTGATAAGGAGAACCATCATTGGTAAACACGAAGTTAAAACCGGCAACAGGTTCAAACTTTTGTAGCTGCGGAAAATACCATAAACGCATTTGCGCTTCCCCGGTCAATGCCTCCCATACTTTTTGCGGGGGCGCATCGTAGATTTGTTCCATTTCGAACGGCTTGTCCATCATTTATTATAATTGGTAAAACTCAATTGCCTTGCCCTGCCCAGTCATCATCGCGGTCGCGCCGCACGATCAGTGAAGCGAACCAGAGCAGGAAACCGACCATCAGCATCTGCCGGTGACTGCCGGGCACCTGCCGGATATAGCCACCCATCAATAATATAGCATCGTATAAGACCACACAGAACAGCAGCGAAAAAAGCAGCGAGCTGTAAAAATCGATTTTCTCTTTCATGGCATTTCCTCCAGATTCTTTAAACGGAAAATTTCTTTGGCGATCAATTTGCAATTAGCGCCCAGTTCATCCAATGTACAGCAAATACTTTTAATTTTTACGGGCAAGCTATCAACAGTTTCCATGAGGTCGATATGCAGCAGGCAACTGGCGGCCATCCCGGGATCACCCTTAAGCTGGCGGAACAGGTTGTAAGCCGCTTCGCGGTCATTGCCGAAAAAGTATTGTCCGTAGTCCACATAACCCTGGGTAGTTTTCAGGCTTAAAAGGATATAAAATTGTGTTTCCATAACCGTGATAAACTAAAAGAGCCCCCGCGCGCGGGAGCCCATTTGATTCAATAAACAGGAGTAACACTTATTTGATCTCGATCTGGCGGCGCAGCACTTTGGCTTCTTCGCGCTTGGCAATATCGATGCGGAGGATCCCATCGGTATAGCTGGCTTCGATCTGCCCGTGGTCAGCGCTGTCAGGCAGCGTAAAGGAACGCACGAATGAGCTATAGCTGTATTCGCGCTTGCTGTAATTCTTTTGGTTGTCGTTTTGTTCCGAGCTTTGCTCTACAGAAATGCTCAGCTGGTTACGCTCCAGGTTCAGTTTGAAATCATCCTTCTTCAAACCCGGCGCGGCCAACTCCACATGGTAGTTGTTTTCGCTTTCGCTGATGTTTACCGCAGGTACGCGGGTAACCATACGGTCGCTGAAAAAGGTGTCGTTGAAGATCGAATCGAAAACGTCATTAAAGCCCGGCATTAATGCGTTGTTTGCTTTGTTGTTGAATTTAACTAAGGTCATGGCCTTTTCTCCTTTAAAATGAATTTAAAAAATAATTGAACAAAAGATTAATTAAACTAATCAACTCATTACAAGCATTATGCCAGCGCAGCAATGCTGAAAAATTTACAGTTTTCGGCTGAAAAAATTGCAGTGGCCTTGTCAATTTTTCAGCCGGTGCAACAATTTTTGCTTTTCCGGGTTTTATCCAGAACCGATGGCCAAGTGAACAATACATTTAAACGCGATATTATTCCTGACAACGACCCGGAACGCCTGGCGGCGCTCGGGCGCTACCACCTGCTGGATACACCGGCGGAGCGGGTTTTTGATAATATGACCGACCTGGCCGCCGCTACCTTCCAGGCACCCGTCGCGCTCATATCGCTGGTAGGCGCAGAAACCGTATTTTTTAAAGCCACCACCGGTGTGGGCAAGGTGCGTTGTGCAGACCGGGGCGAAAGCCTTTGCGCGCTGGCTATCCTCAGCCCCGAACCGCTGGTTTATGAAAATACACTGGAAGATCCTGTAGTGGCCGACAGTGTTCCCGTCAAACAAGGTGTCCGTTTTTATGCAGGCGCACCATTGAGCACTCCCGACGGCTACCTGATCGGTACCCTCTGCGTGGCCGGTTTTGAGCCCCGCAGCTTCAGCCCACAGGACAGGCTGGTGCTCGAAGCCCTTGCGCGCGTGGTGATGGAACAAATGGACCTCCGGCTGGGGGTGATCAGGGAAACCGAATTGCAGAAAGAACTGCTCGAAAAAAAGGACGAGTTTATCAGCGTAGCCAGCCATGAACTGAAGACGCCGATCACCAGCCTGACCGCCTCCATACAATTGCTCGACCGGCTCAGGAATAACCCGGACCCAAAGCTGCTCGACCGGCTGGTTACCCAGGCCAATAAAAGCCTGGCCAAGCTTAACCGGCTGGTAGCCGACCTGCTTAATACCAGCCGCATCGCATCAGGCCATCTGGAACTACGCAAAACCGTATTCAAACCGGCCGAACTGGCCCGGGACTGCTGCAACCATGTCCGGAGCGAGGGCAAGTTTGAGATCATGGTCGAAGGCGACCAAAACGTAGAAGTATTTGCCGATGAACAAAAGATAGACCAGGTGCTGGTTAATTTTGTAAATAATGCCGCCAAATATGCGCCGGATTCCCTCCAAATCCTGATCCGCATCAGCCGAGAAACCGGTTTCGTCAGGATCGCCGTGACCGACAAAGGGCCGGGAATCAGCCCCGACCATTTACCGCACATTTTTGAACGCTATTACCGCTCCGCCCAGCACAATAATTCCGGCCTCGGCCTGGGTTTATACATCTGCGCAGAGATCATCCGCCGGCATGGCGGGGACATCGGGGCGATCAGCAAACCGGGGGAGGGCAGTACCTTCTGGTTTACGCTGCCACTGGCCCCCTGACCTGATCAATATTTCAGCAAATGTTAAACGAAACCTTAGCCGCTTTTTATGAGCGCGACCTCCGCAAACTGATCGATGAGATCAACCAATTCGAAAATGAAGCCGACCTTTGGCGCACCGCCGGTACGATCAGCAACCCGGCAGGAAACCTGGTGCTTCACCTTACGGGTGGTATGAACCACCACATCGGGGCGAATCTCGGGCATACCGGCTACAACCGCGACCGCAGCCTGGAGTTCAGCCGGAAACATGTCCCCAGGGAACAGCTCATCGCAGGGGTGGAAGCACTTATCCGGGTCATCCTGCAAACTTTAGCAGGCCTGACGCCGCAGCAACAGGAAGGCGAATTCCCCGCTTTTTTTGACCGGCCGGGTACCAGTACGGCTTACGTACTGATCCAGTTACTGGCGCACCTGAATTATCACCTGGGGCAGGTCAATTATTTACGGCGGATGCTGAACGGGTAGCCTTTGAACGTTTTTTAATTCTTTAAAACCGCGAAAATGGTTTTGCTGTTATTAAACGGCATAAAGCTATGAAAACGGATTTACCACCTGCGGACTACGAAAATAAATTCAGGGAATGTGACGCGCGGTTCGGTGCAATATTTGAGCTGACGACCGCGGCCAGCAAGATCATTGACAGCGACCTGACGATCTTAAAGGTTAACCAGGCCCTGTGCGAGTTGATGGGCTACAGCGGTGAGGAACTGGTGGGCTCGCAGATCATGGATTATGCCTGCCAGGACGATAAGCACCACTGGCATGAATTACAGGAAGCGATGTGGCAAAAAGGGAAGCCGGATTTTAAGCTGGATGCCTGTATCCATAAAAAGGACGGCTCGCTGGCCTGGGTGCACGTGACGACGATCGCTTTTAAGGAGAACGGTATGTCCTATGCTTACACGATACTGGACGATTTCAGCGACTGGAAAAAGTTACAGGAAAGTGAGCAGCGGCTGACCATGGCGCTGAAATATTCCAAGATGGCGGTCTGGGAGTTGGACCTAGCGGAACGCTCGATCATCCGCTCCGATGGTTTTGACCAATTGTTTGGCTATGGAGGCGAAGGTAAGCCCTGGAACGAGGCGGATATGCTGGCCATGTTCCTCGAGGAGGACCGGGCCGGGTTGCAGCAGCTCCTCGGCGCGATCCGGCCGGACCAGAACTTTGATTTCCAGGGGCGCATCCGCACGGCGGATGGCATTATTAAATGGATCAATTTCCAGGGGCGGGCGGAGTTAACCCGGGACGGCAGGGAACGCCTGCTGGGCACTTTATATGATATTACCCGGGACAAGCTGGCCGAAAGGGAAAAGGATGATTTTATCAGCATTGCGAGCCATGAGCTGAAAACACCGCTGACGGCGCTGAAAGGTTCGATCCAGGTATTGGAGCAGATGAAGGAAGCGCCTACGCCCAAACTGCCCGTGCTGGTGGAGCAGGCCAGTAGAAGCATGAACAAGGTGACCGCGCTGGTCGACGACCTGCTCAACGCGAGCCGGATGTCGGAAGGGCAGCTGTACCTGAAAAAAACACGGTTCAACTTATCCAAAGCCATCGACGAATGCTGCCTGCATGTCACCGCCGCCGGGGTGTTCCAGATCATCACCAAGGGTATAAAAGATGCAGAGATCGAAGCGGATTCAGAGCGGATCCAACGGGTGATTATCAATTTCGTCAACAACGCGGTTAAATATGCCTCCCGGTCAAAAGATATCATCATCAGGGTCGAACAGGAGGGGGGCAGCACTAAAGTATCGGTGACCGATAAGGGCCCCGGCATCGCCAGGGAAAAGGTCCCGCATCTCTTCGAACGTTTTTACCGCGCGGACGAACAGGGCGGCCAGTATTCCGGCCTCGGGCTGGGGCTGTATATTTCGGCGGAGATCATCAAAAAGCATGGCGGGCAGATCGGTGTGGACAGCGAACCGGGAAGGGGGAGCACGTTCTGGTTCACGTTGCCCGATCAAAGATAATTCAGGAAAGGCGCCAGCGTTTCTTTTTACAGTGGTAGCATGTATACCGCCTGATGGGCAAAAAGAATAGGAATGTTTTCATAAAAACGCTGCGCGGAACCCGTTGAAGCGGGGAATTGCATTTGCGGCAGCGGGGCGGGGTATTCGGCATTGTGTCTCAAAAATAGTGAAAAACGCCGTTTTTAATAGTATATCCTGCGAAATTTAAATAAAGTTAAACCTTTGCATATTTTTCGAGCGGGAGGAACTTGCGTACCTCGGTGACCAGCACATCCACGTCAAAGGGTTTGTGTACGTAGCCGTTGGCTCTACAGTTGCTGGCAATTTCAGCGATGTTCATTGCGGTCGAGAATATAATAACGGGGATTTGCGCCAACTTTTCGATCGTTTTGATCTCTTTGCAGAGCATCGGGCCCTCTTTTTTGTTCACCCATTCATCCAGCAGGATCAGGTCCGCCGTCATGGTGAGTAAGTTTTCCAATGTATAGGCGCAGCCGGCCACTTCATAACCTTCGTTTTCCAGGATAATGCCGACAATGTTCCGGATATCCTCATCGTTTTCGACGATCAATACTTTCTTGCTCATGTTGCGGGTCATTAAGGAGAAAGGAAAACGAAGTTAGGTATTATCCCTTCGTACTTTTGCATTTCGCTCAATTATTTTAACGCATAGGATTCCCGCAGGTAGATAAATATGCCCGGGTTGAGTTCGTCAAGGTTTGCAAGCCGGATGTGGTTTTCGTATTTTTTACCTGAAGCGACGCTTTTGATCACCGGTTTTTCCCGGTGAGGGACATTGGAATAAAATTTCAGGTCGAGCCACTTTTTCATTGGGCGGATCACCAGGAAGCCTGTGCGGCGGTAAAATACGATGCAGTTGGGGGTCGTGCTGATGAGCACTTTCGGCCAGTCGGCGACCTCGGCAAGTATCTTATCAAATACCAATACCAGTTCTTCGGAGCGGCCTTCGAACAAGGTGCCGAGGCTGACGCGTTTACAGTAATGCCGGAAGTCGTTCCAGGGTAATTCGCGTTCGCATTTGGGACAGGTCCAGCTCATGGTGAAGAAACTTGCAAATAATGTGCCCCGGATATAGCCTTTATCGTTCTAATTAAAACCGGTTGGTATTGAATTTGTTATATCCGTGCATCTAAAAAACTAAAACTATGGCAACAAGAGGAACAAAAGTGGAAAGGAATTCGGTATCCGAACAACCACATGAGTTGAAGTACGAAGCGAAGAAAACCGGGACAACGCCTAAAAAGGTGGAAGCCACAAAAAAGTCAGCCGGCAGCAATCAGCGTTCGGCGGTAGAAAAGAAAATTAAATAGTAATAATTGTGATTAAATGCCGGAGCCCCGCAAGGGGCTTTGTCGTCTTGAAATAAATATGAGCTTAAAAGAATACGTCAAAAAACGGGATTTCAAAAAAACCGCCGAACCGAAGGCCGGGGCAAGTAAGGATAAGGACCACCTGATCTTCGTGGTGCAAAAGCACGATGCATCGCGTTTGCATTATGATTTCAGGCTGGAAATGGATGGCGTATTAAAAAGCTGGGCAGTACCAAAGGGCCCGATGCTTGACCCGAAGGTAAAACACCTGGCGATGATGGTGGAAGATCATCCGTTTGACTATTTGAATTTCGAGGGCATTATCCCCGAAGGAGAATATGGCGGCGGTACGGTGATCGTCTGGGATGAAGGTACTTACGAACCTATCGAGCCGATCAAGGGCAAAAAGGCCCAGGAAAAAGCGCTACTCAAACAACTCGCTTCGGGCCAGTTAAAGATCAAACTTCATGGAGAAAAACTAAACGGCGAATTCGCATTGGTGAAAACACACGGTATGGGTGAAAATGCCTGGCTGATGATCAAGCATAAAGATGAATTCGCCACGGGTGAAGATGTGACCAAACAGGACCAATCAGTGCTTTCTGGCAAGACAATCGAAACCATGGCTAAAACCAGTGAAAAGGTTTGGCAGCATGGCCATGAAGAGGATGTGGTGCCCGACGAGAAATTGGCTGAAGAAGTAGAAACCACCGAGCCGAAAACTACTAAAGACGACATAAAAAAAATCTTAAAGGCTGCGCCCAAATCAAAAGTACCGGCCAATATTAAACCCATGAAGGCCACACTAGTCGATGAACCCTTTGATGAGCCCGGCTGGCTGTTCGAAGTAAAATGGGACGGCTACCGGGCTATCGCCAATCTCAGCAAGAAAGAGGACGTGCAGCTCATATCGAGAAACAACCTGCCTTTTGAAAAATATTACCCGATAAACGATGCATTAAAAAGCTGGAAAATGGATGCCGTGCTGGATGGCGAATTATTAGTACTGAACGAAAAAGGCATTTCAGATTTTGGGGCGATGCAAAACTGGCGCAGCGAAGCAGACGGCAGCCTGGTGTATTACATCTTCGATATCCTGTGGTACGAGGGTAAAAACTTAATGGGGTTACCGCTCAGCGACAGGCAAGCAGTTTTACAATCCATCTTACCGACAGACAATGACCACATCCGTCAAAGCAAAGTGTTTGATGCCAATGGCATCGACTTTTTTGCCGCAGCAGAGCGCATGGGACTGGAAGGCATAATCGCAAAAAAGGCGGATAGTGTTTATACGTCCGACCTGCGCAGCAAAGAATGGTTGAAGGTAAAAGTACAGCGCCGCCAGGAAGTAGTGATCGCGGGCTTTACCAAAAATGAAGGCACCGGTAAGTCTTTCAGTGCCTTGGTACTGGGTGTTTATGATAAAAAGGGTGATTTGCAGTTTGTCGGCAAAGTAGGCACCGGCTTTTCTGATAAACTACAAAAGGAAATGATGGCGCAGTTCAAACCGCTAATCACGGATAAAAGCCCGTTTGATTACGAAGTGGATGTGGATAAACCCACACGGTTCAGGCCAAAAAGGATGGGCGCTAAACCGACCTGGCTAAAACCGGAACTGGTTTGCGAAGTGGGCTTTGCGGAAGTTACCAGCGACGGCGTGTTCCGGCAAGCATCATTTAAAGGCATGCGCACGGATAAAAATGCAATAGATGTCGTACTGGAAACACCTGCACATACGGAAGAAACAGTATCGGAAGTAGATCAAAAAGAAGAACCGCAAACCAAAAAGACAGTATCAAAACTTAACAAGACGGAATTAAAGCTCGACCCGGTCAAAAATACGGAACGGAAAACTCTGCTCAACCCGACTGAAGATACCCAAACCAAGAAAGTCTGCGGTCATGAATTAAAATTCAACCATGTAACCAAATTATACTGGCCGGAAGATAAAGTAACCAAGGGCGATATGCTCAACTATTATTATAAAGCAGGTGAACTGATGATGCCTTACCTGAAGGACAGGCCGATGTCGCTGAACCGTTTTCCGGGCGGGATCCATGGACAGAGCTTTTATCAAAAGAATGTGACCGATAAAGCGCCGGATTGGGCAAAAACTTTTGACCATGTGACCGACGAAGGAAAGGTCACCAAATACCTTGTCGGCACTGATGAAGCCAGCCTGCTATGGATGGCTTCATTAGGATGTATCGAGATCAATCCCTGGTTCAGCCGGGCGCAAACACCGGATAATCCTGACTATTGTGTAATTGACCTTGACCCGGATAAACACACCTACGACCAGGTGGTGGAGGCTGCCCGCATCACCAAAGAAATACTGGACGCTATTGATGTACCGGGCTATCCCAAAACCTCCGGTTCGACAGGAATGCACATCTATATCCCGCTGGGCGCCAAATACACCTACCAGCAATCGCAGCTTTTTGCCAATATCATCGTGAAACTGGTACATAAACAGATCCCGGACTATACGAGCCTTGAAAGAAGCATCGCGGCCAGAAATGGAAAAATGTACCTCGATTATTTACAAAATCGTCCCGGCGCTACCATTGCCGGGCCATACTCGCTGCGCCCAAAACCCGGCGCCACCGTCTCTACGCCATTGAGCTGGGATGAGGTGAAACCAGGATTGACCATACAGCATTTTAATATCCGCAATGTAATTGACCGTTTTAAAGAAACCGGAGATCTTTTTAAAGGCGTGCTGGGGGAGGGGATCGACCTGATGGCGGCGGCGCAAAAAGCGCAAACGATATTTTAAGCAACCCAGGCGCTATCAGGCGGGCGCTGCGCACTTTTCTCTGCTGGCAGTAATAGGCTGGCTACGGTTTCCAGCAGCGCATCTATTGACCCAAGTAGCCGAAAAGGTAGAGTAAAAGAAGCAAACTATGATTAACCAGGGGATGCCGGAAGGCGTCCCTTTTTTTATGCGTTCAATTCCCTGGTGAGCAGTCCGGAGGGATCCAAAAAAACCTTTCGGGCGTTTATGGGTTATCATAACACATCACCTACAATACAGCGGATCGAATAAGCTTCTATTTCTCACTTACCCGGCACACCATATTTTAGGAAAATTTCAAGGGTTTGAATAAACGTATTTTAATATTAGACGACCACCGGGCGATTCTCGAGGTCGTTACCGAGGCGCTCATCTATGAGCAATTCGAAGTGCTTGATATTGCTTTGGGCAGCCAGCTGTTTGATGCGGTGAGGGATTTTATGCCGGACCTGATCCTGCTGGACTACAAACTGGCAGACACGAATGGCGGCGACCTGTGCCGGCAATTGAAGAATACCCCGGAGTACCGGCATATCCCCGTCATCATTTTTTCGGCTTATTTTACGCCTGCCGATAACAGTAATCCCGGTGGCTGCGATGGTATATTATATAAACCTTTTGACCTGGAGTTCCTGCTCTCCACCGTTTACGGGCATCTGACAGGCACCGCCTATAAAGCCACTGCTGACCGTTAAATCCGGAATTAAATGTATTTGATTTTAGTCTGCCGTTAAGTTCATAATGCTTTGTGCTCCACCGCGTCGTTAATTTTCCAGGCGCTATTTCCGGAGCGCGCTGATATCGCCGTTGCGTTCCATGTACACCTTGTCGATTTGGGCCATGTCCGCGGTCAGCGCGGACTTTCGGACGCCTTGCATGATGTCCTCCTCACAAACCAGCGCCCGCTTCATGTTCTGTTTCAGAAAATCCCCCTTTTCAAATAAGAGTATTTTTTCTCCTTCGATAAATCGGCCAACAGCTTTGCCGCTGGCGATCAGCCAGCCGACCGACCGGTGCATGAGCACGATCACAAAACAACAAACGATGACCGGCACAAAATCCGAGGCGCCGACCACCGCTCGGCTCATGATGGCGCCGAGCGAGATCGTGATGATGTTGTCCAGCGGCGAACGCACGCCAAAGGACCGGCGGCCCGAAACACGGATAAGGATCAGCGCCACAAAAAAAATAACGATGCCGCGGCTGCTCATCTGCAGCGCGTTGAGGTTCTTCCCCTCGCCAAAAATCTTTAAGAGGTATTCCATAGTTTTCAGTTTAAAAGTTGAGCGGCTTCGGCGGCAGACAGGCGCGCCGTTACCTTGAATTGTTTACCTGCCTGTTCATTATAGTTCCGGAAAAAGTGTTCCAGCTGGTTCAGGATGTTATCAGGCAGCTGGTCCAGGTCGTTCACCTGCGGGAATAACTGCGAGACGACCGGTATCCCGATAAAACGGTCATTACGC
>Ga0206921_10067_pt1 | contig 30604 bp, 31 predicted proteins | sample Alteio_BWOrgHeat_66_FD_152930 | JGI IMG/M metagenome (GOLD analysis project Ga0206921, IMG submission 152930) | Enriched cells from forest soil in Barre Woods Harvard Forest LTER site, Petersham, Massachusetts, United States -... | ecosystem: Environmental > Terrestrial > Soil > Temperate forest >...
TGTCCTTGTTCAGGAAACGGGCTTTTTCATCAATATTTTGTTTACCTTATTTTAAGGCATTTACAAATTTAGTAAGCTTTGATTTATTGTTCGACGCCTTATTTTTATGAATAACATTCTTTTTGGCCAAACGGTCAAGCATTGATATTACTTTAGTTAAAAGTGGTGCGGCATCAGCTTTGCTGGTTGTACCTCTTAATTTCTTGATGGCGTTCCTGGTGGTTTTAGCCTGGTACCGGTTGCGTAAGCGCTTCGCAGCGTTAGAGCGGATCCTTTTTAATGATGATTTATGATTTGCCATTGTATAGCTTTGTTATTCTTTTTCTTTTATTTTTAAGGACTGCAAATATAGGATGATTATTTTTAAAATCAAATAGTTTTTTTGTTCTTGTTAAAAGCGTTGTAAAGTTGAAATGTTGCAAGGTTGAAATGTCGCAAGGCTGACTACAATGTTTTCAATAAAAAAGCGGTCTTCACTGATTAACATTACAACTTTTCAACATTCCAACGTTTCAGCATTTATATTTGAAAAATGAAACCCACTCTAAGGCTAACAGCAGCCTTAATATTGATGACACTGTGCACCTCCTGGGGTTTCTACGCGCATTACCGCATTAACCGGTTGGCTGTTTTTACTTTACCAAAGGCAATGTCAGCCTTTTATAAAAGTAACCTCGAATACATTACCCAACACGCCATCAGTGCCGATAAACGGCGCTATGTAGACTCAACCGAAGCGCCGCGCCATTTTTTGAATGCCGATCATTACGGTAAAAACCCGTTTGCAAAGATCCCGCAAAACTGGGATGATGCCGCCATTAAATATTCGGCAGACACCGTGATTAAGTATGGAACCTTACCCTGGACGATCCAAACCAATTATTACCACCTGGTAAAAGCGTTTAAAGAGCATGATACTGTGGCGATATTAAATACCTCAGCGAATTTGGGCCATTACATTGCGGATGCGCATGTGCCGCTGCACTTAACGCAAAACTATAACGGCCAGCTAACCGGCCAAACCGGCATCCATGCTTTTTGGGAAAGCCGCCTGCCTGAACTTTTTGGCGATCATTATCATTACTATACCGGAAAAGCCCGCTACATCCAAAACCCGCTAACCGAAGCTTTCAAAATCTGTCAAACCTCTTTTAAGGAAGTTGATTCCGTTTTGCGTTTCGAGCGCATCTTGAGCAAAAATTTCCCGGTATCCAAAAAATACATCAACGAAAAGCGTGGAAGCAGGGAAGTTAAAGATTACTCGCTTGCCTATTCCCGGGCCTATCAAAAAATATTGAACCGGATGGTGGAGCGCAGGATGCGGTCGGCCATACTGGCGGTTGGTAGCTATTGGTATTCGGCCTGGGTGGACGCCGGGCAGCCTGATCTGGATAAACTCATCAAAAAACCGCTTACCGATAAAGAGATCAACAAGATAAAGCAGGAAGAAAATTGGTTCAAAGCCGGAAAAGCGTTAGCTTTAGATCATTGACATGAGATTAAAAGCGGCAAATAAACATAAAGGCAGAAATAATATTGAATGGCGCAGTCATGAACCTTCGCGACTGGAAACTTTCAGCGATGCGGTTTTTGCCTTTGCGGTAACGCTTATTATTGTTTCGCTTGAAGTACCCAAAACATTTAACGAGCTCTTTGAAACGATGAAAGGCACTATCAGTTTCGCTGCCTGCTTTGCCACACTATTTCAAATATGGAACCAGCAAAACCTTTTCTTCAGGCGTTATGGCTTAAATGACGGCTTAACAGTTGCACTTAATGGCATGTTGTTATTTGTTGTATTGGTATACGCCTATCCCCTTAAATTCCTGTTCGGCTTGCTTTTTTTCGATAATGTTTATACCGTCAATGGCCACACACACGAGATGATAAGTACCCTGCAAACCCCCACCTTAATGTTAATTTACGGCGCAGGCATCACGGCCATTAATTTGCTTTTCTTTTTGATGTACCTGGCTGCCAAAAAGCAGGCAAAAGAACTAAAGTTGACTCCGGTTGAAGCATATGAAACGCAAACTATTATCTACCTTAATTTAACGCTTACCTTGATAGGGGTAACGGCAATGACACTGGCATTGCTGATGCCTGTAAAGTATTCCGGCTTCTCAGGCTTTTTTTATATGACGATTGGGCCTGCCTACTGGTTTTGGTATGGCTACCGGGCTAAAAAAGCGCGGAAAATATTTGGAAGTACACTGGAACTTATTTCGTAGACTTTCTGCTTCTAATGGCGGCGTAAATAAGAGGAATGATGGAGATCAAAATAATTACCACGCCAACCATTGCAAAATGCGCCTTGAAGAAAGGGATATTGCCTAAAAAATAGCCAGAAAACAGGAATACCAGGATCCATGAGGCACCGCCGATAATATTATATAAACTATACCGTAGGAATGACATCCGGCTTACGCCCGCAACAAAGGGTGCAATAGTACGAATGATAGGCATAAACCTGCTAAAGATAACCGCCAGCGCGCCGTGCTTTTCAAAAAAGGCATGGGTTTGCTGGTAGTAACTTAATTTTAACACCTTATTTTTCTCCTTAAATACTTTCGGTCCCAGGTATCCGCCAAGTAAAAAATTTATGGTATTACCTGTAAAAGCTGCAACGATCAATATCAGTGCAAGGATATAAATACTTAAACCGGTATCGCCCGCCGCTATTAAAGCTCCGGCTGCAAACAGTAACGAATCGCCCGGTAAAAACGGGGTAACTACAAAACCGGTCTCGGCAAAAATGATGGCGAATAAGATGAGGTAAGTTAAACCGTGATACTGGCTGATAATAGCCGACAAATGTGTATCAATATGAAGAATAAAATCGACGAGGCTTTTTAAAAATTCCAAGGCTGTAGTTTTTTTGGCAAAAGTAGGGAATTAATTTAGTTTTTAGTTGATTAGGTTGGATGGGCCAGGCTGATGCATTGAAATAGTTTTAAGCTTGTTGAGGTTAATTCAGAGAAACCGGGCCATTTAAAGAATATTTTTTTAACAACAAGGGCGCTAAGAACGCGGAGCGACGCAAGCGTTCCAGCGTTCCACTTTTACACGCGGAACACCCGGAACGCGGTGAAACATACTGATTATCAGCCTATTAGATTTTAACAGATCAACAAATACCTGATTATCAGATTATTTAAATTTTCCGGGTAGTATGCGGAAAGCAGAATCACTTGATCAACCCAATCAACTAATTCACCTCACTTATTTGTTATTATAGCTGCATTAAAAGCTGCCGAATCTGCACGCGAGGTATAGCCATACGCATATAGTGTGTATAAGCGGCCATCCTGTATGGTTACTTGCGGCATGTCTTTCAACACGCTGGTTGTGCCGGTAGCATTTATCTGGATGTCGTAGTTGCCATCGGGTAAGTCAAGGTATTTAGAGGTGCTGAGGTAAGGTACATTTTGAAACGCCCGCGTGCCGTTTGCATAAACGTCCAGCCCGCCTAATGCCGAAGGCGAAACATCCACAAATCTCAATTTGCCCCTGCCCAAAGGCGGCGCTTTTGCGGTATCAACAGTAAATATAGAGGTATCAGAGCCGTCTGTAAATGTTCCTGTTATATACAAGGTGTATTTCAAGCCCGATTTTAACACCTCCGACCTGGTTAGCAATGTGGTACCGGTATTTAAAGCGGTCCGGATCTGGTAAGGCACATCGGTAGACGGCACGTAAAAATAACCCTGATCAACGCCGAAAGTAAAGGGGCTGGCATTAACGCGCGCATTATCAATATAAAGATAAACGGGTTGAGCATCGGGACTTAAATTTAATACGTGGTATTCAATATTCAATCCCGCCGGGCTGGCATTACCCGACTTGCCGCACGAAGATATCAAACCCGGTAAAAGTGCTACGCTGATCACGATCAGCAGCCTGTTTATCATTCCCGAATTATTTGAGGGATACATTGAGCTCATTTTCCTTAAAAATTGATGACAATACCTACGGTGAATTTTTTGCTGCCAACACCATTTACCATTCCCCGGGAAACCAAAGAATAGACTCTGCCCGGCTGAAAGGTTATCGGCGTATCAATTATCGCGGATCCACCTTGCAAAACTTTTACCTCCTTTGTCCCGCTGCCGGTATGTAAAAAGTTCGATGAGGATTTAAAGGGTCTTGCTGTATAACTCAGCGTATCGCCAATAGTAACATCCAGGTTTCCTGTAGTGGGCGATGCATTCACAAATCTTATCCGTGTGCCAATACCGTTTTGGGTCCCGGTCGTATCGATATCATCTATCGTACTGAACGAATTATCAGCGGTCTCTCCCGCAACATACAACGAATAATTGGTGCTATCCTTTAAAGTAAGCGGTACACTAAATAACACATTAAACGCCCCGGCCTTTTTAAATTGGAAGTTTTCTGCGCCCACCGGAACAGGCAGATAAAAAGACTGGCCGCCTGGATATAAACTGGAACCATTATTCTGCCGGGTGCCGTTCAAATAATAATTCAGCGTATCAGCAGATGCATTCACCACGTTTACACCAGTGTATATTACCGTTTTATAAACCGAGTCGTTGTTCTTGCACGCTTCAAGCGCTAAAATAGCAGCGAAAAAATAGAATATATAAAAGCGTTTGATCATATACGTTTATTATAACTGCTTATAATAAGTTTTGTTATAAGGATGAATAAAAAAGTCCGGCGTTTACCGGACCTTTTTATATTTTTTCAACTCTAGAGACGCAACACTTTGCGTCTCTACAATTATCAGGCGTAGCTGTTCAGCATTACCGGCATAACCAGCATCAAAACATCTTCGTTTTCGTCGCCGCCCTGTGGTAGCAATAACCCGGCACGGTTAGGGGTCGACATTTCGAGCGAAACTTCTTCGCAGCTTAAGTTCTTCAGCATTTCTATTAAAAAACGGGCGTTAAAGCCAATTTCCATATCCTCGCCTTCGTACTGGCAGCTTAAACGCTCATGCGCTTCATTTGCAAAATCAATATCTTCGGATGATATGTTCAGTTCGCTGCCGTTTATTTTCAACCTAACCTGGTGGGTAGTTTTATTGGCATAAATAGCCACACGGCTTAACGAACCTAAAAACGCCTGGCGGTCGATGCTTAACTTATTCGGGTTGTTTAACGGGATAACCGCTTCGTAATCCGGGTAGCGTTCGTCAATCAAACGGCAAACCAGGTTAATGTTGCCAAACTTAAAAAATGCACTGGTACTGTTATATTCAACCGATACATTCACATCATCAGACGGTAACGATGATTTTAACAAAGTAAGCGCCTTTTTGGGCAGTATAAACGAAGTGGTGCTGGCTGCCTTGGCATCCTTACGGCGGTACCTGACCAGTTTGTGTGCATCCGTTGCCACAAAAGTAAGGCTCGAGGTAGATAGCTGGCAATAAACACCCGTCATAGCGGGGCGCAACTCATCATTACTCACCGCAAAAATGGTTTTGTTTATCGCTTCGGCTAAAACCGATGCAGGCAAATTTACCGATGAAGCATTTTCAACAACCGGGATCTTTGGAAAATCCTCTCCATTTTCGCCACTCAGCTTATATTTACCGTCACCTGCATTTATTTCAATTGCAAAAGTTTTATCGTCAACCGAAAAAGCGATGGGCTGCTCGGGCAATGATTTCAAGGTCTCTAACAAAATTTTTGATGGGATGGCAATCCGGCCATTCTCTTTTGACTCCACGGTTAACGAGGTGGTCATGCTGGTTTGCAGGTCCGTAGCCGAAATAGTTAAGTTCCCATCTTTTATCTCGAACAAAAAATTTTCCAGGATAGGTAATACCGTACTATTGCTCAATGCGCCACTTACTGCCTGAAGTTGCTTGAGTAATGTTGAGGTAGAAACAATAAATCTCATATAGTTAGAATTAATCACTCAAAAGTATAAAATTTAATGTGCATACTTCCGCTTGCGAATATAATGTTGAAAAATAGCAAATGTTAATAATAAAGCTAAAGGAACAATATTATTGAGCAACTGCCAGTATAACTTTTCGTTCCGGAGCCGTGCCCGGTCAAGCAAACGGATCTGCACTTCTTTAGCCCGTAAAGCGATGAGCCCCGAATCATCTATCATATAGTCGGCAATGTTCAGTAAAAGATTTTTATTGCCAAAATTTTGTCGCATATAATGATCATATCCAAGCGATTGCGGTGCACCATCCTCCGAAATGTCATTTTTCAGGATGTCGCCATCGCTGATCACCACCATTTTGGTTGGCTTGCTTTCGGCCAACGGTTCAACATGCTCCTTCAAGCCTTCTGGTACAGGGCGGTCAAGAAAATCGGACTTGAATTTCCCTTCCAACAATACGGCGACCGTTTTTGGCGGGTTTTGAAATTCCTTCGGATTTGGTTCCTGCTCAATGGCCTGTAACGAAATGATATGCGGCGCGCTCAGCTTTTTATTGTAGGGCGATGAAGAAAGCAAGATCGTTTTTTTAATACCCTTTACGGCAATGGTGTCTATACTGCTTGCAAACTCTCCTTTTATTCCATCAAGGTTTTTTACGATTGGGTTTTTTGACAGCGGCATAAAAATAGGATAATACAACCAGGGTATCATCTGTATTTGCGGCTGGCCGCCCGCGTTACCGGTAACAATCGGTATTTGCGCGCAATTCAAATCAGCTATCAGGTCGTAATTGATCCGGATACCATAAGTAAATAACTGATCGTCAAGTTCCAGGTGCTTGGGAAACGACATTTGATCGTTACCATGGGCCTGCATGGTATCCAACTCGGCATTTACCTGGTCAATGGCCCAAAGTACCCGGCCGCCGCGCATCACGTATTGGTCAATTTTAAATTTTTCCAATTCAGTGAAAGCCGAATCCGGCTTGGGGATAACCAACAATTTTACCCTCATCAAAACGCTGAAAGGTATAGTTTTAAGATTGATCCGCGCGATCTGAAACCCTTCAGACAAGGATTTCATGGCGTCATTCAGTTGTCTGTCATTCAGTTCATGATCGCCTTCGGTAAAAGCAACTATCGGCCGACCGCCGCTGGTTATTTTTTTGATGGCTGATGAAAATGCATATTCCAGGTTTTGGATAGAGTTGTTATACACCTCCTCTTCGGGCAAGCCAATGCGGGACTGCAGCAGGTTAACAGGAATATCCATCCCGTTAAATTGTACCAGCGCCTCGGGGAATATCAGCATCTGGGTAACACCGTTATCAGTTTTGGTGCTGTATTGTTGCCCAACAATGCCTCGTACCCGTAACGAGTCAAATTCGGCTTTTTGCTCATTGTCCGGCATTTTTTTGATGGCAGCTATCGGGTCAACGAAATCAAACTCCAGTTTTTCGTGGCTGTAGGCCTGCAGGTCGCTCAGCATATCGCGCGTAGCGCGCTCCAGCCTTTTCATGTTCGGCGGAAAGCCATCGCCCTGCAAATAAACGATAACCCTTACATGGCTCTTAAGGCTATCCATTATGCCCTGGCTTACTTTCGAAATGGTAAACCGTTTTTCTTTTGTAAAATCAAACCTGGTAAAGGTTATAGACGATATAACGCTCAATAACAATAAAACGCCCAGGGCCCTTAGCAGCGTTGAATTGCGTATGCTTTTTTGCCTTTGCAAAAGCAGCATCAATAAAGTAAGGCAAATAAAAAGTCCGGCCAGGGTGATGAAATAAGTAAGATCGCGGGTATCCAATACGCCCCTGCTTACCGAATCGTAGTGCTGCGTTATGCCCAGGTTTTCAAGCCCAACGTTTTGGAGCGATAAAAGCTGACCCAGGGAATCGAACCCGCTGTAAAAAAAGAAGCACAGGAAAACCGCTATAGTAAAAGCGATGATCTGGTTTTTGCTGATGGACGAAGCGAACAGCCCAATGGCACAGAATCCTGCCCCCAATAAAAACAACCCAATGTACGAGCCGATGACCCCACCGGTATCCACATTGCCCTGTGGGGAACCCAGCGTATAAACTGAATAATAGTAAACCAGCGTAGGGAGCAAGGCGAAAAGCACAATGGTGAGGCAGGCAAAATATTTGCCCAACACGATCTGCAAGTCGGTAAGGGGGCGGGTTAACAACAATTCAAAAGTACCTTCCCGGCGTTCTTCGGCAAGCGAGCGCATGGTAATTGCCGGTATCAGGAACATAAACAAATAAGGCGCTGTACTGAAAAGGCTGTCTAACCCGGCGTACCCATAATCTAAAATGCTTGAGGCCGGGAAGACCCATAAAAATAACCCTAAAACCAATAAAAACACGCCAATGGTAACGTAGGCTACCAGCGAACTGAGATAAGAAGTTATTTCTTTTTTGAGAATGCTGAGCACTGTTTAGTTATAAGTGTTGTAAAGAGTTGTAATTGTTGTAAAGGGGTAAAAGTATAAAAAGTTATGTTTGTTATGCGCTATAAATTTCCAAGTATGTACTTACTTTCCACAATGCAAATAACGAAAATTATTCATTTTTCTTTTTCAAATAGGCGATATACCCGTTTAACAATTTAAAACACTCAACATACTTGCCTCTCAAATGGTTTAGTTGATCGTTACTAATGATCGTTTCATCAAATGCACATATAAGATGATCAAGTACTTCATTTAATGAACCACGGGCATTGCGGCAAAATTTTAAGTTATCGAGGTAATGAAACCTGCCATGCCCTTCGGCGATGTTCGCTGTAACCGATCTTGATGCCCTTTTTAGTTGATCTATTAATCTATACTTTTCGTCATCTGGGAAATCTTTAAGCAAAGTGGAAACTTCAACGCGGAATTGCCGACATTTTTTCCAAACTTCTAAATCTTCGAAGCCATCCATTTTAAAACTAAATTTTACGAATACTTCATGACCTTACAACCATTACAACCATTACAACCTCTACAACCATTACAACCCACTATAACCCAAACCGATAGGCCAGCCTTGCAGCCACCTGCCCTATTATGCCGGTACGCTCAACCCGACCCTCGTATCTAAGACCTATATCAATTTTTGATTTCTTTTTGTACATAGGGGCCGAAAAACCTATTATGGGTGCAAAAATAAAAGCATTCTTGGGGCCGGTATATCCGCTGCTAATGCTCGCAGAATACCCGAAGTCGCCCTCAACATAACTTATTTTGGAAAAGTAAAATTTGCCGCCTGCTTCAACGGGAATATACGCTGCCGGATTTGCCGTACCCGTAAAAGTTAATTTTACTAAGTAATCGGTTATGCCGCCTGTAAGTGTAAAATAAAAAGGCGCCTGCGAAACGGGTAATTCGAGTTTTACCGATCCGCCAACGGCTGAGCCATATACCGAAGCAGCTTTGCCGGCAGGAAAGCCAAACTCGCCGCCGATACTTAATTGTGAACCTGGTTTGGTTTGTCCTAATCCACTAAATGCAATTCCGTTTAATAAAAATATAAAGAGTAAAATTTTATTCATCCTGAATAAGGTTTTAATACCACCAAACTTAGTCAAATATTATGGGATCACCATAAAGCGTTGCTGGTAAATTTGGACTTATAGTTCACCTCATCACAAATTGTGACGACATAGCCAGCGAACAAAAAACCACATTTAACACCGTATCTCTTCATGCGGTCACAAATTGCGACCGCATACTTTAAACCGTCCCAATCGGCAATTCTACATCTTCTTATAAAACGATGCCTTAACTTCAGCATCGGACGTAGTGCTTTGCGTAATGATTAATAACTTGATCGTGTTTGGATTTGGTTGCGATATCACGTCTTTTACGGAATACGTATTGGTGGTAAAAGCTGATCCATCATTAAACGATCCTGTTTGTAATGAATATATAAATGTGTCCGGAAATTCATAATCGAAACCCGATTCAGAACCCACTGTGGATGAAACAAAATCCAGCGTTTTGTTCAGCGCCCAACTCGCGCTATAATTTGAAATTAAATTCGGCTCAAAAGAATAATCGCTTGTTCCAGGTTTATAATATGCTGTATCTCCGGTTTCGGTTTCAACGGTGACTTGAGCGATTCCCTGCCTCCTGTCGTTATTCAAGAAAACTGTGTCGGCTATTCTGTACTCAACGAATTTGCCATACGGGTTGGTGGAAAGTGATGGCATTGCTGATTTTTTGCATCCGCATAAAATGAATACTCCCAGGAAAAACAATAGAACTTTTTTCATATCAACTGTCCGATTTTATACTATATCGTCAAACTATCTCCGTTTGTCAACCCGATAAAAATATTTTCAAGTGTCTTGCCCTTATTTTTATCTCTTAAACCGCTTAAAGTATCATCAGTTACAATACTGCCTTTGTTAATGATGATCACATGATCGCAAACCGCTTCAACTTCCTGCATAATATGGGTAGATAGAATTACCGTTTTAGTTTTACCCAGGTCGAGGATCAGCTGGCGGATCCCGATCAGTTGGTTGGGGTCGAGGCCTGATGTGGGCTCATCCATTATCAATACCTGCGGATCGTGCAATATCGCCTGCGCCAGCCCTACACGCTGCCGGTAACCTTTTGAAAGCTGGCCTATCTTTTTGTGCTGTTCGGGGCCAAGTCCGGTTTGCTCAATGATCTCGTCGATCCGTCTTTGTGGCGATTGTAGTTGGTGAACCTTAGCGATAAAAGCCAGCGACTCTTTAACATACATGTCAAGATAAAGCGGGTTGCTTTCGGGCAGGTAGCCAATATTCCGCTTCACTTCCTGCGGGTCCTTTTCCACGTCATATCCGCATACCGACACCGTACCCGCCGTTTGCGGTATGTAGGTGGTGATGATCTTCATAGTGGTGGATTTACCGGCGCCATTTGGCCCCAAAAAACCCAAAACACCAGGGCTTGCGCTAAAACTAATATCATCCACTGCCCTTTGGCTGCCGTAAATTTTGGTTAATGATTCAACAACGATGCTCATGCTTCAAATGTAGGGGATAGATTTGAGATGTGAGAGGGTGAGAGGTGATAAAATTAGGTTTAGTCCGTCAATTCACACTCGGTTTGCGGTTGATGCGAAAGATTACATATATGATAATACCAATAATCGGGACAGTTGTTAGAGTTATCATAATCCCCACTATTAAAAAAGCCATACACCCGGTTGCGCATCTGGTTCCGGCAGGTAGTCCATATATCGCTATTAAGGTCGCACAAACGGACAACAAAACCCCCAGGATCAATGCAATAGAACTCACCCAAAACAAGTCCAATTTAGTCTTTTCCCTGAGTCTCCTGGTAGATAAAACCAGTTGAAATACAGGCGCGGCAAATATTAACAACAGCGGAACTAAAACGAAAACCAGATAGCTGATCATGCTTCATCGATTATTACAAGATTAATCCTGATAAAGGCAAAAGGTAACCCAAATCGGCCTGTCCCTCAAATGGCCGCTCAAAAATTGTTTACTTTGTCAGCAGAATATCAAAGTGTTAATAACGGCAGATTGGGGATAATTTAATTGTCATAATGTCAGGTAATCAATTGCGGCAAGCTATTTGAATAGTATATATTTGTAACACAAAAATTTAAAAATTAAAATCATGGCTTTAGAAATAACTGATGCAAACTTTGACGAACTCGTCCTTAAATCTGATAAACCCGTTTTGATTGACTTTTGGGCTGAATGGTGCGGACCATGTAGAATGGTTGGTCCTGTAGTTGAAGAAATTGCAAAAGAATATGACGGCAAGGCGGTTGTAGGTAAAGTTAACGTAGATAACAATCCCGGTATATCAATGAAATTTGGTATCCGTAATATACCAGCTCTACTGTTCTTTAAAAATGGCGTAATTGTTGACAAACAGATCGGGGCAGTTCCAAAATCTGTTCTTGCCGGTAAATTAAGCGCACAATTATAAAGGATTTCACCGATTGGTGGATGATTTCACCGATTCGGCATTGAATAAAGAAAACACCGATGTTAGATACAAATAACATCGGTGTTTTCGTTTATATTGCGATCGCTAAAAATATATCGGGTGATACCACACGTAATCGGTGTAATCACAGTGCAACCGGTGAAATCGTAAAAAATAATGCAATTAAAAGAAGACCAGGAAATAAGGCAACTAGCCAATCTTGAACTGTTGGCCCGCCAGGTGGTGGAAGGGTTCATCACTGGCTTGCATCAAAGCCCGTTCCATGGTTTTTCTGTAGAGTTTGCTGAACATCGGTTGTACAACAGTGGCGAATCCGTAAAAAATATCGACTGGAAATTACTGGCCCGAACCGATAAACTTTTTGTAAAACAGTTTGAAGAGGAAACTAACTTACGCTGCTACCTTTTACTGGATACCTCCTCCTCTATGAATTTCCCCGAAAAGGGAACAAATAAACTCCAGTTTTCGGTTTACGCCATCGCATCCCTCATGTACCTGTTTAAAAAACAGCGTGATGCGTTTGGATTAGCCTTATTTTCGGATAAGGTGGACTGGATAAGCCCGGTGAAATCAACCGGCACGCACCTGTTTTATCTGTATGCGGAACTGGAGAAGGCGTACAATAACCTAAAAACAAATACTACAACTAATATTACCCAGGTGTTACACCAGGTTGCCGGCCAGATTCACCAGCGCTCGATGGTGATCATTTTTAGCGACATGCTTGAGAATAGTGTCAACCCTGAAAAACTACAGCAGTTATTTGCCGCCATCCAGCACTTAAAATACAGCAAGCACGAAGTCATCATCTTTAATGTTTGTGACAGGCAAAAAGAAGTAGAGTTTAACTTCGACAATCGCCCGCATCATTTTATCGACATTGAGAGCGGCGAACAGGTTAAGGTGCATCCCAATAAAATAAGGGAATCTTATCTCTCAGCGCTTCAAAAATACCGGCACGAATTGGAGCTCAAATGCGCCCAATATCATATCGACATTATTGATGCTTATATTGAGGATGGCTATCAAAATGTTTTAAAAGAGTACCTCATCAAACGAAATAAAATGGTTTAAAAACCACACAGTCTGGTTTCTGTTAGCTAAACAATTACGTTAATGGTAATGGTAACGTAAACCAAAATGTACTTCCTTTGCCTTGCTCACTGACTACCCCTATTTGGCCCTTATGTTTTTTAATGATCTCGGAGCTGATGTACAGGCCCAATCCCAGCCCGGAGTAGTGCGCCAAATTATTTTTTCCCTGGTAATAACGTTCGAAAAGGTGTTGCAGTTTTTCCACAGGTATACCGGGGCCCTTATCGGTTACAGATATTTTAGCCATCCCATTCTCCTTTTGGATATCAATATTTATCTGTTTCGACTCAGGCGCATATTTTACAGCATTGTTTACCAGGTTAACAACAACCTGCTCAATGCGTGCCGCATCTGCTTCAACCTGCAAATCCCAGGCGCCATCAGTAACAATAGCATGCAAGCCATCTGTGCGGATGTAATGGCAGCTGTCATCTATTAACTTACCTATGGCAAAACGGGTTTTAGTTAAATTAAGCTGCCCCATGTTAAACTTGCTAAAATCCAACAGGTCGTCAATCAGCTTATTTATCTTATTCATGCTTTTATTAGCCTGGCCAATCAGCTTTGGAAACGTATCCGTAGGGTGGTTATCTATTTTATTTAAAAGTTGCAACGATATTTTCAGGCTGGTAACGGGTGTTTTAAGCTCGTGACTGGCAATAGAAATAAAATCATCTTTTTGCTGCTGCAACTGTTTTAATTCGTGTATATCGGTGGCGGTGCCCACCCAAAGCTGTACCTGACCGGTTTCATTTTTAACCGGCTGCATCCTGATAAGGTACCAGCGGTATACCCCGTCGAACCGCCTGGCCCTCATCTCAAACTCCTCTCCCTGATTACTGATGATGATCGATCTGTATTTTTGCAGTGTTAAGTTCAGATCATCCGGATGCACAACCTCGCTCCACCCCTGCCCATGGGTTTCGTCCGGGGTCAGCCCGGTATAAGCGTACCACTGCTCATTATAAAAAGTAAATTCGCCGTTAGTTGTATTTGTCCAGGCTATCTGCGGTATGGTTTCCATCATCGTACGAAAACGTCCTTCACTTTCGGCCAGGTCCTCGGTGCGGCTGATCACCCTGTCTTCGAGCACTTTGTTTAGATCTTCCAGCTCCTGGTGCGAATTATAAAGTTCTTCGTTGGTAGCCATAAGCTCTTCGTTGGAACAGGCCAATTCTTCATTTGTCGCGGCCAACTCATCATTTAATTGTTGGATATTTTGCTGGGCGTCAGCCAGCTCATTATTTGCCGATATCAACTCCTCGTTAGCCACGGCCAATTCCTCATTACTCCAGGCAGTTTCCTGTTCTTTTATTACCAGTTCGTTCAGCAGTTTTCTTTTTTCACCAACATCATTTGCTACCATTCTGTATGAGTAAATTGCTATCATAACAGCAAGTAAAATACTGACTATAAGCAATATCGGGGTGAACAAAAGATAGCGTTTTAAATTGGCGTTACGATCTCTTGACAACTGCATCTCGTCAGATTCTGCCTTATCTACTGCTATCCGCAAGGCATCCATCGCCTGTTTGCCTGCCTGCAGATCTCCAATCGCAATTTCCTTTCCATCGCGTTTTTTATCGATCAACGTTTGGAGAATATTTAATCTTGTTAACAAAACACTTCGGATGGCAGCCATGTTTTGTTGTTGCTGATGGTTATCAACAGTTAGACGTTCGGCCTCATTAACAAGGTTGATGGCCTTTTGGTATGATCCGTTATACGGTTCTAAAAATTTAACGTCATTTGTTAACAGAAACCCCCGTTGACCGGTTTCTGCATCCTTCATGGTGGACATCGTGTTTTCCAGCTTCGTTACCACCAAATTGCTATGATCTACCAGCCTGGCGCTTTTTAATAAATTTTGAACACTGAAGTAAGAGGTAAAAGAAATGCCAATAAGCAACAGCAATGATAGCCCAAAGCCGATTTGCAGATTACGGAGAACAGATAATTTCATCGATGAAAAAGTGCCGATTTATTAACTAAAATTAAATTGAATGTTTAAAAATAAGCGCAAAAAAATAAAAAACTGCTTCTTTTAAACAAATAAACCATTTTTTAAAACGTTATTATGCAACGCGCTTTTCAATTATCATAAAAATTGTTAACCGAAAACGATTAAAAAGGTTGTAAAATTGCCAAAATCATTTTTGAGCCATTGCTGTTAAGCATAAAAGTATTTAAATGTATGAGACTTTCCGTTGAACGTAAACCGATACGAATAAATCCAGATCCGAAACGAGTTATTGCCAGGTTTTTTTTTATAGGAAACGAGCGCGCTAAGGACCTGATAAAAAGGGTGATGACCATAAGCGAAGAGTCCGTTTACGGCATACTTTCGCCGCTTTTACAGGAATATTCGAAGCGACACAGAAATATAACCCGCGTTTTGGACCGTAATTGCAGCAAACTAAAGCCACTGTTTAAGGAGCTAAAAATCGACTATAAAAATCTAACAAATTACCGCAAACTACTGATCGGTTCATATTTTACGCATGAATATTCAGTTGAATCTGCAGCTTTTTTTAATCCTTCGATAGTCGAGGATCCTGATCAAACAGAATTGCCCGAAGGCAACAAACGCGTGATCATCAGTTTCAGGGCCGTTGGCGAGGGCCATATTTCATCCATTACCTTCAGACGGGCATTAATTGATCAAAATAATGAGATCACCGTTTTGCCCGCCGGTAATTATATTGACGAAGCTGAAATTATCAGGAATGAAGTTTATAACAAGAAATTATTTTTCGATAAGGCGGCCGTTACGCAAACAAATATCTCCATTTTAAAGGAACTGGAGTCGAAACTCGACCAGCATTTCGAATACTCAAGCCTGCGAAGGATTATCATCGATTCGCAAAAGCTGCAGGAAAGCGACATGAAAAAGTTTGAATACGATAAGATCTTGTGGCTGGCAGACTCGTACTATGAAATTGTTTTTTCGCTGGACACGGATATTTCTGACAGGGTGATTTTCCCGATCTCTGAATTTGAACGAAAAGGAATTGAAGATGCGCGCTTTGTAACTTTCAGGGAGGATGATGGCAGTATTATTTATTACGCCACGTATACCGCTTATGATGGGTCGCTGATTATGCCCAAGCTGTTACATACAACAGACTTTGTGACCTTTAAAATGATGCCATTGTATGGCGACGGGGCACAAAATAAAAACCTGGCGTTGTTCCCCCGCAAGATAAACGGCAAGTTTGTGATGATGTCGCGCATTGATGGCTGCAATAATTACATCATGTATTCGGATAAGATCAACGTATGGGAAAAACCTATTTTGCTGCAACAACCGAAATTTACCTGGGAGTTTATACAAATAGGTAATTGCGGCTCGCCGATCGAGACTGAACACGGTTGGCTTGTAGTTACCCATGGTGTTGGGCCGATGCGCAGATACGTACTGGGGGCAAGTTTGTTAAAACTTGATGACCCCGAAGTTGAAATTGGCCGTTTAAGAGAGCCTTTGCTGGTACCTAACAGTGATGAACGCGAAGGATATGTGCCAAATGTACTCTATTCATGCGGCGCTATCATTCATAATGGTAAACTGATCATTCCGTATGGGGTTTCTGACTCCTCAACTGCCTTTGCGGAGGTTGACCTTGCGGAGCTTATTAATAAGCTAATTACCGACGAAGTTGAACCCTCACATAAAAGTTAACCGAAAAGATATTGGCCAACTCTATTTGGCTAATATCGAATGATAAAGTTTTAAATAGTCATCTACCATTTTTTCCGCTGAAAACATGTCGGATGCCCACGAGTGACAATCTTTACGTTTAATATATTTAACATTTTCAACTGCTTCAACGGCTTCGTTGATCTGATTAACTAAAAATCCGGTTTCTTCATGCCGGATGAGTTCGGGCATCGATCCCTTGTTAAACGCTATTACCGGGGTACCGCATAACATTGCCTCGGCAACGCTCATACCAAAGGGCTCATTGAAGCTGATCGGGTGCAGCAAGGCGGATGCCTTACCTAGCAACTCATTCCGGCGGTTTGGTTCGGCATTCCCGGTGTATTCAATCTGCGAATTTAATTGCGGCTCAATCTTATCTTTAAAATAGGCTTCGTCCTGGATCAAGCCTGCAATAATTAGTTTGCGCTTGCTTTTTTTTGCTATCTCAATCGCCTCGGCAGTACCTTTATCTGGGTGTATCCTACCAAAATATAACAGGTAGTCTTCCGGATTATTGTTAAACTCAAAATGTCGGGTATCTAACCCATTGTAGACAGTCGCTAAATACTCAAGTTCGGAGCTCCTGTCGGCATTACTAATGGAGACATAATGCCCCACAGCGTTATATTTTTTGTACACGGGAATTATCTTTGGAGATGAAAACCCATGAATAGTGGTAATAACAGGCGTTTTGATCAGTGCAGAATAGGTAAGCGGCAAAAAATCGAAATTATTATGAATGATATCGAAATCGCTGGCCGTCTCCATCAGGTTACTGATGTGCATGCACTCTAAAACTTTGGCATCCTGGGTGCGGTCCTCCTCATAACCCTTATCGCAAACACTAAACAATTTTCCGCCAGTAACAGAATCACCTGTAGCAAATAGTGATACGTCGACATCGAGTTTTAATAACCCTTCGGCAATGTTCGATGCAACCTGTTCCCATGGCCCGTAATGCCGGGGCGGTGTGCGCCAGGCTACCGGGGCTAAAATAGCTACCTTCATTTAGTAACTTTCAATAAACTGGCCCATTTTATTATACTCGTATTCCAGTTCAAAGGCGTTTAAAACAGTTAAATGCGAAATAAGGTAAGCTAATGTACTTTCGGCCCCCTGGTTACGATTAATGCCTGTTGGTAACAGCCCATCGCAGCAACCCTTGGTTTCATGATCATATAACGGCGCCCGTAGCGTATTTTCACCAAGGAACCATTTGTAGCTCAAAAACATTTTCTCGATATACTGCGGCGTACGGAATATTTTATAAGCCTGGAAATGCATCATTACCATGGCCATGGTTTCTATAGCCTGCTGGTCAAACGTAGGGAAGGTGCCACCCTTGTAATACCATCCGTCATTCCCTACCGGGCTTAAATAGCCGTTTGATAAGGTTAACTTATCTAAAAATGCCATGGTTTTTAATGCGACCTTTTTTGCTCTTTCGTTCCCGGTGATCTCGCACGAATGCAGCAACGCAAGTGGAAGAATGGCATTATCATAAGTCATTTTTTCTTCAAACCACTGCCAGTCTTCAGCCTGGTTTGCTTCATAGGCATCTATCAACGGTTGGGTTAGTCTTATTAATTCGTTAACCATTCCATCATCCCCCGGAACCACTTTTAAATATAAAGTGATGCCGATAATGGTATTCGCCATGCCGCGCAAATGTGTCAGCGCTTTAAAATGGGTAAACGATTTATGAAATAATTCGAGCGCAAACTCGCGATACGAATTGCTGGCCGCACAACCGATCAAACAACCAAGTGCCCATATGGTGCGACCGAATGAATCCTCAGAACCCACTTCGTCAAGATACTGCCGGTTAAAGCTTAAAAAATTGCGGAAGTTGCCGTCTTCGGTCTGCATGTAGTGTATAAAACTAAGGTACACCGGCAAAAGATCAAGTGCCTCTTTGCTTTTATTGCGCTGGTAGGCCATCAGAGCCATTATCAGCGCACGCGCGTTATCATCAACACAGTACCCTTCTTTTAAATTGGGTATACCATATTTGGCATGCTGTACAATGCCCGTATCATCAGTTAAACGCAAAACATGCGCTAAACTGAATTTTGGCATAATTTCGGGATCTACAATACTATTCTTTAATATCCTATCCCTGAAATCATGATTTGTGCATGCCTCCTGCGCTACTTTTATATATTCGGCGCCGATCACGGGCCAGCGCAGATGCAGCCCGTACTCGTATGCGTTTTCTTTTAATTCCTTCAATACGCGGTCCTGGTCAAGTAATTCATTAACCGTATCGGCCAGCATATCAGCGTTCTTAAATTCAAACAACCGGCCGCGGTTATTCGCCAATAGTTCTGTTGCATGCCAGTAAGGCGTTGAAACCACGGCGGCACCCGCACCAACAGCATACGATAAGGTACCGCTGGTGATCTGCGCTTCGTTGAGGTAAGGTGTTACGTAAACCTCGGCGGCCGAAAGATAATTCACCAGTTCTTCTTCGGAAACAAACTTGTTTATAAAGCTAAGGTGCTTTGACACGTTTAATTGCGCAGCCAGCGTTTTTAAGTGATCGCGATACTCTTCGCCTGAGTTTTTAATTACTCCTGGATGAGTATTACCCAAAACTACGTACATCACATCAGGGTGATTTTCAACTATTTTAGGTAATGCCCTTACCACAGTTTCCAACCCTTTGTTGCGGCTGATAAGGCCGAACGTGAGTAACACCCTGCGGTTTTTAAACTGGCTCAGATTTTTTATCGGGTTGCTTTCGCTTGCCTCAACATCGGGTACGCCATGTTCAATTATTTGTATCTTTTCAACCGGTACATCATAAATATCTACCAGGAATTCAACCGCGCGGCGACTCATCACGATAATTTTTGAGGATTGTTCCGCTATTTCCCTGATCACGATGCGTTGAACATAGCTGGGGGTTTTTAACACCGTATGTAAAATCGATATCAGTGGTTTTTCAAGCCGGTTAAGCAACGGTAAAATATAAATACCGCTTTCACCGCCGTATATGCCAAACTCATGCTCTAAAATACAAGTGTCGGCATCGCTTGTATTAATATAGTTTGCGGCACGGATATAATCTTTCTGATGATTTTGCCGGATAACATATTTCACCTCTTCGGGGTATTCATATTCCTGCATACTCTCCGAATCGTTTAGGGCCACCACAAAGCCGCCATTATTTAACGATTCCCGCTTAGGGAAATTAGCGTTGATGGCACGCATTAAATTTTGGTTAAATGTAGCTATACCGCATTCGCGGGGGGGATAAGTTGATATATATGCTATTTTCATATTGTATAGTAGTTGTCGTTGTGTTGGTGTTTTTTATCAATTGTCCACGTATCTGACTTAAAAAATATTCAACTATCGGCAAATAAAGGCAGGAATAAGGCCAAACGGGCATATTTTGCTGTACACCCGGTATAAAACATTAATCATACCAATTTAATTAGAAGGAAAATTTCAGTCTGAGAATTTGAGACCGCCAATGCAGCCTAAGGTAGATTTGCGACCTGAATTTGAATAAAATTAGCTGTAAAAATTCACAGTTTCCATGATTACGGCGCACGCTGTTTCGATTTGAGCGGGAGTGATGATCAGTGGTGGAGCAATGCGCATCGAACTGCTGCAATGTAAAAACCAATCGGTTATTACACCATTTTCAATACAGCGGTCGATTATTTTTTTGTTCAGGCCGAAACTTTCAAACTCAATGGCCAGCATCAGGCCTTTACCACGAATGTCCTTTATAGCAGGATGAACCAAAAGTTTTCTAAACAACGCTTCTTTTTCTGCGACGCCCGTAAGCAGATCTTCATCGATCAGCGCCTCCAGCGCGGCCAGGCCCGCAGCGCAACATACGGGGTGTCCACCAAAGGTTGTAATATGGCCCAGGATGGGGTTTTCTTTTAAGGCGGACATAATATCATCCGATGCAATAAAAGCTCCCAATGGCATCCCGCCGCCCATTGCTTTGGCTAATAACAGTATATCAGGCACAATAGCAAAATGTTCGAACGCAAATAATTTACCGGTTCGGCCAAAAGCTGCCTGGATCTCATCTAAAATTAAAAGTGTTCCTGTTTTATCACAACGCTTACGCAATGCCTGCATGTAGGTTTTGTCGGGGACCTGGATGCCAGCTTCACCTTGTATTGTCTCCACGATCACGCAAGCCACCTGATCCGTGATCAGTTCAAGATCATTCATATCATTAAACCTTGCGAAAGTCACACCCGGCAACAAAGGACGGTAGGCTTGTTTAAATTCTTCGTTACCCATTACGCTTAAAGCGCCGTGGGTACTACCGTGGTATGAATGGTGAAAAGCCACGATCTGTTGTCTGCCAGTAAACCTTTTTGCCAATTTCAATGCTCCCTCAACCGCCTCGGCGCCTGAGTTTGTGAAATAAACGGATTGTAAATTTTCAGGTAGTATCGAGATCAGCTTTTCAGCATATTTCACCTGCGGGGTTTGAACGTATTCGCCATACACCATCAGGTGCATGTATTTGTCCAACTGATCTTTTATGGCATTGATTACATAAGGGTGGCTGTGGCCCAGGTTACTTACCCCGATACCCGAGATCAGGTCGATAAAGCCCCTGCCCTGCTTATCAAACATATAAACACCTTCTGCACGTTCAAATTCAAGCAACAGCGGGAAATTTGTGGTTTGCGCATTATTTGCCAGGAATAACTGTCGGAGGGTGGGCATTGGGCTGGTTAATTGAGTTGGACCGTGTTGATTAAGTTACAATAGTTTGACGGGACAAAATTAACCTAATCAACCCAATCAACCAATCAACTTAATAAACTAATTACCGGCTCTTATACCGCTTCGTTCGCTTAATTGCCGTACCATCTCATCGTTAAACTGGCGTTCGCTTTTATAAAGTACATTTACTTTCTCAGGGGGAAGAATTCTCATAAATTCCTGCAGGTAGCGTCTTCTTATATCAACCAATTCCGATTCATACTCCAGCTCCCGTTCGGCCTGCTGGGGGTCCCCGGGCGAACCGCGCAGTAAATTTTGCTGCTTCGCAATCCTCACGGCGGTTTGTTCCTGTATATATTGCCGGTATAAAGGCCAAAAGGATCGTGACTGCTGGGGATTAAGATTGAGTTGCCGCGCTATAAAATTTTCTTTTACCTGCTCAACCCTTATGCCAGGGTTTCTGCCGGGGTTTACCGGCCTGAGCCGGGCGCCGGGCTGGTATGGCCTTACATATACCGGCCTGTACCGCCGTATAGGGCCGGGAACAGGTTGCTGGCCAAAGCTTGTAAGGCTAAAGGCAAGTAAAAATAATATACCAAAGACAGGCTTAATCAACTTCATCATCTTAGTATATTATTGAACACTATCAACATAATTCTGTAAGGCATTTTTCAGGTCGGCATCATTAACTTGCGCACTATCTGTGGCAACTGTTTGCTGTGTATCGCCTGCATCTACATTCAGCTGCAGGTAATTTTTTATATCACTCACCGGCAAATCTGATAACTGTTTATGCAAAAATGAGTTTTTATGATCGTTAACCGGGTTCGACCCCTGGTTTAAAAGTATGCCTCCGCCAATAGCAACTGCAAAACAAGCGGCAGTAGCATATTTAACTGCTGTTGAATGGAACATCCGCCTTACTATCCCGCTACGCTTAACAATACTTTCCTGGTTTACAGTTTTGCTTAAAATGTTATTGCTGAGTTCAGCAAAATACCCATCAGGAACAGTAAACGCCACCGAAGGTTCGCCCAGTTCTTCTTCTATCGCTATCCGGCTTTGTACTTGTTCGGCAAATATTTCAAAATACCCTTCGGGCACTGCAAAACCTGTTTCTTCACTTTCTACGGCACTTTCAATAGCAATTCTGCTTTGTATGCTGCTGGTCAACTTATCGAAATAACCTTCGGGCACAGCAAAACCGGCATCTTCATTAATTGCAGTTTCAATGGCTATCCTGCTTTGGATATTACTGGTTAACTCGTCAAAGTAGTTTTCGGGTATGGTAAAACCGGCTTCTCCGTTTATGGCAGCTTCAATAGTTACCCTGCTTTGTATATTACTTGTCAGTTCGTCAAAATAGTTTTCGGGTACGGTAAAACCGCCTTCAGGGGCATTGTTTTTTATATCTTCTAAGTTTTTACGGGACATAATACGGGCCTCCAGGTCATCAAAATAACCGGCAGGCACTGTAAACGGATTAGCAGGGTTAATCTGTTTAAGTGACATATAATCGTTTAACCAATCTCTGTTTTCCATATCACTTTTCATCTCTTAACTAATATAGATATAACATTTGCCAAAAGGTTTAACACTGTGTAAATTAATCTTTCGATAATAAATGAGCCTCTATCTTTTTCACTGCAAGGTGGAACGATGCTTTCAAGGCGCCCACGCTTGTCCCTACAATTTGCGAAATTTCTTCGTATTTCAAATCGTCGTAATACTTCATATTAAAAACCAGCCTTTGCTTTTCGGGCAACGTAAGCAATGCTTCCTGTAGCTTCCTTTGCGCCGCATCCCCGTTAAAGTACGTCGAATCGGCCAGCGTATCGGCTAATTCGTATGCCACGTCATCTAGTGAAACATTATTCTTTGCTTTTTTCTTATTCAAAAAGGTAATGCATTCGTTGGTGGCAATGCGGTACATCCAGGTATATAATTGTGCGTCGTTTCTGAAACCGGCAAGGTTTTTCCAAACTTTTATAAACACATCCTGCGCCAGGTCGTCCGCATCATCATGATCGATCACCATGCGGCGGATGTGCCAGTATATTTTTTGCTGGTATTTTTTAAGCAGCATGTTAAATGCCGCGTTCCGGGTTTTTTCATCCTGGAACTTGCTTAATATCTCCGCGTCATCAACCTCTGTTGGCATATTTTTTATTAAGGCTATTTGTATTTAATAATTGCAAATATAAATTTTTAATACAAGCTTTTACTGCAAAAGGTCCATTAACTGCCCTGACGAATTTTTGGTATCGACCTTATTAATTACATTTTTAATAATGCCATCGCCATCTATCACAAATGTTGTGCGTGCAGTTCCCATATACTTTCTGCCATACATGTTTTTTTCCACCCACAAACCATAAGCTTCCACTATGGCGCGGTCTTCATCCGCAATTAAGGTAAAAGGCAGACTATATTTGGTTACGAATTTTTTGTGCGATTTTTCATTATCGGTACTAACTCCAATCACCTCATATCCTTTGCTCAGCATCGATTGATAATTATCCCTGAAGCTACAGGCTTCAGCGGTACATCCCGGTGTGTCATCTTTCGGATAAAAATAAAGGATCACATTTTTGCCTTTATAATCTGCTAATGAAACGGGTTTGCCGTTTTGGTCCATTGCTGTAAAATCGGGGGCCTTATCGCCTTCTTTTAATGTTGCCATGTTTATTTGTTAAAATCAACCGCGTAATGGGCGCTGTTATCCTTGTTGTCGATAACGGTTAAATCAAAGGTATGTTTACCGGCGGTAAGTTCTTTACTAAATAAATAACTTAAAACCCGGGTCTTGTAATCCCACTCGGTTAAAGTCCATTTGCCGTCAACTTTACCAATGTAGGCCTTAACGCCCGATAAATTGTCGCCTATTTTAAAAAACAATCCGCGGGCCGCGGTTTTGTTCCGCCCTTTTTTAGTGTTTAATGGCCGGATAAAAGGTGGGACCGTATCTATCTTTATGTAATAATCACCAAATGTGCGGGCCTGTGTTTTTATATAACCACCATCAAACACGCTATTTTCGCAAATACCGTCTGTGTTTACAATGACTGCTTTGTTGGTATATTTCCCTATAGTGCTGTCTGGTTTTATCCAAAGGTCGTAATTAAGATGCAGCGGCGTGTACCGGTTATGAATAACATGCGTTACCGAAAAAGCACCGGGTCTTTTCGGCAGGGTCGAATAAGTAAAATCAACATCATCGTACAAGTTTCCTGCCGGGATCGTCACCTTAATTTTATCGTTGCTAAATTCGTTTACTTTATCGTAATGAAATAAAACACCCACCGGCTTACTTACAGCACTCACATTGGCGCTGCTTGATTTTATATCAACATTCAATGTTGACGTATTGCCTGCTACGTCTTTAACAACGTATTGCAGATGATGTATCGCGTCATCATTAAAATTGATAACGCCCCTGTTTACCGATTGCGGGTAAAGGGATATTTTGCTGCCGGGTAGTATAAAACACTTTTGGAACCACCTGTGGGTTTTTAAAAACTCAGGATAATCAATATAAGCGTTTATGGCATGTGTTTGGTCGAATGCAAAGCGCTCAACGGCAAAAGTGTAAACCGTTTTACCGTCGAGTTTTAATTCAGCCGAATAAATACCGTTGTGATTGGGCGATACGCTTGTCATATCGTTAGCACTGATAGCAAAGCCTGTCTCGCCGCTAACATTTATTACAGCTGGTCTTGTTAAATGGTAGTTACCGTTACTACCACTTGCTGCCAAAAACTGCCGTGGTGTTTTTTCGCTGAATGGGTTACCATCCAACTGATAAATGCTGATGGCGTAAATAGTGGGCGCAACCTTATCCGGAATGGTTAATCCGAATAGTTGTGGGTTGATGGTTTCTTCAGATTTAGTGTCCCTGATCTCGAAATGAAGGTGCGGCCCAGCCGACGCCCCTGCGTTACCCGACCAGGCGATTACATCGCCCTGGCAAACTTCTATCTGTACCGGCTGGAGCTTGAAATCGACTTCAAAGCTTTGCTGCTGGTATTGCATTGCCCTTATTTGCTTTTCCATTGCCGGGCTAAAACGCTCGATATGCCCGTAAACGGTAGTATAACCATTTGGATGCGTAATATAAATAGCATTGCCAAAACCGCCAAATTCAACTCTTAATCGCGATATGTAGCCATCGGCGGCAGCATGCACGGGGTAGCCGGTAGTTTGATTGGTTTTAAAATCGAGACCGGAATGAAAGTGGTTTGGTCTTAACTCGCCAAACGAGCCGGCTGTTACCGGTGGCAGATCAAGCGGGTACCTGAAAAATCGTTGTGGGTAGGCGTGGGTTTGTACAATATTTTGCGCAAAAAGTCCGGCCGCCAAATAAAAAACAAGGATGGAGATGCTGAAGATTTTTTTTTATCATGCTTATTTAACGTAAAAATCAAGCATTTTCTCATTCTCCAGGTAGCCCTCCAGCCGGTCGCCGATGTTTACTTTAGCAACTCCTTGCGGCGTACCGGTAAATATGAGGTCGCCTTTTTTTAGCGTAATGTATTTTGACACAAAAGCAATAATGTATTCAAATGAAAACAACATAAAGGAGGTGTTACCTTGCTGCCTGGTTTGGCCATTCACATCCAGCCTGAAATTCAAGTCTTTCAGATCCGCAAATTTAGCTTTCGGCACAAATACGCTCACCGGCGCCGAATTATCAAAACTTTTGGCCAATTCCCAGGGCAGTCCTTTTTCTTTATGGCGCGATTGGATATCGCGGGCGGTAAAATCAACTCCCAAAGCAATTTCTTCAAAATAATCGGGAGCGAATTTTTCGCTGATATTTTTTCCTTCCTTGCTGATCTTGATCACCACCTCTATTTCGTGGTGAATATCTTCAGAAAAGTCAGGATGATAAAAGGGTTTGTTTTCCCGCAGCAGCGCGGTATCGGGCTTCATAAATATCACCGGCACACCGGGGACCGGGTTATTTAACTCTTTGGCATGTTCGGCATAATTACGGCCAATGGCAATTATTTTCATAATGCAAAACTATGATTTTGTCTGAACTATGATTCGTAGGATTTAAGGATTATAAGATTTATTTCGGATTTCGGATGTTCGATTTCGGATTTGTTATCTGAACAGAAACTGGTATTCTATCACTATTAAATTAAGACCAGCCACGCTACCGGCTAAATAAACCATAGTGCCCATTAATCATTTATGTCAGTCAACAAATAACGCCAAAAAATAATTTTGAAAAAGTGCCGAAGATTATCCTGAGTGTGATTTAAATCCTGTAATTAATTAAATCCCGTTACAATTTATTGTCACTTATGATTTGGTAGTTGCAGCTATATAAATTTCTATAAAGGCATAAATTATTGCACCGTAAAATATCAAGAAGTGAATGAGGTAAAAACGCTTAATATGTATCAATTTTTTTCTGTTTCCTTCATTTATTTCTTTTGACAGGGCAGTATTTATAATTTTCAGAGACAATCTTTTTGTAGTATTTGTTATACCTGATTGATATAACGTTAGACTTACAGAGCCGATATACAAGCTTCCTATACCTAAGACACAAAAAAGAATGAATAGTATCATACTATTAAATAGGCGAATCCAGTGTAAATATTAATTTGCTGCTAATCCGAATGTGATAACTAAATTATTGCGACGATAAATCAGACTTGAACGTAATAATTTTAATCCCTAAATGCAAAATCCGCATCAAATAAATTCGAAATCGAACATCCGAAATGCGAAATTACAAAACAGATATCCTCTTGATCACCGACTCTGTCCCGGCGTAGATCCTCACAAAGTAGAACCCCCTGTTCAATTTATTGTTCAGCAGGTAGCTGAAAGATTGCTCGCCTGGATTGAGGCGCTGGTTGAATATGGTGATAATATCGTTACCCAACACATCTACTATTTTTATGGTAACGATTGAATAACGCGACAGATCATATTTCACATTGATCACATCAGTAACAGGTACCGGAAATACCTGGACGTTATTTAACAATTTATCGTCCGATTTGTATACGTTAACTTTTTGGGTTGATATAACTGCCGGTTTCAGCGGTGGCAATACTAAATGCAATGCATTTTTAGTTTGTTTTGGCTTTAGCAGGTGCACATAAGTAGTGTCTGCCTGGGAGTAGACGAGATTACTGACAAAGGCGAAATTCATGAATATCGCCGCAGCAAATATTTTGACCCATGAATTTTTCAAAGTAGATTTTCGCCTCATATTTAGATATTATTTACAAAAGTATAAATAAAGAAATCATGAAGATACATTCAAGTGCCTTTATAAAAACTTTTTAACAAATTTTAACAAAATACGGTTTTAACGGTTATCATTTTACGAATTTCATAAAAAAAGTTTTTTGGGAATATTTAGGCGCATTTTTTAATACTTTTGAATTTTGAAATAAAAAGTGTCAAATCATAAAGATCTTCAAAGGCTAACCGCCGCCGGTTTACTCATCAGTCTTGGAATAATATACGGCGATATCGGCACCTCTCCTTTGTATGTGTTTAAGGCAATTGTCGACTCCCAAAGAGTTGGCCATGCACTGCCAATCATAACCGAATCGGTGATATTAGGAGGTGTGTCTTGTATCTTCTGGACGCTCACCCTACAAACCACTCTAAAATACGTGGTTATCACCCTTCGGGCTGATAACAAAGGGGAAGGCGGCATTTTCTCACTCTTTTCATTAGTACGTCGCCGGGCAAAATGGCTTATTGTGCCCGCTGTTATAGGTGGTTGCGCATTGCTGGCTGATGGCATTATCACACCGCCCATATCCGTTTCGTCGGCCATTGAGGGATTGGAAGCGAAAATACCCCATTTGCATACCGTACCTATCGTAATCGTTATCTTAACCGTACTGTTCATCATCCAAAAATTTGGCACATCACTAGTGGGTAAAGCATTTGGCCCAATGATGTTTATATGGTTTACCATGATGGGCGTGCTGGGTGTTGTTTTTATAGTGCAGATGCCGATGATCATTAAGGCTTTAAATCCTTATTACGCGTACGTTATCCTTACAACTAACCCAAGCGCATTTGTAATTTTAGGCGCAGTATTTTTGTGTACTACAGGCGCCGAAGCCCTTTACTCAGATCTTGGGCACTGCGGTCGCAAAAACATTCAAATAAGCTGGATCTACGTAAAAACAAGCCTGGTGATCAATTATTTGGGGCAGGCCGTTTGGCTGCTTCAGCATAAAGGTCAGGCGATTGACCTTAATTTACACAACCCCTTTTACGAGTTGATGCCCTCGTGGTTTCTGCTTTATGGCATCGGCATTGCCACCGTGGCCACCATTATCGCCAGCCAGGCGCTTATTTCGGGATCGTTTACGCTGATTGCCGAAGCGGTACGGCTAAACTTATGGCCAAAAGTCCGCATCAATTATCCATCTATTCAAAAAGGGCAATTGTATGTGCCAAGCGTTAACTGGCTGCTTTGGGCAGGCTGCGTGGGGGTAGTGCTATTGTTTGAACACTCCGACCGGATGGAAGCTGCCTATGGTTTGAGTATTACCGTTGCAATGCTGATGACCACCATCCTGGTATCCAACTTTCTTCGTCGTAAAAAACTGCCCAGTTATATTATCTATATATTTTTAGCAGTTTATTTAGTAATTGAAGGGTCGTTTTTAGCTGGTAACCTGTTCAAATTTGTACACGGCGGATGGTTTACGCTTTCGGTTGGTTTAGTGCTGTTCTTCATTATGTGGACCTGGCATACCGCTCGTAAGATCAGGAACCGTTACGTTAAATTTATCAATATTGAGGACTACTACAGTATTCTAAAGGAATTGAGCGAGGATGAAACGGTGCCTAAATATGCCTCGCAACTGGTATATTTAACCAGCGCTAACTTCGATTCGGAAATTGAATCGAAGATCATCTATTCCATCCTGCAAAAACAGCCTAAGCGGGCCGATGTCTACTGGCTGGTGCACGTTGACGTTGTGGACGAACCTTACAAAAAGGAATATGAAGTACAATTTTTTAGTGCCTAATAAATTGATAAGGGTTGATTTTAGCCTGGGGTTCAGGGTCGAACAGCAGATAAACCTGCTTTTCAGGCGGGTAGTTGAAGACCTGGTTAAAAAAGGCGAAGTTGATATTACCAGCACCTATAAATCATTAAACAAGCATAAGATCGTCGGTGACTTCAGGTTTGTAGTTATTGAAAAAGTGCTTTCGCGTTCACATGATCTTTCCCTGTTTGAAAGGCTTGTGATGGGTTTTTATGTTTACCTCAAAAAAGTAAGTTTATCGGAAGAGCGCGGTTTCGGTCTCGACCTGAGCTTTGTTACCATAGAAAAAGTCCCGCTAATGTTATCTTCTCCGGATATGGTAGAAATACACCGGGTGAACTAAATTCAGAATTACAACAGAATGTTATTGTATTATTACGTCAATGTTAACATCTTGACCAAAAGTGTAAACAATCGTAACAAAATGTTGTTGAACTGAAAAATTCGCCGTCCATTGAAAAACGTAATATTAGCTATACTTTGTATTATTACATTGAGTGTTAGCGCACAAGTAACTGATACAGCCAAAAAAAAAACTCGGGGATACTATAAAAAAAGACTTATTGACCGCCCCCGACACGGTTAAAAAGCTTCATAGCAATCCGCTGTCGCTTATCCCGCCCGCAGCTTTAATTGGGTATGGCGCTTTGTCTTTTTCTGTTCATCCCATTCGTAATTTCGACTACTATATACACGGGCGAATCGAAAGAAGCGCACCCACATTTAGTAGCAAAGCTGAAAGTTACTTTCTTTTTGGCCCTATTGCCATGGTTTACGGCTTAAACCTGGTGGGCGTCTCCGGTAAAAACACGTTTATTGACCGAACGGCTCTCCTGGGACTATCCGGAGGGATTTTAGGAGTTGCCGAATTAGGTTTAAAACACGCTACTCACCGTTTGCGGCCGAATGGCGTCGATTATTATTCCTTTCCTTCCGGGCATACCGGGGCCGCATTCCTCGGGGCCGAATTTTTGGCACAGGAGTATTCCGAAAAATCACCGGTATACACCGTGATAGGCTATACATTTGCCGTTACTACCGGTATTTTCCGCATGTATAACCGCGATCATTGGTTTAGTGATGTGGTTGCCGGCGCCGGTTTCGGCATCCTGTCGACCAAGGCGGCTTATTTGGTTTATCCCTACATTCGTAATGCGCTTACTCATAGGGACAAGGACGGCAGAAAAACAATGGTAATGCCCACCTACCAGGA
>Ga0206921_10062_pt1 | contig 30592 bp, 28 predicted proteins | sample Alteio_BWOrgHeat_66_FD_152930 | JGI IMG/M metagenome (GOLD analysis project Ga0206921, IMG submission 152930) | Enriched cells from forest soil in Barre Woods Harvard Forest LTER site, Petersham, Massachusetts, United States -... | ecosystem: Environmental > Terrestrial > Soil > Temperate forest >...
AAACGGATGCCGGATGGCAATTCGATACGGAAGCGGGCGAGCAGGAAATTTTGAACCGCCGCATTGGTCGGAACGAGTTGAGCGTCATTCGTACAGCGCGTGCTTATGTCGAAGCGCAGGATGACTATGCCGATCTGATGCAGCAGGCCAAAGGCAAGCATGAATATGCACAGAAGCTGATCAGCTCACATAACAAGCATGACGGACTGTATTGGCCAGCTGGACCCACGGATGTCGAAAGTCCGCTTGGGCCGCTGATCGCACATGCGGCTGCGCAGGGTTATTGGATCAAGACCGCCGATGGAAAACAGACGGCTGCACCTTATCAAGGTTATTATTTTAAAATCTTGAAACGGCAGGGGTCGAATGCAGCGGGCGGAGCGAAATCCTATGTTGCGCATGGCCACATGACGGAAGGTTTCGCATTACTGGCGTTCCCGGCCAAGTACGGCGATTCAGGTGTGATGACGTTTATCGTCAATCAGAACGGATTTGTGTATGAGAAAAACCTTGGCTCTGAAACGGTAAAAGAAGCGCGTCGCATCAATAGTTTTGATCCCGACAGCACGTGGCGCACGGCGCACGATTAAATCGCCCGAACTTTCACGTAGCTGCCCGGCGCATCTTCTATGCCCTTGCTGATTTCGCGGGCGGGGACTTGCTCACCCGCATAAGGCGCGAGCCAACGGAGCCATTCAACCCACCACGATCCGTCATGTTGCTTAGCGGTTTTGAGCCATTCGGTCGGCGTCGGTGGGCATTTATCATTTGTCCAGTAGCCATATTTATTGGCATCGGGTGGATTGACGATGCCGGCGATGTGGCCCGAGCCTGCCAGTACGAAGGTCACAGGACCTTTATAGAGTTGCGTTGAGGCATAGGTTGAACGCCAAGGTGCAATGTGATCTTCACGGGTCGAGATCATGAAGCTTGGCGTTGTGATGCTCCGCAGGTCAATCGGCACGCCTTTCATCGACAAACCGTTCGGCTCGCGTAATTTGTTTTTGATGTACATCTCGCGCAGATAAAAACTGTGCATCGCGGCGGGCAGGTTGGTGGAATCTCCGTTCCAATACAAAATATCGAACGGGAATGGCTCTTTACCGAGCAGATAGTTATTGATCACAAACGACCAGATCAAATCATTGGCGCGAAGCAAATTAAATGTCGTCGCCAGACTTTCGGCATCAAGATAACCGCGCGTGGCCATTTTTTCTTCAATGGCCTTGACCTGATCGTCGTCGATGAAAACACCGAGGTCGCCAGGATCGGCAAAATCGGTAAGCGTCACGAGATATGTCGCGCTCACGACTTTAGGCAGGTCGTGCGGCGCAGCAGGGGCTGCGTTAAGATAAGCAAGCGTAGAAGCGAGCAACGTTCCGCCGATGCAGTAGCCGACCATATTGATAGCGTCGCAACCTGTGCGTTGTCGTACTTGCTGCATCGCCGTTAGGGCGCCTTCGGTCATGTAGTCATCGAAGTTAGTTTTGGCGTGGCGCGCGTCAGGGTTTACCCACGAAATGCAGAAAACGGTGTAGCCTTGTTCGACCAGATAGCGGATGTAAGACTTCTTCTCGCTGAGATCGAGGATGTAATACTTATTAATCCAGGGCGGCATGATCAGCAAAGGCACGCTGTGAACCGTAGGCGTTTGTGGTGCATATTGAATAAGTTGTATCAAATCGTTCTGATAAACGACTTTGCCGGGCGTGATCGCGAGGTTCGTGCCGACTTTGAACGCCTTTAAATCACTCATGCTGATACGCAGATGACCGCCGCCGCGTTCCAGATCAGCGAGCATATTCTCGAGACCTTTGATTAAATTCTCGCCACCGGTTTCAAATGTCGCGCGAAGGACTTCGGGATTGGTGAGCCAGAAATTGCTCGGCGAAATCGCATCGACCATTTGCCGCGTATAAAACTCAAGCTTACGCGCGAGTTTAGGATCAAGCTTCTCGCTTTCCTGATTAACAAATCCACGCACCCATTGTGACGTCAGCAAATAAGATTGTTTAATGTAATCGAACAGCCAATTGGTTTGCCATTCTTTGTCTTTAAAACGTTTGTCGGAAGGCAAAGGCGTCACGACTGGCTCGGCGGGTTTGCCTTGCATGCGGTTCAATGCGTTTTGCCAGATTTTGGTATAGCCTTGCCACAACGCGATTTGCGCATTCACGAAATTTTCGGGATCATTCAAAATACGATTGCTGAGTTCCCCGAAAGCTTCGGCCAAATGGGCGGGATCGATTGGGGGTACGGCTGCAGCAACCGATTTGCCTTTATTGCGTTCCATATATTCTTGAATAAGCTTTTGGCTTTGTTCGGCGACATGGAACATGATCCGCATCCATTCGCCGGGATCATGAATATTGTTTTGAGGGTTTAAGGGTTGAAGCGGCGGCTCTTCACTCTTCTTGCTTTCGGCTTTTGGCGGCGGTTCAGGCGTGGGTTGTTCAGATTTTTTTTCTTCCTGCTGAGCTTCTGCAAGTCGTTCTTCCATTGCGATTCGTAACGCGGAAATAGCATCCAGCGATTTTCCGAGCTTTTTCGCCGGTTTTGGCTTTTGATTATCGTCTGATATAGTCATCGCAATCCAAGAAAGCGTCTGAAGCAGAACATGAGGACTTACGATTAATAGCATGAAATCAAAACTAAAATCAGCAATTATCGCCAGCGGCCTTGGTCTTGCATTTATGCTGCCTCTTACCGCCTGTAGCGATTCCGGGGACGACGGACCCCATGTTTTTGGCGGCAGCGAAGTCCCGCCCGAGGTTTTGAGCGAGCCGCGGGTTGTTAAGTCGCCCACGAATTCGGTCGACCCATCTTATCCGCGCCTTGGGGATGTCCCGGCGATGCCGACAAATTTTTCCTCGCGGCCAGCCATTCAACAGGCGATCCAGAATATGGAAGAGGATCGCGCGGAAGGCGAAAGAACAAAACAGCAATATGAACATCCCTCGGCGCTGGCGCCGCCTGCCGTTCAACCTTAGGATCACGGCATGTTTACAATCGCGATAGCAGGTTTGGGAACAGTCGGTGCAGGTGTTGTGCGTCTGCTGCGGCAAAATGCCGACCTCATCGCGCCGCGCGCCGGAACACAGATTGTTATTAAGGCGGTGAGTGCGCAGGTCAAAAGCCGTAAGCGCGATTGCGACTTATCCGGCATCGATTGGATTGATAATCCGGAAAAGCTGGCTCAGGTTCCTGGTGTCGACGCCGTCGTCGAATTGGTCGGAGGTAGCAGCGGCGTGCCGCGCGCCATTGCCGAGAGTGCGCTTAAAAACGGCAAGCATTTTGTGACCGCGAACAAAGCCCTTATTGCGGCGCACGGCGTGGAGTTAGCGCGCCTCGCCGAAAACAACAAAGTGCAGTTGATGTTCGAAGCCGCCGTCGCGGGCGGCATCCCGGTTATCAAGACAATACGGGAAGGTTTGGCGGGCAATCGCATCTCAACTGTACGCGGCATCTTGAACGGAACCTGTAATTATATTCTGACGCGCATGCGCGAAGCGAAGCTCAGTTTTGCCGATGCGTTAGGCGAAGCACAAAAACGCGGCTATGCGGAGGCCGATCCGACCGCCGATGTCGACGGTCAAGATACCGCCAACAAGCTTGCTATCCTTGCGGCTCTGGCCTTTGGAACGACGCCGGATCTCGCCTCGATCCGGATGGACGGCATTCGTCGCATTACTCAGCTCGATCTGCAATTTGCCGAAGAATTGGGGTGCCGGATCAAATTGCTTGGCGTGGCGCGCCTAACGCCCGCAGGGCTTGAACAACATGTGGGACCTTCGCTCATCGCTAAATCTTCGCCACTCGCGCGTGTTGAGGGTGCCTTAAATGCTGTTTCTATGCACGGCGATTTCATTGGTGATTTGATGCTCGAGGGGCAGGGCGCGGGGGCTGAGCCGACCGCGAGCGCCGTCGTCGCCGATATTATCGATCTTGCGCGCGGCCGTACGCAGCCTGCGTTCGGTGTTCCGTCGGCTCAGTTGAAAACGATAGGACCGGCGCATGCGACGGTTGCAGCGCGTTATTACATGCGTCTACATGTGATGGACAAACCCGGCGTGGTGGCCGATATTTCAGCAATCTTGCGCGATGAGACGATTTCAATTGAGTCACTCATTCAGCGCGGAAAATCGGCGACGGAATCCGTACCGGTCGTCATCACAACACATGATGCGAACGCGGCTGCCGTCTATCGCGGAGTTGATAAAATTGCTCACCTGAAGACAGTGGTCGAACGTCCCTGCCTTTTACAAATCGAAGATTAGGAGAAACCGATGCCTGCCCAAATGCCTTGTATGGACCGTAATCTCGCGCTTGAGCTTGTGCGCGTGACCGAGGCCGCCGCTTTATCGGCCTCGCTATTGGTTGGGCGCGGCGATGAAAAAGAAGCCGATCAGGTTGCCGTCAATGCGATGCGCCGGGCGTTGAATAGCCTCGATATCGCGGGAACCGTTGTTATCGGCGAAGGTGAACGTGATGAAGCGCCGATGCTGTATATCGGAGAAAAAGTTGGTACCGGTAAGGGACCGAAAGTTGATATCGCACTCGATCCCCTTGAAGGTACAGCCATTACCGCCCGGGGCGGCCCGAACGCTCTTGCTGTTGTCGCCATGGCCGAAGCCGGCGGGTTTTTGCACGCCCCGGACGTGTATATGGATAAAATCGCCGTCGGCGGCGGCTTACCCGATCATGTCGTCGATCTCGACGCAACGGTTGTCGAAAATCTTAAAAATCTGGCAAAGGCGAAAGGCGCCCAACTTTCTGACTTGCAGGTTTGTATTCTGGAACGTCCGCGCCACGAAGAATTGATCGCCAAGGTTCGCGAAACCGGCGCGCGTATTATGTTGATCGGCGACGGTGATGTATCCGGCGTTATTGCCACGTCGCAGCCGGACGCGGGCATCGATTTGTATATCGGCTCGGGCGGCGCGCCGGAAGGGGTGTTGGCGGCCGCAGCTTTGCAATGCATTGGGGGCCAGATGCAGGGACGTTTAGTATTCCGCAATGATGCTGAAAAACAACGTGCGGCCAAGGCTGGTATTACTGACCTTAAGCGTAAATATGAAATGAACGACCTTGCGCACGGCGATGTGATGTTCGCTGCAACCGGCGTAACGGGCGGCGCGATGTTGCGCGGTGTGCGCCGCTTCGCTGGCGGCGCAACAACGCATTCGGTTGTCATGCGTTCCAAGAGTGGAACCGTGCGCACAATCGAAGCCAATCATAATTTCCGGCGCAAGCCGCTCTCGGATGCGTAAGGGGATATGTCGGAAGCCTTCCTCGGCGTTGAGCAATCTTTTACGGGCCGACGCTGGGTCGCGCGGGATTATGACGAACGCACGGCTCTCGCTTTATCGCAGCGCCACACATTACCGGATGTTATCGCACGTAGCTTGAGTGCACGCGGCATTGATTTGGAAACGGCCCCGGCTTTCCTGCAGCCAAAATTACGCGACCTTCTACCGGACCCAAGCCGATTTAAGGATATGAACAAGGCTGCCGTGCGAATGGCAGAAGCGCTGCAGCGCGGCGAGAAAATCGCTGTGTTTGGCGATTATGATGTTGATGGCGCAACTTCGGCGGCACTTCTTCTGCGTTTTGGCCGCGCGGTCGGCAGTGAGTTGCGGCTTTATGTACCTGACCGTCTGCGTGAAGGATATGGCCCTAATGCACCGGCAATGGAACAATTGGCCGCCGAAGGTATAAAACTTGTCATTTGCGTCGATTGCGGGACGACGGCGTATGAGCCACTCGCCGTCGCAAAAGCCGCAGGGCTTGATGTTATCGTTATCGATCATCACGCGTCGGAACCGGAATTACCGCCGGCCTTTGCCATCGTAAACCCCAATCGGCTTGATGAGCCGGGCGATTATGGTTATCTCGCCGCTGTTGGCGTGACTTATCTTTTTGTTGTTGCCGTCAATCGCGCTTTACGCGCGACGGGCTGGTATTCGGTATTGTGGGTCGAGCCTGATCTGCTCGCGTGGCTCGATCTTGTTGCGCTCGGCACGGTTTGCGATGTCGTCAAATTAATTGGACTTAATCGTGCCTTTGTTGCGCAAGGTCTGCGTGTGATGAGCCGTAAACATAATGCGGGTATTGCGGCACTGGCGAGCGTTGCAGGCCACAGTAAACACATGGATACCTATGCAGCTGGATTTATTCTCGGCCCGCGCGTTAATGCGGGCGGCCGCGTCGGAGAGGCAGATAGTGGTGCGAAATTATTATCGACGGATGATCCTTCAGTCGCACTACGGCTGGCGGAACATTTGCATCAGTTAAATGCCGAACGTCGCGAGATTGAAGCGCGCGTTTTGGAAGAAGCCGAGCGTATTACCATCACCGAAGTTTTGCCGATGGCCTTCGTCGCCGGTGAGAACTGGCATCCCGGCGTCATCGGCATCGTGGCGTCTCGGCTTAAAGATAAATTCCATCACCCAGCTCTTGTGATTGCACTCGAAGGCGATATTGGCAAAGGCTCGGGGCGTTCGGTGAGTGGGATTGATCTGGGGGCTATGATTATCGCGGCGCGTCAGGCGGGCTTACTGATCAACGGCGGCGGTCACAAAATGGCGGCTGGTTTTACTGTCGCGCGCGATAAAGTGAATGCCTTACGCGATTTTCTGGCCACCCGCATTGGTAAGCAACTCGCCGCCGAGCCACTCAAGCCCACCTTGACGCTCGACGGGTTGCTGGCGTCAACCTCGTTGCATGCTGATTTTGTAAGGCAACTATCGGCCCTCAATCCATTCGGTACCGGCAACCCGGAGCCACGATTTGCGCTGTCCGATTGTCGGATTATTCGCGCCGATATCGTCGGTGAAAAGCATGTGAGTGTCATTGTGATGCAGGGTGGTACACGCCTGCGCGGGATTGCTTTTCGGGCCATGGAAAGTGGGCTTGGCCCGGCACTCCTGGGACAAAAACAAAATCTATGTTGCCTTGCTGGACATTTACGCATCGATGAATGGCAGGGCGAGGAGCGCGTTCAACTTTATATAGATGACGCGGCCGCCAAAATTTAGATTACGTATGTGTTTTTTTGTGCTGCTGTTGCCGGAATAGGTAGATCTCTAAATTCACCCCTGGGAGCAGGTTCTTCGTTGGCAGCATTATGTGTTGTGTCGGCATCGATTTCTTTTTGGCAGGCAGGAGTTGCCGATAGGTTTTCATAAAAATAACTCAACGGGACGCTGAAGAATTCAGCAAACTGATATAAGCGATCAGCAGTTATTCTGCTTTTGCCGGCTTCATATTGTTGAATTTGTTGGCAACTGATTTGAGATGCTTTTGCCAAACTTTCTTGTGTAATTCCGCGAGAACGACGCAATTTTTTCAGGCGGTTGCCAAGATGTGTGTTAATGTCTGAATCTGAAATGTCGTCATTGTCGTGCGGCAAGGTAAATTGCTTTTGGTCAGGGGGTATTATCTCCGCAACAAAATAATCCACCGAAACGTTCAGAAATTTAGAAAGCTTCCATAAGTAGGTTGCGGGCATGGAGTGACGGCCAGCTTCATATTTCTGGATCGATTGAAAGGTTACGTTAACCACGGCGGCTAGAAACGGATGGCTGAGGTCGAGTTCCCGCCTCCGGTAGCGAAGGCGTTGACCAATACGCATAGTAATGCGGCGGTCTATACCGTTGCCCCGGCGGCTGACGCTCTTAGGGGCTGCTTCTACAAAAATACCTTTGATATCTGTTCCGTCAGCCATGAAGTGTTCCACAATTGATTTAAAAATGATGCAGCGGTTAAGTTCAGCCGGCCGCAATTTTTCTAGGTCTGCCTCTTCTCTTTATCGGCTTTTCTCTAAATTCTCCGCTCGGGGCAGGTTCCTTAAGAGGTATTTGATCCCGCTTGCTGAAAAGATAATCCTCAAGACCCAAATAAAAATAGCTGACCGACAATCCCAATCCTTTGGCAATTCGAAGTAACGTAAAGGCAGACATTGCATTTGCGCCATCACGGTATTTGTATATTTGCTTTAGGCCTATCCCGGCAGCATTGGCCAAGCGAGTTACTGGAGAATTGGGAACTTTGCTTCCACGGACGACGGGCAGTACGTTTCTGAGCTGTTCAGATAGATATTCATTAATAAATTTATCTAATTCTCCTGTGGGTCTAAAAGGAAGATCATAATCATCAGAATTTTGGATTTCTGTTGGGCTCTGTGAGTTTTCGTAAAAGTAAGTTCCTTCTACGCTAAGTGATCTTGCCAATCTCCATATGACAGCGGCAGAAAAACGGGTATCACCCAATTCATATTTACTGATTTGCTGAATACTCACGCCAATTGCAGCGGCTAACTCGTGTTGACGCGCGCCAATTTCGCGGCGGCGCTGTTTCAGACGTTTGGCAACGTGCGCTGTAAAAGCAGAATCTACGCTCTCGTCCCGCGCCTCTTCAAATTCTTCTTGGATGTCTAGTCCATCAGTCATGAGCCGCCTCTAAAATAGGCAATGAGCCTTATCTTCGGGGAGTCCCTAGACCAGCTACACTCACTCGTGGAGCTTCTGCGCCCGATGAAACCGCCTCTTCAGGACGAACAGGGCCCCGTTTTTCGCTAGGAGGAGTCTCTGCATGGGGATGTGCATGTTTAGTTGCCTCGGCGAATGACACAACAACATGCTCAGCCTTGCCATCTACAGGAGCATGGATTTGAGCATTCGTGAGCAGTTCAGTATCTATTTCGGATGGCTCTGGTTTTTTATCGATAGTGTTTTGTTGGCCAAGGCCTTCATAGAAATAAGATACCGGAACTTCTAGAATTTCGGCCAATTGCCATATACGGGCTGCAGACATTCTGTTAGCAGCACATTCGTATTTTTGAATTTGCTGAAAACGAACGCCAGAGGCAGCTGCCAGTTGTTGCTGAGTTAGATTAAGAAGCCGGCGGCGGCTGCGAAGGCGGCGACCAAGTTGTAAGTCGATCGAATCCATCATAATTGGTTCTCCAAATCTATAAATTTTCTAAATCCGTACATTTATCAGTAAATCGCACTTAGCCTATAAGTTCTCTACCTGTAAGTTCTCTAAACCTGTGAATTCATTAACAAACCACCCTTAGAATGAATGCGTTCTATCAGGAAAGCACGAAAGTAAAAAGCAAAAAAGTGCTTTTAACTAAACTTATCACAATGAAATAAGCCCATTTTTGTATGCGGTTAGGTTGATAGAGCCGTTGCGGCTGTAGAATCAATGGGTACCCCAATCCCGAGATAATCGCCTGACGGGATATCTAAGGTTTGGCGAATACGGCGGCCAAGCTCGACTTTGCGGTAGGGCTTATTGAGGATCGTCACATTCGGGTTATGCCGTGTACGGATTGCGAGCGTTTCCATCGGATAACCTGATGTCAGTAGTATTTTTAGGCCGGATTTCCGTTTTTGTGCCTGCTCCGCGAGCTCCCATCCACTCAGACTGCCAGGCATAACGACGTCGGAGAATAGAATATCGATCTGAGGATTTTGATTAAGTTTGGCAAGTGCATCACGACCATCGACTGCTGTAATTACACGATAACCAAAACTCTCAAGGCTCGCGACGGCATGACCGCGCACAAAGGGATCGTCCTCGGCGACTAAAATAGTTTCTGAGCCACGCAGCGCGGTGAGATCAACTCTCGGTTTCGTTTCTGGCTGTTCGCCTTGCGTTGGAATAGCAGCAGGAAGGTAGAGGCGGACGGTCGTTCCAAGTCCAGGTTCGCTGTAGATTGCAACGTGTCCGTTCGACTGTTTGATGAAGCCGTAGACCATACTGAGACCAAGCCCGCTGCCTTTGCCGATTTCCTTTGTCGTAAAGAAGGGCTCGAATACACGTTGACGAATTTCAGGTGACATGCCTTCGCCATCATCCGTGACCGCGATCAAGACGTAATCACCTGGGCGTACCCCTGGATGATCGTCCTGATAGCATTTATCAAGCGAGGCATTGCTAATGGTAATTGTCAGATGTCCGCCAACGGGCATGGCGTCGCGTGCGTTAAGGGCGAGACTTAGAATTGCTGACTCGAGTTGTGATGGATCGGCGAAAGCTTTCGTGAGATTAGGATCGGCCGTAATTTTGATGTCGATATCTTCGCTCAGTGTCCGGCCAAGAATGACGCGCATATTATCGACCAGTTTATGACAATCAATCACGGCCGGTTGAAGGGTTTGGCGGCGGCTAAAGGCGAGGAGGCGTTGGGTCACTTCCGCCCCACGCTCGCCAGCACTCAAAATTGTATCACATAGTTGTTTGAGTTCCGGGTTTGATTGCAAATGTTCACTTAACAAATCGGCATTGCCAATGATGACTGTGAGAAGGTTATTGAAATCGTGGGCAATTCCGCCGGACAACTGCCCGACTGTTTCCATTTTTTGCGCCTGCGCCAATTGTTCTTCGGTGCGTTTGCGTTCCGTAAAATCACTCGTGATTTTAGCAAAGCCGACCAGTTTCCCATTCGAATCATAAAAGGGATCGATCGTAATATTTGCCAGGAATTTGCTGCCATCCTTACGCATACGCCAACTTACGGCTTCGTATTTGCCTTCTTTGGTTGCGATCGCTAACGCGCGTTCAGGTTCGCCTTGGCGTTGATCTTCAGGCGTATAGAAAATACGAAAGTTTTGGCCGATAACGTCTTTGGCCGTGCATTGTTTGATTTGCTGCGCGCCGTTATTCCAATTGATGATCGTGCCTGCCGGGTCGAGCATATAAATAGCGCAATCGGTTATCGCGTCCGTAAGCGCGTGACGATTACATTCTTTCTGCGTCGATTTAAATTGTACATTTTCTCTGGCAGTAAACATTCCGAAATCCTCATCGAAAAAGGGGCCCAGAAGTTTTTTATTTTCGACCAACAGAGTTAACGATGTGCTACTTTCGACATCAATTTCCTATAAATTCGTGTCAAAAATATTCTACGCATTGAATACATTTACAAAATACACAGAGACGTATGGATCTGAATATTTCTATGTGCGTGATTATGAAATTTTCTAATTCAAAGATGGCGGAAATGGGGTGAGTGCGGCCACAATTTGCCACAATGCGTTGAAGATACTGAGACTATAATCTTATGTGCCGCGTAAAAGGCTCGCGAGTCGCTTGATGCCTTCATCGATCACGGCGGGATCGTTGAGTGAAAAACTTAAACGAATTGTATTTCGTCCACTGCGATCGGCAAAGAAAGCGGAGCCCGGCACAAAGGCAACGCGCACGTCGTTGATGGCGCGTCGTAAAAGCTCTGCGCCATCAATGGTGTTGGGTAGTGTCATCCATATAAACATACCGCCCTCGGGTTTGGTCCACGACACATTCGCAGGCATATGTGCGGCGAGGGACTTAAGCATCGCGTCGCGGCGCACCTTATATATATCGCGAATTTTCTTCGTGTGAGTTTCGAGAAGGGTAGCCGCGACTTCGTGCAAGATCATCTGATTTAACGGGGAAACGTGTAGGTTACTTGCTTGATTGATCAGCACCAGTTTTTTGATTACATCTTTTGGCGCAACGATCCAGCCGATGCGCAGGGCCGGAACAATAGATTTGGAAAAAGTGCCGAGATACATGACCTTTGCATGATCAATCCCGCCGGCACGCTCGGCAGCAAGCGCCATAATCGGCGGCGCGCGTTCGCCGTCATAGCGCAGATGTTCGTAGGCAGCGTCTTCGATCAGCGGTAGATCAATCGCCTCGGCGGCATCGAGAAGTGCGATGCGCTCCTCTTTTGTCATGCTTGTGCCGGTCGGATTTTGAAATTCAGGCATGACATAACCGAATTTCGGTTTTGGCTTGCCGCCAGCACGATAACTTTCCGGTGTACGATTGCTGCCGGGGCCGGGAAGAATATCGTAGTGTGGTTCATAGGCGTTGAAAGCCTGAAGCGCGCCAAGGTAAGTCGGCCACGCAACCAAGATTGTATCATTTGGTGAGATGAATAGCTTGCCAAGAAAATCTAAACCTTGTTGTGAGCCATTGGTGATAAGAATATTTTCGGCCGTACACTTAACGCCCAGTGCAGCCATATAATTGGCAAGCCACTCGCGAAGAGGTAGATAACCTTCGCTTACGGCATATTGAAGGGCTGTTGTCGCGCGTCCTTTGTTGCCGAGAATGGCGTTACTTGCTTTGGCGATTGCCTCGGTAGGGAATAACTCAGGGTCAGGAATTCCGCCCGCGAACGAAATAATATCCGGCTGATCAAGCAGTTTGAGCAGTTCGCGAATTTCAGACGCCTGCATACGCGCGGCGCGTGTGGCGTAGTAATGATCCCAATTGGTCATTAAGAAGTTTTAGCCGTGCCTGATCTTAAGCACAAGAATAATGGCGGTCAGCACAAAGGTGATGGTATTGCCGATAATAAGGCCAGGGCTATGGATCAGCAGTCCATACGTAATCCACATGGCTGTACCCGCCACCAACAAGCAATACATCCAAAGCGATATAGCCTTGGTGTCGCGGGTGCGAATAATTTTTATAGCTTGCGGAACAAAACTTGGCGTCGTCAGGCACGTGGCGAGGACACCAATAAGTTCAATTGAAGTGGTTTGCATTGAGACCGAGGTAACTTAGACGTCGACTTCACGCACAAACTTTGCATTTTCTTGAATGAATTGAAAGCGCAATTCGGCTTTGCGGCCCATCAGGCTTTCGACCAGCGTTTCGGTGTGCTTGATCTCTTTCAAATTATCATTGCCGGGTTTGGCGACAAAAATGCGGAGCAGGGAGCGATGCCGGGGGTCCATTGTCGTTTCGCGCAGCTGCGCTGGCATCATCTCGCCAAGACCTTTGAAGCGGCTGATCTCAACTTTGCCGCGGCCGCTGAAAACGGTTTCAAGCAATTGATCTTTGTGTTTGTCGTCATGTGCGTAAACCGTCTGGCTGCCCTGGCTGATGCGGTAGAGTGGTGGTTGGGCGAGAAATAGGCGGCCTGCCGTAATGAGTTCCGGCATTTCGCGATAGAAAAATGTCATGAGCAGCGAGGCAATGTGCGCGCCATCAACATCAGCGTCGGTCATGATGATAACGCGTTCATAACGCAATTTGCCGAGATTGAAATCGCCGCCGACACCGCAACCGAGCGCCTGCGTTAAATCCATGAGCTCCTGATTGCCACGCAGCTTATCGACTGTTGCACTCGCGACGTTCAGAATTTTGCCGCGCAAGGGAAGAATGGCCTGTGTTTCACGCTTGCGTGCCTGTTTCGCTGAACCACCGGCGGAGTCACCTTCGACCAGAAAGATTTCTGTGCCTTCAGCTTGGCTTTGTGAACAGTCGGCAAGTTTGCCCGGCAAACGTAATTTACGGGTTGCGCTTTTACGCGCAAGGTCTTTGGCCTGATTGATGCGGGCGCGTTCTTCGGCACGAAAAATCAAACGGTCGAGGAGAGCCTTGCTGCTGACGGAATCTGCGACCAGCCAATGATCAAAGTGGTCCTTGATGACTTGATCAACGAGCCGCAGAGCTTCAGTTGTCACTAATTTATCTTTGGTTTGGCCCTGGAATTGAGGGTTACGGATAAAGAGGGAGAGCAAAACAGCGGCATCACCAAAAGCCTCGTCGCCAGTGATAGCAGCCGCGCGGCGATTGCCGATGAGCTCGCCGTAAGCACGCAAGCCGCGTAACAGGGCTGAACGCATACCGCTTTCGTGCGTGCCGCCTTGGGGTGTGGGGACAGTGTTGCAATAAGAATGGGCGAAGCCTTCGCCATCATCGGGCCATGCAACGGCCCATTCGATTTTGCCCTGATTATCGGGTAAATCCGTCATGCCGCTAAACATCTGTTGTGTCAGTGTGCCGCGGTCTTCGAGTGACGATAAAAGATAATCCGAAAGGCCACCGGGAAAATGAAGCGTGGCCTCGGCTGGCGTTTTATCGTCGCCTTTTATCAGGTCCGGATCGCAGCTCCAGCGAATTTCGACTCCACGGAACAAATAGGCTTTTGACCGCGCCATGCTAAACAATGTTGCAGGCTTGAATTTGGATTTGGTTCCGAAGATGTTTGTGTCTGGTTGAAAAATAACTGTCGTGCCACGCCGGTTAACAGCGCCCATTTTCTTTAACTTGCCTTGCGGCGCACCACGGCTATAGCTCTGGACGTACAGTTGCTTATCGCGCGCAACTTCGACTTTGAAATTTTCGGAAAGAGCATTGACGACGGAAATGCCGACGCCGTGCAACCCGCCAGATGTTTCGTAAACTTTGTTTGAGAATTTACCACCCGAATGCAGCGTCGTGAGAATAACTTCGAGCGCAGACTTGCCGGGATATTTAGGATGATTATCGACCGGGATACCGCGGCCATTATCGCGGATTGTAACTTCGTTGTCCGGGCCAAGATGAATTTCAATCCGATCAGCATGGCCTGCGACGGCTTCGTCCATTGAGTTATCAAGAACTTCGGCGACCAGGTGATGCATCGCACCTTCGTCGGTGCCCCCGATATACATGCCGGGACGGCGGCGAACGGGCTCTAACCCTTCCAGAACTTCAATGTCCTGGGCGCTGTAGGAGGAATCCTTCTTCTTGCTATTGCTTGGGAATAAATCGGCCATAAACGACGTGCCATCATATGTGTTGTGAGGTGAGCGTGTGTATCACGATTCGAAATTTGCACCGAGCGGTTGCCTGCCGATCCATTTTTATGAAAAAAGTTGTGGATAACCAATCATCCGCACAGCGAATTTTTTCAAAATAGAGTGTGTTACCCACATGTTGGTAACTCGATATCTCAAGTATCTTCAAGGCGTTGTCGAACAACATTTAGATGTAAGGTTAGCCTTATCCACAACATAATGTGTTTTTGTAGAATCGATTCGGCCCATATGGTATGCATAAGTTCGTTAGCCACAACATCTAGTGGCCTACTTCTTTAGACTGTGACGGCATTGTTTTGAGGCCGAAATTGGCTCCAAGACTGCGTTTCAGGCCCATCAAACCAGTTAAGGAGCACGACGAATCATGACTTGGACCGAACAAAAAATTCAGGCGCTCAAGGATATGTGGGGCCATGGCTATAGTGCGAGCGAGATTGCCAAGCATTTGGGCGGCCTGACGCGGAACGCGGTTATCGGTAAAGCTCATCGTCTCAAACTCTCTTCACGTCCGTCACCGATCAAACATGGCGACGAAGCCGGCAGCCCCCTGGCTGCGCAGGGCGGGAGCCCGGTTCCGGCGATGAAATCGTCGCGCAAGCGCGTCATGTTGCGCCCGCTGCCCGTGGTGCCGACGCCAAGCACAGTTAAAACCCCGAACAAAGATGTTTTCCGTTCACTCGACGGTCTCAGCGGCGTTAAACGTAGTGAAGGCATCGCGGTAACCAAGGCAGGCGATCGTCATTGCCGTTGGCCCGTTGGCGACCCGCGTTCACCTGATTTTCGTTTCTGCGGCTGTAATGCACACGAAGGTATGCCCTATTGCATCGACCACGCGCGTGTTGCTTATCAGAATATCGGTCGCAAGCAGCGTGGTGCGAGTGAAGGCGGCGAAAGCCAAGGTGCATCCGCACCTTCATCTGAATTTCGGTTACCGGGTCAGACCAGGTTTTAAGCTTACTTCCAGCTTGTTTTCAGATTTTCGGTGATCTTCTCAAGGAACTGGCGTGTGTTGAGCCAGCCTTGAGTTGGTCCGATGAGCAGGGCTAGGTCCTTGGTCATGTGGCCTTGCTCCACAGTCTTGATGCAAACTTGCTCAAGCGTTTTACCAAAATTGATGACGTCTGGCGTGTTGTCGATCTTGCCGCGATATTGCAACGCCTGCGTCCAGGCAAAGATCGACGCAATCGGGTTGGTCGACGTTTCCTTACCAGCTTGGTGATCGCGATAATGGCGCGTCACTGTGCCGTGTGCGGCTTCTGTTTCAATCGTATTGCCATCGGGCGAGAGCAGAACGGACGTCATAAGGCCTAGCGAGCCGAAGCCTTGGGCAACAGAGTCCGACTGAACGTCGCCGTCGTAGTTTTTGCAAGCCCAGACAAAGCCGCCTTCTTCGCGGATCGATTGGGCGACCATGTCGTCAATCAGGCGATGTTCGTAGGTAAGGCTTTCTTTTTCGAACTTGGCTTTAAAATCTTTGGCGTACACCTCCGCAAAGATGTCTTTGAAGCGGCCGTCGTAGGCTTTCAGGATGGTATTCTTGGTCGAGAGAAAGAGCGGGTAATGACGCTGCAGCGCGTAATTCATGCAGGCTGCCGCGAACCCGCGGATGGATTCATCCTCATTGTACATTGCGAGCGCAACGCCGGAGGCGGGGAATTGATGCACTTCATGGGTGATTGGCGCGCCACCATCTTTTGGCTGAAAGCTGATCGTCAGTGTGCCAGGGCCGGGAACTTTAAAGTCTGTGGCCTTATATTGATCGCCGAAGGCGTGACGGCCGATGATGATCGGTTTTTTCCAATGCTGCACGTAGTGCGGGACATTGCTGATCAGGATTGGTTCGCGGAAGACGGTGCCATTCAGAATGTTGCGAATGGTGCCGTTTGGTGATTTCCACATCTTTTTAAGGTTGAATTCTTTGACGCGGGCTTCGTCGGGCGTGATTGTCGCGCATTTGACGCCAACGCCATATTTCTTGATCGCCTCTGCCGATTGGACAGTAATTTTATCCTCGGTGCGATCGCGTTCCTGAATACCAAGGTCAAAATACTTCAACTCGATATCGAGGTAAGGCAAAATGAGCCAATCCTTGATCATCTGCCAGATGATCCGGGTCATTTCGTCGCCGTCCATTTCGACTAGCGGATTTTTGACTTTAATTTTGGCCATGGGAAATCTCGTTCTAAAAGGAGGGGATTGATCGAAGGACTATTGCCGAAAGGGATTGAAGAAAGATTAATGGCCGCAGGCCTACATTCGGCCCGTTAAGGTTCCGATAGTTGGGTTGGCTTCTTGATCCAGAGCCTCAAATAGCTCGTCGATTGTTGTTACCACCTTAAACAGAGCGCGGTCGCTGGGCTGTGAGAAACCCTCCTTCAGGGTGCGTTCGATCAAGGCAATCAGGGGATCCCAATACCCATCCTGATTAAAAATGATGACCGGCTTGTTATGTAGGTTTAGTTTTTTCCAGGTCAGAATTTCAAAGGTTTCATCGAGGGTGCCAAGGCCGCCCGGCAGAATGATGAAGGCTTCCGCGCGTTCAACCATCATGCGTTTGCGCGTGTGCATGTCGGGAACGACGTGCAGCTGAGTGAGACCCGTGTGCTGAACTTCTTTGCTTTTAATGTGCTCGGGAATAATGCCGATGACTTTGGCACCGGCTTTCAGTGCGGCATCGGCAACGATACCCATAAGACCGACATGGCCACCGCCGTAAACGATGGTGAGCTTGCGTTTCGCCAGAGCCATACTGACATCGTGGGCCATCGTCTTGAAGTGGGGCGCCACATCATTGGCTGAACCGCAATAAACGCATACTGATGAGATCGGCAAAGGGAAACCTTGTGTGGTGGGTCTATAAGCGATAATGACTTCGTCTATCCATCTAAGCGCAAATTAGTTAAAATATTCTTCCTGATGCTTACGGAGCCGAAATGCGGTTTTTTTCGATAACTAGACGAGATCCCCTGGCGGCGATTCTGGTGGCTCTCGCGGTGTTTATTGTCCTTTTTATGGGATTTGAACTCTTTAAGGGGCTGCGCCGTTATCATGGAGTGCGTACCGTCACGATTGAAACACAAGCCCCGGCGGGCATTTCGACAGCCAGTCTCAGCGATGATGGGTTAGAGTTTTCCGGATGGGGGCCAGCCCAAGCGACAATCCAAATTCTGGATCACGATAAAGTTCTGGTTTCGGCTGCGGTAGATGGAAAAGGAAAATGGTCGACATCTGTCGATTATGAAAGAAATCACCGAAATTTTCAGACTTTAATGGTGAGCTTTCAAGAAAAAGACAAAACACCGGACGACATGGGGTTGATTGCTGTATCGGTATTCACGCCTGGAAAATCAGTTGAGGATTCTTATATTTGGTTGGAAAGCACATCAGGCCCACGTCTGCTTCAAGCTCCGCCAGCCTCGGATGAGGGCGATGTGTCGTTGGCTTTAACGTGGTTGCATCCAAACCAAAATATTATTTTCGCTGGTCGGGCATCACCTGACAGTGTGATGCAGCTCTATGCCGGCAGTGAGTTGGTTGGCACGACAACAGTTGCGGCCGACGGTTATTGGGCTCTGACATCTTTGTTGAAAGCAGAGCAGAAGCCGCAAGCGTTGCGCCTCGATGAAGTTCAAGGGCAGGGCGGCGTTGTCGAGCGCCATGTTTATCACGTGAATTGGCCAGAAAGCATCGATGCATCGAGCGATGAGACAACGCCTCAGCAAACAGGAAAGAATGGCTGGCTGCTTGCGGAGTCTTTAAAGGATGGTGGTCATGAATTGGTTTTGATGACGAAACCCGAATTTGGGGAAACAGATTCACCTGACGATATTCTTGCGGGTCAGGTTATACCGATGCCGGCAACGCCACAGGCTAAAGGTGTTTTCCAATAAGTTTCATGGAGAGCTGTGCGGGCCCCGTTTTTGCTGTGTTGCAATCTCATGCATTCCCTTTAACATGGCCTTAGCGGCCTGTTGGGCGTTGCGTTTATTAAAGCCTTGAAATATAAGGCCTATCTAAAATAAGAGACGGTGAAGCGTATGAACCCTTTTCGTTATTTCCACTCCGCCGGCTGGCCTTTCATAGGTTTGTTCGTGTTGGTCACGTTTGTGTTGAGTTTTATGTCGGGGCTCCTTTTCGTTGTGGGCCTGATCCTAACGTCGTGGTGTTTCTATTTTTTCCGCGATCCGCAGCGCGTCACGCCGACGCGACCTGGGCTCATTGTCAGCCCGGCTGACGGTAAGGTGGTTGCAATTAAAGAAATCGTTCCGGAAAGCAATCTGGGATTGGGCGACGAGTGCCGCACACGCATTAGCATTTTTCTGAATGTGTTCGATGTACATGTGAACCGCATGCCTGCGGATGGCATCGTTCGTGAAACGCATTATCGTCCCGGCGCATTTGTGAATGCATCCCTTGATAAAGCGAGCGAGGATAACGAACGGATGGCTGTGGTGCTTCAACTGACCGGCGATCATCCCTACGACAATAAAATCCTCGGCGTCGTGCAGATCGCAGGTTTAATTGCGCGCCGCATTTTGTGTGCGGCTGAGGCAGGAGATACTTTCAAATCCGGCGAACGTTACGGCATTATTCGCTTTGGCAGTCGTGCCGATATTTATCTGCCGCCGGGTTTGTATCCTCAGGTTTCACTTGGCCAGTATATGATTGGTGGTGAGACGGTGTTGGCTGATTGCTCATCGAGCGAAGCGCCACGCCATGGTGAGGTGCGGGAATGAGTGAAACGCCAAGATCGCCACGCCGCGTCGTAAAAGATTTGCCGCTTACACGGCTATTGCCAAACATGCTGACGCTTTTGTCTCTGTGCTCAGGACTTACGGCGATGCGCTATGCCCTTGAAGAAAAATGGGAGGGTGCCCTCCTTGGCATCGTTATCGCCGGCATTTTCGATATGCTTGATGGCCGTGTGGCGCGCATGCTCAATATTGCGAGTAAGTTTGGCGCCGAGCTTGATAGTTTATCTGACGTTATAAGCTTTGGTGTCGCGCCCGGCTTTGTTATGTACGAATGGACGATGAAGGATGGCGGCAGTTTGGGTTGGATCGCAGTTCTTCTCTACGCGGTTTGCACGGCACTCCGGCTTGCCCGATTTAACACAATGCTTGAAGATACTTCGGCACCCCCTTGGGCTAAAAGCTATTTTACTGGTGTTTCGGCGCCGGGTGGTGCGGGATTAGCTATCTTGCCTCTGGCCTACGCGCTCGAATTTGGCCCCAAAGCAGAATTGCCGCCCGTGCTTATTGGGTTTTGGTTGATTTTAATCGGTGGCTTAATGATAAGCCGTCTTCCTACTTTTGCTCTTAAAGGTTGGCGTATTCCACCCATTTGGGTCGCGCCTGTTATGGTTGTCACGGTTCTTTTCATTGCTGCGATTATTACGGATCCCTGGCTGGCCTTATCCGGCATTGGCACGGTCTATTTTTTGAGTATCCCTTGCGCCTGGTTTAGCTATCGTCGGCGCATGAAACGCGAAGGAACTTTGAATGCCTAAACATATCGACATCGATCTGCCGAAAGGCGGCAAACTGACAATTGGTAATGATAAGCCGCTGACCATTCTGGCCGGCCCTTGCGCGTTGGAATCGCGGGCACATGCGTTGGAAATGAGCGCAGCGCTTAAAGAAATCGCTGCCAAATTTAAAATTGGCATTATTTATAAAACATCATTTGATAAAGCAAATCGCACTTCGTCGAATAGCGCACGTGGTATCGGTTTGGAAGCGGCGCTGCCAATTTTGGCTGAAGTACGTGAGACGTCTGGTCTGCCTGTTGTCACGGATGTTCATGAGCGTGAACAATGCGCGATCGTCGGTGAAGTTGTCGATGTTTTGCAAATCCCGGCTTACCTGTGCCGCCAAACGGATTTGTTGCTCGCGGCAGGTGCAACAGGCCGCGCCGTCAATGTTAAGAAGGGTCAGTTTCTTGCCCCGTGGGATATGAAGAACGTCGCAAAGAAAATCGCTTCAACCGGTAATGATCGCATCATGCTATGCGAACGTGGTGCGAGCTTTGGGTACAACACCTTAGTATCTGATATGCGCGCTTTGCCGATTATGGCCGAAACCGGTTATCCCATTGTGTTTGACGCGACCCATTCGGTGCAGCAACCGGGCGGTAAAGGGGAAAGCAGCGGTGGCGAACGTCAGTATGTGTCGGTTCTTGCGCGCGCAGCGGTCGCGGTGGGTGTTGCCGCCGTATTCATTGAAACGCATCAGGATCCAGATAAGGCGCCATCCGACGGGCCGAATATGGTTCCGCTCAAGCAACTGCCCGAGCTGCTGGAAGAATTAATATCGTTCGACCGGCTTGCAAAGGCGAAGCCCAGGACCGGTTGAGAATCTCTCCAACCTGTCTGAATATGACACGCGTATATTCGGCATCTGAATTGTGAGCAGCGGCTCTTGATAGAATCTCGCGCGCGGCGATTTTTGTGCTTCTCGGCATATCGCTGTCTGATATTTCTTCCTCAAGATTTTTGACTGTTCGATTAGGGTGATAACCGACTTCGCTCGATTCCTCATATAAGGCAAACGCGAGTAGTCCTGAATTCGTATCGCCATCATTATCAAGGATGGATTCGTCCCCATCGTTTTCATCGCCGTCGTCGATATCGTCGCCGTTTTCTTCCTTTTTCGCTTGCATACGGCTGTCGGTTGTTCTCGCTGAATCTTCTTCAGCTATAGATGCTTTTTCGGGGGGCTTTCCTTCATCTAATTGAAAGGCATCGTTGTGTGTATGACCCGAATGATCGCCTTCCGCGTGGAATCCGCGATCTGCCGATGAGAGCGAGCCTGTTGAAGCGACAAGTTCGAGGCGTTCTTGAGACAGAAGGTGAGGTCCAATGCCTGGCGTCCTTGCGGATACCCACATTCCTGCAGCAGCCGTCGTTTCTGTGGCGGTGTGATCAAAAGCAGAAGGAGGCGTGAATTCTGAGGTTAAGCTCAAGGCAACCGCGGCAAGGGCGGTACCGGAAATCCAGTATCTTAACGAGGCCCGTTGAATCATCATGCCTCCCGAATAATAAGGATGACTTTACACTAATTTTCGATTCAGGAAAAGAAGCGATTACTTGCGTATACAAATCAGGGCGTTACGCAATCCCAGCGCGTAGTAGATCGTGGATATGCAGAATGCCGATTGGCTTGGCATTATCGACGATCAGCAAAACCGTGCGCTTTTTTTCGTTGAGGATTTTGAGGGCTTCGGCGGCAAGCATTTGCGGACCAATGGTCTGCGGGTTTTTGGTCATCACGTCGGCGGCTTTCTTTTGCAGCAGGTCATTCTTCATATGACGCCGTAAGTCGCCGTCGGTGATAAGGCCGGCAAGGGCGCCACTGTTATCAACAATAGCAGCACAGCCAAAACGTTTTTCTGTCATCACAACCAGCACATGCGACATGATATCGCTGTCTTTCACGAGCGGCAACTCATCGCCGCTATGCATAATCTCATTTACGCGCAGCAGCGTTTTGCCAAGCTTGCCGCCGGGATGAAAATTACGGAAATCATCGCGCGTAAAACCTTTGCACTCGAGCGTTGCTACGGCGAGCGCATCACCGAGCGCGAGCATCATTGTTGTGGATGTCGTGGGAGCGAGGCCCATCGGACAAACTTCGGGAACAGGAGGTAGTTCAAGCGTTGCGTCGGCCGATCCGCCGAGCGAGCTGTGCGCGCGTGCCGTGATCGCAATCAATGGAATTGAAAAGCGGCGCGTGTAGGCGACGAGGTCGGTGAGTTCTGCCGTCTCGCCTGAATTGGATAGGGCAATCACGACGTCGTCTGGCACAATCATACCGAGATCGCCATGGCTCGCTTCGCCCGGGTGTACAAACAGGGCAGGGGTGCCGGTCGAGGCTAAAGTCGCGGCAATCTTGCGCGCGATATGACCGCTTTTGCCCATACCCGACACAACCACCCGGCCTTTGCAGGCGACCAGCAGCCGCACGGCTTTGATGAAGACGTCGCCCAACTGGCTCGCCATTTCGGTTAACGCCCCGCTTTCGGCGGTCAATACGTTTTGGCCTGCGGCGAGCAATTCCGTATCATTCATGGGTGCTGGTTTGGGTACGGGTTTAAGCATTTTTTTAGTATAGCCTTTCGATAGGTTAGATCAATCATCCTCGTAAAAGAGCGAGAGAAGCGCGGGCGCTCTTCTAACTCCAGCAATATCTCGTCTCTGAATTTCGGCAATACCTGCCTGATCATTTATTTCAATCATGCGGTCTATAATTGATGCCAACTTCTGACCTGCCGCCGACTCTTCGGCGTTTGCTCTCTGGGTAAGAGAGCTGCGGTATCCTATATATGTTTTTACAAACCCCGGGCTTATGGATTGTGGCATTGACTGGACTGTTTCATGGAGTCCTGCGTCATCATCTGTCGATAACACGTGATCTATTCTGGTGGTTATTTCTTTTCCTTCAGGTGATTGTGTAAGGAGTTCTCTGCACCCAATATAGGCGCTCGCAAGACGCGGGTTCATGGATGTTAGGAGGTTTCCTATCTGTTGCCATTGTGACGTTATGTTGTTAACAACCTCTTGGGCTTTTTGACCTCTCAGCTGTCTGTAACCTGGTCCCAGGCGTGAAATAAAAAATACGATTTCTTGAGCTAGTTCTGGTGCACGCTCTAAAAACTTTTTGGCGACTGCCCATGCAATATAATCTCGATAGTCGCGGTCGGATGGTATGGAGTGTTTTGGATGCGTAAATGGCCGCTTAAAAAAAGGATCGCAGCCGATAAAATAATTGCCCAGATTTGTCTTTAATTGGGATAACCCAACACCCGCGTAATCGGGATGAGATAATATGATACTCGCCAACTCGTGATTACTGCTAAATAAAGAATGCAAATGAGCCGTGTCTTCGCCACAGGCGCGGTAGGGAAATTTTGATACGCGCACGAGCTGTCCAATAACATTAAGATTGCGCGATCTCTTTTGACCCAAATCCATTCCCAAATCCCTTTAAAATATGCAAAACAAGCCTTTGAAATCGCTGTAGGCGTAGCATTTCGGGCATGGATTGGGGAAGGGATTTTTTGAAATCCTCTTCTATCGCTTTGAAAAAGAAGACTTATATTTTTGGCAGGAGATGCGCGTTACTGGCCATATAACTCAAACGGCCAAATAATTCATCACAACAGGAATCGGAAGGACAGACTGTTGCTTGCTGGGCTCGTGCATAAGGCAGCCGCTCCACCAACATTGATGGTGGGAGGGACCGCCGTTGTGCCAGAGGGCATCGTGGTTCCATTCGTAGTCACGCCTATTCCAATAAGGCCATAATCCGAAGAAATATTTGAAACCGAACTCAATAATTTAATGCAAGCCGATTGAGGGAGAGGTCCGAGATTTATGTCAAAACCATTCACGGTTCCTACTGTTCTTGCAATCACCAAAACACCGCTTCCGTTGGCCCATGGAGTCCGGATGAGAACAGGGGCGGGTGGCCATGCAGGCCCAACCGGGGGAGCTGCATATGTTTGATGGATGGCAAATCCGGAAACGGCAATTTCAAATGTTTTGGTTATCAATTCATCGGCACGTGCGATCATTTCACGCGTCTCAAAATCGAGGTTAAATAGCCAACTGAGAAGATCGAGCGGCGGAAGCTTCATCGTATAGACAGCATTTGTAGCATCCGTGCCGTCTGTTCCAAGGCTGGCACGTGTTCCGTTCAGGGCTTTGAGGCCGCTTGAGATAGCTAAGATTTCTGTAACGCCTCTATTGACCCGCGTATTTTCGTAAACGGCCGCGGCAGCAACCCAAATTGCGCCGAGAATAAGGCCGATGATTCCAAGGACAATGGCGATTTCGGTGAGAGTAAAACCCTTTTTAGGGGTTTTGCCGGGCGGTCGATTCTTGGACATAGGCCCGTTCATGTGAATCTCATCATCTATTTAGTATTTTTATCTCAATATAGATCGACATTCTAAGCGAGTTTAACTAATTAACAGTTAACCTTTTGTAATGCCGTTTGGCCCGGCTATCCTATCATTGTATTTTCTTATCAAGGGATAACATCCTCACATGTCTCAGAAACGCTATTACGTTACGACGCCGATTTACTACGTGAATGATGCTCCGCATATCGGTCACGCCTACACGTCGCTCGCATGTGATGTGATTGCACGCTTCAAACGTCTCGATGGTTACGACGTCATGTTCTTGTCCGGCACTGATGAGCACGGACAGAAGGTTGCAAAATCTGCGGCGGCAGCGGGCGTAGAGCCGCAAGCATTCACCGATAAGGTTTCACAAAATTTCCGTGATTTATTGAAAGCGCTCAATATCACGAATGACGATTTTATCCGCACGACTGAACCGCGCCATAAAAAAGCCTGTCAGGCGCTTTGGGAAGAATTACTTAAACGTGACGAGATTTATCTCGGCAAGTATGCCGGTTGGTACGCCGTGCGCGATGAAGCTTATTACGGCGAAGGCGAATTAACCAACGGTCCGGGCGGTAAGAAAATCGCTCCGTCGGGTGCTGAGTGTGAGTGGGTCGAAGAGCCAAGCTACTTCTTCAAGCTATCGGCGTGGGGCGACAGATTGCTCGCCTTCTATGAAAAGAACCCGGACTTCATTCTGCCCCATACGCGCCGCAACGAAGTTGTCAGCTTCGTCAAATCGGGCATGCATGATCTGTCGGTTTCACGCACCGCGATGAATTGGGGTGTTGCCGTTCCAAATGAACCAAAACACGTTATGTATGTTTGGCTTGATGCGCTCACGAACTATATGACCGGCGTTGGATATCCGGACACGCAAAGCGCCAGTTACAAAAAATTCTGGCCTGCTGATTTGCATATGGTTGGGAAAGACATTCTGCGCTTTCATGCGGTTTACTGGCCGGCCTTCCTGATGGCCGCCGGTCTTGAGCCGCCGCGCCGCGTCTTTGCTCACGGTTGGTGGACGAACGAAGGCCAGAAGATTTCAAAATCGCTCGGGAACGTTATTGATCCGTATGAACTCATTAAAACCTACGGACTCGATCAGACGCGTTACTTCCTGATGCGCGAAGTGTCGTTTGGTCAGGATGGCGACTTCTCACGTGCCGCGATGATCCGCCGTATCAACAGTGAACTCGCAAATGGCATCGGTAATCTGGCGCAGCGCTCTCTTTCGATGATCAACAAAAATTGCGGCGCCAAGGTGCCGAACTATGTTGAAACGCCTGAGGAGCAAAGATTACGTCTGCTCGCGAATAATCTTTTGCCGAATATTCGCCGCGATATTGACGTTCAAGCTTTCAACAAAGTGCTGGATCAGGTTTGGGCGCTTATTAGTGAGGCGGATAAATATATTGATTCACAGGCTCCGTGGGCGCTTAAAAAGACGGACCCCGCACGCATGGAAACAGTTCTTTATGTCATCGCAGAGGTTTTGCGCCATGTCGCGATCGTGATGCAACCTTTCATGCCAGATGCCATGAGCAAATTGCTCGATCAATTGGGCGTGTCGGCGGGCGAGCGTGATTTTGTGCATCTGACAAAAGACTATGCCTTAAAAACGGGTGCTTCCTTGCCGCCCCCTCAAGGTGTGTTTCCGCGATATGTGGAGGCGGCGGCCTGATCATGCTCGTCGATAGTCACTGCCATCTCGATTACAAAGGGCTCGCGGAAGATCGCGTAGGTGTTGTAACGCGTGCGCGAGCGGCAGGTGTCGTGCGTATGGTCAATATTGGAACGACGCGACGTGAGTTCGAACAGGTACGCGCAACGTCTGAAGAATTTGATGATGTCTATTGCAGCGTTGGCGTGCATCCGCACCATGTCCAGGAAGACGGCGAGACCTTAAGCGCTGATGATGTGGTTGCACTGACGAAACACCCAAAGGTTGTCGGCATCGGCGAGACGGGCCTCGATTATTTTTATAACAAGGGCCCACGGGAGCGGCAGCATGAAAGTTTCCGCGAGCATATTCGCGCCGGCGTTACCACAGGGTTGCCGATCATCGTGCATAGCCGCGATGCCGAAGAGGATACGATCAAAATATTGAAGGAGGAGGGGGCCGGGCAGACGAAACCGAAAGGCGTTCTGCATTGTTTCAGCTCGCGTCGCATTCTGGCCGAGGAAGCGTTGAAAATCGGTTTTTATATTTCTCTCTCCGGTATTCTAACATTCAAAAAATCGCAGGAGCTGCGTGATATCGCGCGCGACGTGCCGCTTGATCGGTTGCTCGTTGAAACAGACTCGCCGTTCCTGGCACCGGAGCCGTTCCGTGGCAAACCGTGTGAGCCTGCCTATGTCACTCAAACAGCCCGCGTGCTTGCCGATATTAAAGGCGTAAGCTTTGAAGAAATTTCATGTCAGACAACGGAAAACTTTTTTCACTTGTTCAACAAAGTTCCACGGCCCGCATGAAAATTACCATCCTTGGATGTGGCGCGTCCGGCGGTGTTCCCTTGATCGGGAACAATTGGGGCGATTGCGATCCTAGCGATCCACACAACCGTCGCACACGCGTTTCCGTGCTGGTTGAAGACGGCGAGACGGCCATCGTTATCGACGCATCGCCCGACATGCGCCAGCAATTGTTAAACTGTGATTTGCGGCGATTGAACGCGGTTTTGTTTACGCATGCGCATGCCGATCATTGCCACGGCATCGATGAATTGCGCAGCGTCAATTGGATGACGCAGAAGCCGGTGGATATTTACGCGGATTCAAACACGATGAAAGATTTGGAAACGCGCTTTTCTTATATTTTTCATCCGACGAAAGGCGACGCTTATTACAAGCCTTCGATTGTTTCACATCTTATCGACGGGCCATTTCAAATTGACAATATTAAGATCACGCCTTTTGTTCAGGGCCACGGTTACTCGACCTCACTTGGATTTCGTTTGAATGATTTTGCGTATTCGACAGACGTCAAAGACCTTGACGAAGCTGCTTTTGCGGTACTCAAAGGCATCAAGACGTGGATTGTCGATTGCGCCGTTGAAACGCCGCACAAAACGCATTCGCACCTCGCGCAGACGCTGGAATGGATCGCGCGCGTGAAACCAGAACGCGCATGGCTTACACATATGAGTCATAAGCTCGATTACAAAAAACTGGCAGCCAAACTGCCGTCCGGCGTATGGCCTGCGCATGATGGATTGGTGATCGAATGCTGAGGCCATTACCCGAGAAATTTTATCACCGCAGCGCCCAGATCCTCATCGGTGTTCTTGCGATCATCACGGTTTTGACGTTCCGCCATTACGGCATCACCTGGGACGAAGAGTTGCAGAGCCAATATGGCCTCGCCGTCGTCGATTACTACGCGTCATTCTTCAAAGATCAACGCTATGCTGAAATTTTTAATCTCTATCTCTATGGCGGCATGTTCGATGGCATGGCGTCGCTGATCGACCGCTTTACCCCGTTTAGCGTTTATGAAACCCGACATCTGGTCAACGCGACGGTTGGGCTTGTTGGGCTGTGGGGAGTGTGGCGGCTTGGGCGCCTTATGGGTGGCGGCGCGGTTGGTTTAATCGCGCTGATCCTTTTAGTGCTCACGCCAGTTTATTACGGGCACATGTTTAATAACCCAAAGGACATCCCATTTTCGACGGGCATTATCTGGACGCTTTATTTTATGGCGCGGCTTTACCAGAAAATGGAAAGCAAGAACTGGAAACCCGAAACGAAAACTCTGGTGAAGCTAGGCGTCGTTCTTGGTTTAATGCTCGGCATCAGGGTAGGGGGCGTCATGGTTTTGGCCTTCTGGCTCGTGCCGATGGGCCTCGAGGTGATAAAGCCATTGTGGAAGACACTAAATCAAAAAACGTTCCGTAAAGTGGTGTCGAAGTTTTGGGATTATGGTTATCGTTTGGTTATTCCGGTCACGATTATTGCCTATGTGGTGATGCTGATATGTTGGCCGTGGGCGCAGCAAAACCCGATTATGAATCCGCTGCGTGCGCTGAGCGAGTTCAGTAATTTTCCACAAGATGTCGAAGTGCTGCTCGATGGCAAAACGTATCGCTCAACCGAACTGCCGTGGTTCTATGTGCCGCTTTATTTTGGAATTCAGTTACCAGAATTTTTGTTGGTCCTGTTAATTTCCGGCCTGGTTTTGTTGCCGTGGATCTGGCGCAGCCGTACGGTACCGCAGAGGCAGACTCTGTTGCTGATATTGTTAATGGCGTTCATGCCAATTCTGTATGCGATGATCCGCCATCCGGCTTTGTACGACGCCGCCCGGCATTTCCTATTTGCCATCCCGTTAATGTGTATCGTTGCGGCGCTCGCGGCCCGGCATATTTTTGTTTGGGCTATCGGCGAGTTCGAGCAAAAATGGTCACAGCAAGCCGTGGCGGCGGGCATGCTGGCCGTGTTTGGCATCTCGGCGGTCACGCAGGTTGCCTTTATGGTTCACTTGCATCCATACGAGTATATTTACGCCAATCGGTTCACGGGCGATGTTCCAGGTGCGTTTGGCCGGTATGAGCTCGATTACTGGGGTACTTCATTCAAGGAAGCGGCCCAGCGCATTCAGGCTTACGTCGCCAAGGAAGGTGGCGTGCCGCCGGGTAAAATCTATAAAATTGCTATCTGTGGGCCTTGGGATGCCGCGATGATCTATCTGCCGCCAGATTACGAGCCTGTGGTGGCCAACGAACCGGCTGAATTCTTCCTCTCGACGACGCGGTGGATGTGCCAAAACATGCGCCCGGGCAAAGAGATCATTAAGATTAAGCGTATGGGCGTGCCACTCGCGGTCGTGAAAGATCTTCGCGGTGGTTATGAGCATTACAAAGGAAATGAGAAATTGGAGGACAAATGATTGTGCCAAGCAAACCTGGTGAGATTGCCGAATCTGATCGGCCAAACGAAACAGCGGATGTTGCCAGAGTGAGCGTTGATGAACAGCTTTTAGCTTTGGAGAGGTCGCGGCCGTGGCCGGGGCCCAGGAGTGCTGGACATATAAGACATAGAGATTACAGTTCTTGGCCTATTTCTCCCCATATATAATTTAACATAATATATCTTATGCGACTTAATCCAATGGGTTTACAGGGTTAGAATTGCCTTTAAAGTACCGACCTAGGAAACCCACCCTTCTGCTTTATGGATAGGAAATATGAGCAAATCTGTTGACCGCCTTATCGATGTTATGGCGCGCTTGCGCGATCCGAAAACGGGCTGTCCGTGGGATCTTGAACAGAACTTCAAAACCATCGCCCCCTACACCCTCGAGGAAACCTACGAGGTTGTCGAGGCGATCGAACAAAACGATCCTAAGGCCATCGCTGACGAACTTGGCGACCTCCTCTTTCAGGTCGTGTTTCATGCCCAAATGGGTCGTGAGGCTAACCTCTTTACCCTTGATGACGTCGCGAACCGTGTTGCCGACAAGATGATCGAACGCCATCCGCATGTGTTTGGCGACCGTAATGCCAAGACCGCCGAGGCTGTATTGACGAATTGGGAGGCTGATAAGGCTGTCAAACGCGAGGCCGAAGCCAAAGCTGCGAATAGGGCGATTAGCGCCCTCGATGGGGTGACGACATCCCTTCCCGCCACGACGCGTGCCGTGAAACTACAAAATCGCGCCGCGCGCGTAGGATTCGACTGGACCGATGTGCGCGATATTCTGGCAAAGATCAAAGAAGAAACAGCAGAGCTCGAATCTGAGATCGCTATCGAGAAGAATAAAGATGCCGTCGAAGATGAGCTCGGCGATTTGTTCTTTGCACTGATTAATCTTGCACGGCGATTGGAAGTCGATCCTGAGACCGCATTACGCCGGACCAACCGTAAGTTCGAGCGTCGCTTCCGCGAAATTGAAACGCGCCTTGCGGCTCAAGGCCGCACTATCGCTGCCGCGTCCCTCGAGGACATGGAACGCATCTGGGTTGAAATTAAGACGGAAGAGAAGCGCGTGAAAAAGGCTGGGTAAGCTTTAGTTCGAAAGTCCCAACATAATTTCCATATTCTGAACTGCGGCGCCGGATGCGCCCTTGCCAAGATTATCGAGACATGCCGTT
>Ga0206921_10068_pt1 | contig 30467 bp, 25 predicted proteins | sample Alteio_BWOrgHeat_66_FD_152930 | JGI IMG/M metagenome (GOLD analysis project Ga0206921, IMG submission 152930) | Enriched cells from forest soil in Barre Woods Harvard Forest LTER site, Petersham, Massachusetts, United States -... | ecosystem: Environmental > Terrestrial > Soil > Temperate forest >...
TAAAACTTTCATTCTAAATTAAATTAGATAATGACCATGAAAAAGACATTTAAAATATATTTACTGGTGCCGGCACTATCGCTACTGGCACCAGTTGCAAAAAGAGCTTTGAGGAATTAACTCAAAACAATAATAACCCAACCAGCGTACCGGCAGCATTGCTGATGAACGGCGTATTAACCAATTTACCAGATTTGCCTGATGGCGGTACAACCAGCAGTACACAAGGCAGCATGGTGTACGCAACAGCATCAAACAAAGATGAGATATGGAGCCAGTATTATATTTATAACTATAACTACTACGGTAACAATACTTATGATTTTGATAGTGGGGCTGATTATTATACCACATTAAATAACGTAGTACAAATGGAAGCAGTTGCTGCTTCGGCAGGTGGTGCAGCCGTTAACCCTTATGAAGCGATGGGTAAATTCTTCAGGGCTTATTTTTTTAGCAAAATGAGTTTGGAAAGAGGCGATATCCCGATGACCCAGGCATTAAAGGGTGTTACTAACCTTACCCCTGTTTACGATACTCAAAAGGCTGTAATGGTACAATGTTTAGCATGGCTTGAAAGCGCCAACGCTGATATGACTCAATTGATAGCAAACCCATCAGTTGGTGGCACAGGTTTAGGTGCAACCATGGGTGGCGACATCTATTTTGGTAATAACCTGGTTGAGTGGCAAAAAGTGGTTAATACTTTCAGATTAAGGTTACTGTTAGAACTAAGCAAACAGGCAACAGATGCTGATTTGAACGTACCATCACAGTTCAACAGCATTGTTACCAACCCAACAAAATACCCGCTGATGCAAAGTGCTGATGATAATTTGCAATATGTATTTGTAAGCCCTACAAACTATTATCCGCAAACGCCGGATAACTTTGGTCAAAGCGGTTCAAGACAGAATACATCTGCAACTTATATTGGCTTACTTACTAAATTGCAAGACCCGCGTGTATTTGTAACTGCTGAACCTGCAAGATACCTGGTTGATACCCTGAAACAAAGCCCAACCGATTTTAAATCATTTGTAGGCGCCGACCCGGGATTAGACCTTGGTGTAATGTATAGCCAGGCTGGTTTACAACGCTATTCGTTCCTGAACCGTAAACGCTACTACTCAACTTATACAGGTGAGCCAAGTATACAAATTGGTTATGCTGAGTTACAGTTTAACATAGCTGAAGCTATAAACCGCGGCTGGACTGCAGGCAATGCCGAAACCTATTATGAGGCTGGTATACAGGCTTCAATGGCTTCATACAGCATCCCAACAACCGGTTCATTTACAGCATACTTCTATCGCCCGGGATCAACAAGTGTTACCGTGTTAGGTAATTATGATGCTTACACTATTAACACTAACTGGAATACTTATTACAACCAGGCAGGTGTAAAATACGCTGGTGGCACAACCGGTTTAACTCAGATATTGCAACAGAAATACCTTGCATTATTCCGTCACTCAGGTTTGGAGTCGTACTTTACCTACCGCCGTACCGGTGTACCAACCTTTACTACAGGTCCGGGCACTGATAACGGTCAGCGTATAGCACAGCGTTTCCAATATCCGCCAAGCGAACGTACTGCAAACGCTGTCAATTATAATACAGCATTAGCTAACCAATATGGTGGCAATGATGATATAAATGGCATTATGTGGATACTGAAATAGTAACCACTTTCATAAATTGGGAAGCCCATTCTTATACAGGATGGGCTTTCTTTTTTTATATGATTGTTTCATCTCCCTAAACTCTATCCTACTGTTCAATTAATATTCTCCCTCTTTGCAAGAGCCCCACCAGCACTTTTATTTACCAGGTCATTTTTAATAACTATTATTCTTATTGCAAAATTCCGGTTGTACTTAACACCAACAACGTTAACTATTAAGTAACTTTACAGGTCGATATTCTTTGTATTCAACAAAAAATATCTCGCACAAACCAAACATTATTAACTACAACATGCGTATAATGATCTATCATACCGAATGAGTGCGTCAAACAATAATTCACATACAAAATTGAGATTTTCCTTTACGTTAACATTTTTATTATTTTATCTAACCGGTTTTGCTGCTTTTAGCAATGGCAGTATTGATAGTATTAAAAGTTTGCTCCCTCCTTTGCTTAATAATACCAATGCCGACACGGCTACCATAAACCGCTTAAATAAACTTGCTGAAGATTATTTTCATACCAACCCCGATAGTACGTACTACTATGCAAAGAAAAGTATTGCGTTGGCTAAAAAAATAAATTACAGTGCCGGTATAGCCCGTGGCTTATTGCAAACAGGCCATGTAAGTTATTTTAACGGTAAGACGGCAGAAGCGCGACAAGATTTTGATGAAGCAACAACTATCTTTAAAAACCTGCGTGATTACAAAGGACTAAGTGCCTGTTACATATCTTATGGACGCATGTACACGCTGCTGGCCAACTACAATCAGGCCCTTAACTATCTTAATTTAGCAACAAAGGCAAACAAGCATATCAATAATGAAGTGGGGTTAGCTGATGCCTATAAAAACATTGGCATTGTTTATTATGCCATGGGGCAATTGTCAAACTCGCTCGATTTTTATTATAAGGCCCTGTTTATTGCGGTTAAAAATCATTCCACTATCCTTTCGGGCGAAATATATAATGACATAGGCGTTGTTCTGCAAAATATGGGGGTATACCCTAACGCACTTGAATATTATAAAAAAGCGCTCAATATTATTCAGAATGAAAATGATTTGCAGGGCGTTAGCACCATGAATGAGAATATTGGCGAAGTTTTACTTGCCCAAACATCATATGATAATGCCATTGTTTATTTAAAAAAGGCATTAGCTATCACCAAAAAACAAAACGACATTGATGGCTTAAGTTCTGTTTACGCCGATCTGGGTTTATGCTATGCTCATAAAGATCAAATGAAACTGGCTATCAGCTATCTTGATACAGCACTGGGTTTAGCAGAAAAATACAAATTTGTTTATAATCAGGCATACGCGTCAATAGGCTTAGCCACAGTGTATAATATGCAAAAGGATTATAAAAATGCTTATAAGTATGCAATGGAGGGGCAGGCACTGGCTTTAAATCTTCGCAATTTATCAGTACGCGCCAGTGCCGCTTTACAGCTCAATCAAACTTTAGCGGGCTTGGGGCAATATCAGAAGGCCTATGTTTTATTGAACCAATATATCGACCTAAAAAATCAGCTAAAGGATAATGAAAGTATACAAAAGCTTACCTCCTATAATTACGAGCTGAACTTTGTAACCAAACAACGCCAGCTGGAACAGCAGCAACGAGTGCATGAACTGCTATTTCAACAAAAAATACATAATCAACGGTTGTTGAATACCATTTTCCTGATTATTATACTCGCAATGATAGCTACTTCAGTTGTTTATTACCGGCAAAAACAAAAGCAAAAAAGGATAAATGCGATGCTGGAAGACAGGAACAAAGAAGTATTGCAACAAAAAGCCAGCATTGATGAACAAGCACACAAATTAAATGAGCTTAATATATTAAAAGATAGGCTTATTTCGGTATTAGCACATGACCTCAGGGCACCGCTCAGTACACTACGCGGGCTGTTTAGTTTATTGCAGGATAACACCATCAGCCATAGGGAACTGGTTGAAATGATACCCAACGTATTAAAAAACCTCGAATATACCTCCGACTTTCTGGATACTCTTTTATTTTGGATGAACAGCCAGATGGAGAACTTTGAAAGCTCGGTAAAAAGCTTTTCTATAAAAGAGATAGTGGCTTATGAGATAGAACATTACCAGGAACAGGCTGCACTAAAAGGAATACAACTAATTGACCATGTACCGCATTACCTGATGGCTACCGCCGATCCCAACTCTATAAGGATTGTGATACGCAATTTGATAACCAATGCCATCAAATTCTCAAAGAAGAATGATACTGTGGAGATCTATGCCTCACCTGATAATGAACAAAACATACTGATCAGGATAAAAGATACCGGTATAGGTATTCCGCCAAAACAACTGGCCAAACTTTTCAAAAGCAAAATTGACAGCAAAACCGGCACAAATAATGAGTCGGGTACTGGCATGGGCCTTATGTTTTGCAAGGATCTGGTTGAAAAATGCAATGGCCATATATGGGTAACCACCGAGCAAAATGTAGGCACTGAATTTTCATTCACCGTACCGGCAAGCTTAGCCTAATAAACTTGCCGGGCAACCATTGCCGGGCAGCATTCGTCCTATACTATAGATGAAATTTGTTTTTGCCAGCTATGTCTATACTCATGAATTTAATGATCCGGTTAAATGGTTAAACAGGATCAGGTTTTATACCGGGGTATTGGATGAATTAGCCAAAACCCACCAGGTACTAAGCATTGAGCAGATTGATTATGAGGGTGAACACATAAAAAATGGCGTACAGTATTTTTTCAAACGCTTCTCCCATAGCTTATTCCCTGTTGAATCACATCGTTTTATTAAGCAGCTAAATCCTGATGTAGTGGTGATACAAGGCCTTCATTTCCCATTGCAGGTTATACAGTTGCGGCTGTTCCTGGGTAAAAGAACAAAGATCATCATACAAAATCATGCTGAAAGACCGTTTACGGGGCTAAAAAAACACCTGCAAAAATTAGCTGATAGGTTTACCGATGCTTACCTGTTCGCATCACATAATATGGGTGTGGAATGGATTGAAAAAGGTAACCTGGTATCGGTTAAAAAGATACACGAGATAATGGAGGTATCCTCGGTATTTACACCGATGGATAAAACTGCGGCCATTCAAAAGATCGGTATTACCGGCAACCCTGTGTTTTTGTGGGTGGGTCGGCTGAATGAAAACAAAGCTCCTTTAACCGTTATAAGGGCCTTTTTGCAATTTGCTAATGTGCAGCCCGGGGCACGTTTATACATGATCTATCATACCGATGAGTTGTTACCCCAAATAAAAAATGAGCTTGAGTTATCTCCTAACGGGAAAGCAATCAAACTAATAGGTAAAGTGCCTCATGACGATCTGCAATACTGGTTTAATAGCGCCGATATTATTATTTCAGGGTCCTATTATGAGGGCAGCGGAACTGCGGTTTGTGAGGCGATGTCGTGCGGGTGCATGCCTCTGGTAACCGATATTAATTCATTTAGGATGATAACAGATAATGGCCGCTGCGGATTACTTTATGAGGCGGGAAATGAAGATGCTTTGTTATCAGCATTAATACAAACGCAGCAAATCAGCATCGCCGAAAAACAAAAAATCTCGCTGGAATATTTCAGGTCGAATCTCTCTTTTGAAGCCATCGCTAGAAGATTTGGGGAAGTTGTTCTATCAATAAGATAAATAAATAAAAAAACCGGCAAAGTATTTCTACTTCACCGGCCGGCAACAAGGTTTAGGTTGATTTTACTTATTACCAAAAACGTAGAATACTGATAGATTAAGCCCGTTATTTATAAAATCTAAATTTAGGTTATCACTATTCCCATCCCCCATGTTGTGGTTATTATCTTTTGTATGTGCATATTGTAGATTAGCAATGGTGGCCGAAAGGCCGATATTCTTGGCCGGATAATACACAAAATCAAGATTAAAACCTGCTGTATACCCGTTACTGGTTGTGTTTTGGTTATAAGCTGCAGGTTGCTGGCTATAAGTTAGCTTTTGAGTGCCACCAAAATATCCTATCTGTGGCCCCATGCGGAAACCTATTTTGTCGTGATACATAAAATACTTTCTTATAAAAATTGTGGCACTATAATTTTTTGAGGATTGCGTTGAAACATCAGCACCATCCTTGCTATTTTGCGATCCCGAAGTGTATGACAAAGCAGCGCCTATGTCCAGCTTATCTGCAATAAAATAGCTGTAATTGGGCCCGGAACTAAAATTGGTGAATTTGTAATTTGTGATTGATGGGGGACTAACAACAGGGTTTACATCAACGTTGTTGCTTTGTTGATACGTGTATCCCAAATTAACCCCCAGGTTTTGATCACCTTTTTCAGTTTGCGCTTTTGAGATCTGCATTGCAAATAAAAACGCTGCGATAAAAATCATTAATTTTTTCATGTGTTTCATTGTTTAGTGAGCAAGCTAAACGGGGTAAAAACACAGATATTTCACCAAAGAGGCCTGGTAAATTGTTAATAAATGTTAAGTGTTAAATATTATGTTAATGTATTAAATATGAATAACATAGTCCTTAAAACGGCGTTTAACTGGGTTTTAGCGTAGATGAATGATCTATTTTAAAGGCTTATAATATATTATAGAGAGTGTATGTAATCAGACTGATAAATTACGTGGTATGTTCGTCTCCTATCATCTTTTTCTCGATCCTTCTATCAGGGATAAACCATATACATGCTACTGCCCCATACAAAACAAAACTGATACAGGGATTTATCCAGGCCAACCCTATGGCTATGGCGTAGATAACAACGGATATCCTCCCTTTAAAATCGTTACCAACAGCTTCAGCCAGCAGGGAATTTTCACCTTCGTGCCTTATAAGTGAAAGAACCAATATGCGGTAGGCTACGCCGCACATAATTAATGATATGCCATAAAATATAGTGGGCCATTTGGTAAAGTTATTCTCACCCATCCAGGCGGTAACAAACGGAACAAGCGACATCCAGAACAACAAATGCAGATTGGCCCAAAGTACTGCTCCATTTACCGACTTTACCACCTGGAACATATGGTGGTGATTGTTCCAGTAAATGCCGATATAAATAAAGCTAAGTAAGTAGCTTATAAATACAGAAATAAGAGGTTTTAACAATTCCAGGCTATCGCCATGCGGCACTTTAAGCTCCAGCACCATAATAGTTATAATAATGGCTATCACACCATCGCTAAAAGCCTCTAAACGTCCCTTATCCATAGAACCGAAAATAATAAATATTTGTGAGATTGGTAATGACTAATGACGCGAAGCAAATGACCAATGACCCAATGACAGCGAAGCGAATGACTCAATGACCAAAAACATCCTTCAAAACCCTTTTGGCGGCGTAATAACCGCACATGCCATGCACCCCTCCTCCCGGCGGCGTTGCTGCTGAGCACAGGTAAATACCCTTTGCCGATGTTTTATAGGGCGACCATCGCAAAGCAGGCCGGGTAAACAGCTGACCAATATCAATCACACCGCAATTAATATCGCCGCCTATGTAATTAGGGTTATATTCCTCAACTTGTGCGGTATTCATGGTGTGTTTGGCCAGTATCCTTTCCTTAAAACCCGGAGCAAAACGTTCTATTTGGCTTTCAATAGCATTAGTCATATCCACGGTTGATCCGTTAGGCACGTGGCAATAGCCCCAAACCGTATGTTTACCGGCTGGTGCACGTGTGCTATCAAACAGGCTTTGCTGGGCCAGTAAAACAAATGGTTTTTCGGGGTGACCGCCGCTCCATGTTTGCTGCTCGGTGTAAGCAATCTCACGCATCGTATTCCCTATATGTATTGTGCCTGCCTGCGTACACTCAGGCGCAGTAAATGGTATAGGTGCATCAAGTGCCCAATCTACTTTAAAAACACCCATGCCATATCTGTAACGTTCCAGTTGCCATTTGTATAGGGATGAGAATTTGTGCCCGGCTATCTGCAATAATTGCTTTGGCGATACATCAAACAAAACAGCATGCGACGATGGCAATTGATCCAGCGATTTTACATAAAAATCAGTTTCAATCTTCCCGCCTATCGATACAAAATAGGAAGCAAGCGCATTAGCGATACTGTTTGAGCCTCCTTTGGGTATAGGCCAGCCCTGCAAATGCCCGCAAGCCATTAAAACCAGCGCGATTGCAGATGTGGCTACATTGGTTAGTGGTTGCATGGAGTGCGCAGCCATACCAGCCAGTAATCCTTTTGCCTTTTCAGTATCAAACCTATGCGCAAGATAAGCGGCTGACGTCAAGGCGGGCAATCCAAACCTTGCCATAGCCAGCGGATGTTTTGGAAAATGCAGCGGCCCCAGCACATCTGGTGCAATCAGGGGCCAGTCGTTAACAACAGGCAGCATCAGGTTCAGGTAAGCCTGTTCATCACCTCCAAGCAAGCGGGCGGTTTCTTCAACAGATTTTTTAAGCACGGCTGCTGTACCGTCATCAAATGGATGAGCTGCTGCTATTTCGGGATAGATGTATGCTAATCCATGATCTGCCAATGGCAGTGTTTTAAAAAACGGTGACCCTGCAGCAAGCGGATGTATGGCCGAACAAATATCATGCGTAAAGCCCGGCAAGGTAAACTCTGCTGAACGTAGTCCGCCGCCTATCTCACTTTTCCCCTCTACTATTAATACTGATAAGCCCTTTTGCTGCAATAGTATAGCAGCAGCAAGCCCGTTCGGCCCTGAGCCAACAACTACTACATCAAAATCACGTTTATCAAGCTTCATTTAGACAAGTAAAGTATTATACACGATGAGTATCGCTTTTCCATTTTTTGATAGCTTTTTTAATATCAGTAGGTGATAAGTTTTCGACTGCGGCCCTGTCAACAAGTGGCAATAATTCATCATCAGGTGCAAAGCGTAAGGCGGCTATCTGTGCTATGGTTATGCGGCTGTCGATAGGTTTGCGGGTAAGTATAAAATATCTTAGGCCTTCTTCAGCGCGGATTGCTCGGTCCTGCGCTTTTAGCGGAAACTGGCGCATGAACACAAATATTAATGCCACACAAATAAATAGTAAAGCAATAAGTATATCGCTGATATATCCCCCCTCATTGGGTGAATGCCTTACAACATTTACTACCGATGCAATTACCCCAATAAGGATTAAACCACTGAGTAGATAGTGATAACCCTTTGCATAACGGTGATGGTTAGCAAAATTTTGCTCGTTCATGATTGATTTATTTTTTATGCCAATATACCATTATTTGATTCACACAGCAGCTTATTAAAATGACATTACTGTTGACTTTATAACCGAACAAATGCGCTACAACTGGGTTAAACATTAAATAAATAGTTTATAATTATGGCAAATACATCAATTTCATACAAGCCAACGTTCACCATAGGTGGCGACTTAACCGTTGACCGTATGGGCTATGGCGCAATGCGCATTACAGGCAAAGGCATCTGGGGGCCGCCAAGTGATAAAGGCGAAGCTATCCGCGTATTAAAACGTACAGTTGAATTAGGTGTTAATTTTATTGATACCGCCGACAGCTACGGCCCGTATGTATCAGAAGAGCTGATAGCCGAAGCGCTCCATCCCTATGTGGCCGGACTGGTAATTGCTACCAAAGGCGGTCTTGAACGTACCGGACCTGATCAATGGCCAGTGAATGGGCACCCAGATCATCTTAAATCCGCACTGGAAGGCAGTTTAAAACGTTTGAAGCTGGATCAGATAGATCTTTACCAACTGCATCGCATCGACCCAAAAGTACCTGCCGAAAAAACTTTTGAGTTTCTGCAAAAAGCACAGCAGGATGGCAAGATCAAACACATAGGTTTATCAGAAGTAAGTGTGGATGATATTAAAAAAGCACAGCAGTTTTTTGAGGTAATATCGGTGCAAAACATGTACAGTGTTGATAACCGTAAATGGGAGCCTGTTCTGCAATACACAAAAGAACATAATATTGCTTTTATCCCCTGGTTCCCGCTTAACGCTGCTAATGTTGCCAGTCAGGCTAAACTCAAAGAAGTAGCCGATAAACATGGCGCTACAGTTTATCAAACTGCTTTAAGTTGGTTATTACACCATGCTGATAACATCCTGCTTATACCGGGCACATCAAGCGTAAAACATCTTGAAGAAAATCACAAAGCGGTTAGTGTTGAACTTACTGCTGATGACATGCATCACCTGGATAAGATTGCCGGTTAAACGGCGATTTTATTTAAAAAAAAAGCGAAAAGGTTTAATTGTGTGAAAAAAAAATTACATACAAATTAAACCTTTTGCTTTTTATTGTATCATATCAAAACATTATGAACCACTAAACTCATTTTTTTGATATGAAAACATTCAGACGATCTATGCTATCGCTTCTGGTATTAGGAGCGTTAGGTTGTACAAAGGGGACAGTAAACTCAAACAACACAGCACCTACCGACCAGGCAGCCGACCTGGTCACAACTTCGCTGGCTGTTAATACGGATGGCGCATTTAACACTATAAGCGATGTCTCGGTTGAAGCCCAGGTAAAAGTCAGTATCGATACCCTATGCGGCACCATATGGGCCGATAGCATTACACGCAAAACACCAACAGGTCAGGTTCCGTCATACAACTATACTGCAAAATACAGTTATACTTTAAACTGCAATCCTAACAGCAACACTTTCAGCGGCAGCACAACAGCAATATCATCATATAGCGGCAGTTTTACCGGCCCTAACCTATCATCAACTAATTCAGGGAGTTCAAATTTCACACTTTCGGGTTTAGGAAAAAGTTCAACCACACTTGGTTTAAGCGGTGAGTATAAACGAGCAGGCAGTTATCAAAGTAAAACAGATTCGGGCAGTAACAGTGTAGATATTGTAGTAACCGACCTGGTACTTACAAAACCACAACATATTATTAAAAGCGGTACGGCAACAATTACTGTATCGGGCATGTCAACAAAAACCGGCTCATTTAGCTACAATGGTGTGTTGGTATTTAATGGCGGCAACACCGCAACATTAACATTAAACGGTACTGTTTATACTATTGACCTTTCAACAGGAATAAAAATAAGGCACTAATATCTATAATAATCTATAACAAATGCAAAAGCCGCCGTGGTTAACCACGGCGGCTTTCTTTATAATTAAGACCGATTAAACATCAGCTACTTTGAAAGGCTTTACATCAACAGATTCCCATATTTTTTGGGTGATGTATATTTCGCTTTGCTTCCAGGCTTCCAGTCCCTCTTCGTTTTCAAACTGAAGGATCATAACCGAACCTATCATTTTACCACCTTCGTTTAAAAGAGCGCCGCCAACTACATAGTTGCCTTTTTCTTTCAGGTACCTTGCCCCATCCAAATGGTGAGGCCTAACATCCATGCGGCGTTTTAAAGCCCCATCATCGGTATAGTCATACCCGGTAACAATATATTGATTCATAACGCTAATATAATTAATTAACTAGTTCTACCTACTTATAACAAGCAAAAGCTGCTTCTGTTTAGTTTATAAATTAATCAATAAATTAAAAACTGTATTTTTTACATTTTATATTTTATAACCTATATATTTGCACTTATCCGATTTTGAATTTTATAAACCAATGAGAGATTTTCTACAAATAGAGTTTAAAAAAACATACCAAAAACAAGCCGAACACGCCTATTTTTCACCCGGTCGGGTTAACCTTATAGGTGAACATATTGACTATAATGGCGGCCTCGTAATGCCATGCGCTGTAACTTTAGGCACATATATGTTAGTATCCCCTAATAATGAAGAAGTTTTCCGTTTCAGAAGTATAAATTTTGACGAGCAGTTTGATATACCATTACAAAATGATTATAAAAAAGAAGGCAAAGGCTGGTACAATTATCCTTTAGGAGTGATACAGCATTTTGTTAAAGCTGGCAAATCTTTAAAAGGCCTTGATTTTCTGTATTTTGGTAATATCCCTATCGGCTCGGGTCTTTCTTCGTCAGCATCAATTGAGGTGGTTACTGCTTTTGCTTTGAATGATCTTTTTGAGTGCGATTACTCAAAACTTGATCTTGTTAAACTGGCAAAATCGGTTGAAAACAACTTTATTGGCTTAAATAGTGGCATTATGGACCAGTTTGCAGTAGCCTTTGGCGAGAAAGACAAAGCCATTATGCTAAACTGCGATACGCTGGATTACAAAGCTGTAGACAGCAATTTGGGTGATCATGTTTTAGCTATCATCAACACCAATAAACCGCGTAAGCTGGCTGAATCAAAATATAACGAACGCGTTTTAGAATGTAAAGCTGCGTTAAAAGCATTACAGCAAGAACTCGATATTCACAACCTTTGTGATATTGACACCGCAACGTTTGAGAAATATGAGCATTTAATTACCGACCCGATAGTTAAAAAACGTGCAGAACATGTTATTAAAGAAAACGACCGGGTTAAATTGGCTGGTGTAGCCCTTTCCAATAATAACCTGGCAGAGTTTGGCCGTTTAATGTATGCCTCGCATGACTCACTTCGCGACTTGTACGAAGTAAGCGGCAAAGAACTGGATGCCGTAGTTGAATATAGCAAAACCAACCCGGATGTTGCAGGCGCACGTATGACCGGAGCAGGATTTGGTGGCTGTGCTATAGCGCTGGTTAAGGAGTCTGAGTTTGAAAAATTTGCTAAGGAAGTAACGGAGTATTACACTAAAAAGATCGGTTATGCCCCCTCCGTTTATAGCTCACTAATTGGTGATGGTGTTGGTTTATTAAAGGAAGAACAGGCAATCAGGGTATAAAGAATTTGGATTAGGTATATTTGCCGCTTTATTGCTAAAGAATACCGCAAATGACTAACGACCCGATAAGCAACGATTATAAAAAACTAAAGCTGGATGAACTGAACCGTGCCTCGGTTGATGAATTTAAGGCGCAGAAAAAACTTCCTGTTGCTGTGGTGCTGGATAATGTGCGGAGCATGCATAATATAGGCTCTATATTCCGTACATCAGACGGTTTCGCGGTGGAGCAGATCTGCCTTTGCGGTATTACTGCCCAGCCTCCTCATCGTGAAATTGAAAAAACCGCACTTGGTGCCACACAATCCATAAGTTGGTTATATTTTGAGGATACGTTGCAAGCTGTTGAGCATTTGCGCAACGATGGTTATCAGATCATAGCTATTGAGCAGGCCCAAAACAGCCTCATGTTAAATGATTTCCGCCCTGCCGGGGATGAAAAATATGCGCTTATTTTCGGCAACGAGGTAAACGGCGTAAGCGACGATGTAATGCAGAAGATAGATGCCTGTATTGAGATACCGCAGTTTGGCACCAAGCATTCCTTTAATATTGTAGTATCCGCAGGTATTGTTTTGTGGGACTTTTTTTCAAAGATAGTTGGTTAGAATAGAATCAGGAGTTAAGATTCAGGGATCAAGATATATCAGACTAAATTTATTGTTAAATTAGCTTTTGTTCAACCATTGCACCGATGAACAATTGAACTAATGAGCCAATGAACTTATTCCAAAAGCTTCAGATAAAATCCAATACCAAGTGGTTATTCTTCAATGCACCGGACAATTATTTGCCTATTATTGAGCCTTTGCCTGATAATGTCGATATAAGTTTTGAGCCGCATGGAGTTTTTGATGGCATACAATTATTCATACATAATGTCGCTGACCTTGCATCATCATTAACCGTACTTAAACCTATATTAAAGCCTGATACCATATTTTGGGTGACCTATCCCAAGAAAAGCTCAGGCATGGATAGCGGACTGGAAATGATGGGCAGCTGGGATGAGCTAACAAATCTTGGCTTACGCATTGTTACCTCAATTTCCGTAAATGAAACATGGACCGCATTACGGTTTAAACCCGTTGAGCTAACCAAACTTTCCGATAGTCGCAACGCCAATATCGCCAAAAATGAATATGGTGATTATATTGATATTGAAAACAAACAGATAACTCTCCCTGCTGATATTGTTGAAGCCTTGCAGGATAAACCACAGGCTATGACCTTTTATCAGCAGCTCTCCTATTCTAATAAAAAGGAATATGTAGTTTGGATATTATCTGCCAAACAGGAAAAAACACGGGAGGAACGATTGGTAAAGATGGTTGATAAATTGCTGGATGGAAAGAAGAATCCAGCAGAAAAGTAAACTATTTACCAAGCGTCATTGCGAGGTACGAAGCAATCCCAAACTGTACAGAGCGAATAGAAAAGCATTATCGACTTGCATTGTCGGGGATTGCCACGCTATCGCTCGCAATGACGTGCTGAGAAAAAATTTATAAAAAACGATTGCGTAACCAAATGGTTACTTATATATTTGTAACCGAACGGTTACTCAATATATAATTATGCGCAGAGACGTATTCCAGGCTATTGCCGATCCTACCCGCAGGGAGATCATCAACCTGATAGCCCACAGATCATTAAACTTAAACTCTATTGCCGATAATTTTACGGTAAGCAGGCCCGCTATATCCAGGCACATAAAAATATTGACGGAGTGTGGTTTAGTTACCATCACCCAGCAAGGCCGTGAGCATTACTGCGAAGCTAATTTTAAACAATTTAAAGAGGTATCCGACTGGATAGAGCAATACCGTGTCTTTTGGACCGAGAAACTGGATGCCTTAGGGAAATTTTTGGAAGAAGAAAAATAATGCCCCGTAGAGACGCAAAATATTGCGTCTCTACAGAAAAAATAATTAACCACCTAAATTAAATAATATGAGCACACAACCATTTGTAATTGAACGAACCTACAATGCGCCCATTAGCAAAGTATGGTCAGCAATAACCGACCACAACAAAATGAAGGAATGGTATTTCACACTGGAAGATTTTAAACCTGAAGTTGGTTTTAAATTTACTTTTGAGGGCGGATCCAAAGAAAAGACCTATATCCACCTTTGCGAAGTAACTGAGGTAATCCCAGAGAAAAAGCTTACCCACAGTTGGGTATACAAAGATTATCCGGGTGAATCATATGTAACCTGGGAATTATTTGATGAGGGCGACAAAACCCGTTTAAAACTAACCCATACGGGCCTTGAAACCTTCCCGCAAGACAATAAAGATTTCGCAAAAGAAAGCTTCACCAAAGGCTGGACCCATATCACAGGTACATCGCTTAAAGAATATTTGGAGAAATAAAATCTGTCTCTTTTCTCCCCTTGTCATTCTGAGCAATAGCGAAGAACCTTTCCTGTGGTTCAGCGCTCTGAAGATTCTTCGCTATTGCTCAGAATGACAATACGGGGTAGTATTACTTAACAAAAAAGCCGGACATACATCCGGCTTGATATGATTGGTTAATAAAGGCTTCGTTTTATTATTCACCCTTCAGGGGGTATAGGGCTTAAAAAACCTGCTCAAACTGGTTTACAGCATCCTTGCTTTCTAAGGTAGAATGCCCCATCAGGAACTCATCTACTTTACGGGCACATTCGCGGCCTTCGGATATTGCCCAAACTACCAATGATTGTCCCCTGCGCATATCGCCTGCTGAAAACACTTTGCTTACGTTGGTACGGTAAGTAACATCGTTAGCATTTACGTTTTTGCGTACATCAAGCTCAACACCTAGTTTTTTAAGCAAGCCTTCGTGTTGCGGATGTAAGAAACCCATCGCCAGGAATACCCTTTGACAAGGTATCTCACGCTCTGAACCTTCAACCTCGGTAAATTTCACCGGGCGACCCAATACATCAACTTCCCAGCTCACATCACTTACTCTGATTGCTCTTAGCTCGCCGTTCTCGTCGCCTAAAAACTCTTTAGTGTTGATACCCCAATAACGGTCAGCCCCTTCCTCGTGCGAGCTGGTAACTTTCAGCACCATTGGGTATGTTGGCCATGGCATGTGCTGTGTACGCGCCTCAGGCGGCCTGAACATCACTTCAAACTGTTTAACCGATGCTGCACCCTGGCGGTTTGATGTACCCACGCAATCGGAGCCGGTATCACCGCCACCAATTACAACTACATCTTTGCCAGTTGCAAAAATATCTTCTGCATCAAATTTACTATCGCCAACACGTTTGTTTTGTTGCTTTAAAAAGTCCATCGCAAAATGGATACCCTTCAATTCTCTGCCTGGCATAGGTAAATTACGCGGGATGGTTGAACCACCGCTCAATACTACCGCATCATGGTTACGCACCACATCTTCGGCTGAAAGATCTTTACCTACTTCAACATTGTATTTAAACTCAACGCCATCTTCTTCCATTACCTGTATACGGCGGTCGATGATCCATTTTTCCAGTTTAAAATCAGGGATACCGTAGCGTAATAAACCACCAGCTTTGTCGTCGCGTTCGTAAACGGTAACCGCATGGCCCGCTTTACTCAGTTGTGCAGCAGCTGCCAGTCCGGCCGGGCCAGAGCCTATAACCGCAACCTTTTTACCTGTTTTAATAACAGGCGCTGTAGGTTTAACCAGATTATTGGCGTAAGCTATCTCGATGATATGTTTTTCAATTTCCTCAATAGCTACGGCTGGTTTGTTGATACCCAGCACACATGCCGACTCGCACGGAGCGGGGCATATCCTGCCGGTAAACTCCGGAAAGTTATTGGTTGATGATAATATCTGGTAAGCTTCTTCCCAGTTTTTACGATACACGGCATCGTTAAATTCAGGGATGATATTACCCAGCGGGCACCCTGAATGACAGAACGGAATGCCGCAGTTCATACACCTTGCAGATTGTTGATTTAATTTTTCATCAGAATATAAACCAACAAACTCATTATAATTTTTAACACGTTCTGCAGGTGATACTTTTTCAGGGAGTTCCCTATTAAACTCCTGGAATCCTGTTACTTTTCCCATTCTTAGCTTACAGTTTGATATTGTAATTTTTCTAAAACTTTTTTATACTCTTTTGGATATACCTTAACAAATTGCGCAGATACTTTATTCCAGTTGTTTAACAGCTCTTGGGCTACTTTACTGCCTGTTAATTGTATATGCTTGCGCAATAATGAAAGGATCTCCTCCTCGTCTTTTATTGATAGCGGATCAAGGTCAACCATCTCCATGTTGCAGTTTTCAGCAAATGTATTATCAGGGTTATAAACCCATGCAATACCACCGCTCATACCTGCAGCAAAGTTTCTGCCTGTTTTCCCTAATATCAGCGCGCGGCCACCGGTCATGTATTCACAACCGTGATCGCCTATACCCTCAACAACTGTAGTTGCACCAGAGTTACGTACAGCGAAACGCTCGCCGGCCATACCGCCTATGAATACCTCACCTGATGTTGCGCCATACAGGGCAACGTTACCGATGATGATATTATCTTCAGGTGTAAAAGTTGCTTTTTCTGACGGATAGATAGCCAGTTGCGCACCGGATAAACCTTTACCTACATAGTCATTGGCTTCACCTTCCAACTCAAAGGCAATACCTTTGGTTGTGAAAGCACCGAAGCTTTGTCCGGCTGAGCCTTTGAATTTGATGTTAATGGTATTATCAGGCAAGCCTGCTGAACCGTATATTTTTGAAATCTCGTTTGAAAGTAAAGTGCCTAATGTACGGTCGGTATTTTTCACATCGTAAGTAGCAAATACCGGGGTTTTATCCTCAAGCGCAGGTTTTGCAGTTTCCCACAATTGCAGGTCGAGGATAGCATCCATGCCATGATCCTGTTTTTCGCTGTTATAAAGCGTTAAGCCTTTAGCATTGGTTACAGGGTGTAATATGCCTGAAAGATCAACTTTCTTAGCTTTCCAGTTTTGCAGGTTATCCTTAACTTTCAGGAACTGAACACGGCCCACCATTTCATTAATGGTACGGAAACCTAATTCAGCCATAATCTCGCGCAATTCCTCAGCCATAAAACGGAACAGGTTTACTACATGCTCAGGTTTACCAGAGAACAGTTTCCTTAATTCAGGATCCTGGGTGGCAACACCTACCGGGCAGGTATTTAAGTGGCATTTACGCATCATGATACAGCCGCCTGCAACAAGGGCCGCGGTTGCAACACCCCATTCTTCAGCGCCTAATAAAGCTGCAATAGCCAAATCACGACCGGTTTTTAACTGGCCATCTGTTTGCAATACCACACGGCTGCGCAGTTTGTTACGTACCAGTGTTTGGTGAGCCTCAGATAAACCAAGCTCCCATGGTAAGCCTGCATGTTTTACAGAGCTTATTGGCGATGCACCTGTACCACCATCGTATCCGGCGATCAGGATAACATCGGCATGTGCTTTGGCAACACCTGCTGCTATAGTACCTACCCCTGCTTTTGATACCAATTTAACATTGATACGTGCGGCACGGTTAGCATTTTTAAGGTCGAATATTAATTGTGCAAGATCCTCAATTGAATAAATATCGTGGTGCGGTGGCGGCGATATTAAACCTACACCCGGTGTTGAGTGACGGGTCTTAGCGATCCAGTCATCCACCTTATGACCCGGCAGCTGACCACCTTCGCCCGGTTTTGCACCCTGCGCCATCTTGATCTGCAGCTCATCAGCATTAGTAAGGTAGTTTGAAGTTACTCCGAAACGTGCTGACGCTACTTGTTTAATAGCTGAGCGCATTGAATCGCCGTTTGCCATTTTCTCATAGCGCATTTCATCCTCACCACCCTCACCTGTATTGCTTTTACCACCAATGCGGTTCATGGCAATAGCCATAGTGCTATGTGCCTCATGAGAGATAGAGCCGAATGACATGGCACCTGTTGCAAAGCGCTTCATAATGTTTTCAGCCGGTTCAACTTCATCAATGCTGATAGATTCGCGGTGATGGGTAAAATCAAGCAAGCCACGGATGGTGAAGTGTTTCTCACCCTGCTCATTAATTACACGCGCATAGTTTTTATACACATTGTAATCATTGCTGCGGGTTGCATGTTGCAATAAATGCACAGTTGTTGGGTTAAACAAGTGCGCTTCACCACGGCGTTTCCATTGGTAAATACCACCTTCAGGCAATAAATGGCTCTCAGTGTTCGAGCTGCCAAAACCTATGCGGTGTTTACACAATGATTCGCGGGCAATTTCATCAAGGCCCAAACCTTCAATACGGGTTACTGCCCCGCAGAAGTATTTACTAACAACATCTTTGTTTAAGCCTAAGATCTCGAAGATCTGTGAACCATGGTATGATTGCAGTGTAGAGATTCCCATTTTTGAGAAGATCTTCAGCAGGCCATCATTTACAGATTTTACATAGTTCTTTAATAAGTATTTTTCTTCAAGACTGGTTTCCAGGCTGCCATCTCTCTTAACAGTTTGAATGGTTGACAATGCCAGGTACGGGTTGATTGCAGTAGCACCAAATGCCAGTAAACAAGCAAAATGGTGTACCTCCCAAACATCACCAGCTTCAACAACCAAACCTACAGAGCCACGGCGTCCCTTTTTGATCAGGTGGTGATGCACTGCAGATACTGCCAGTAATGACGGGATAGGTGCATGTTCTGAATCAATAGCACGGTCTGATAAGATCAATACTTCGAAGCCATCATCAACAGCATCCTCGGCATAGCGGCACACACGCTCAATGCCCTTTTGCATTGAACCCGGCAGGCCATCAGCCTTAAAGTAAGTTTGCAGCGTTTTAGCATGGAACATACCTGTATCAATACTTCTCAGTTTCTCCAACTGATGGTTTTTCAATATCGGGTGTTTAAGCGTTACGCAATGGCAATGCATTTTATCTTCATCCAATAAATTACCATTGTTACCTATAAAGGTAGCCAAACTCATTACCAAACGCTCACGTATCGGGTCGATAGGCGGGTTAGTAACCTGTGCAAAGTATTGTTTAAAGTAGCTTGATAAATGCTGTGGCTTGTCAGATAAGATTGCCAAAGGCACATCAGTACCCATTGATCCGATAGGCTCCTTACCATCAACCGCCATTGGCTTTATGATGGTATCAATATCCTCACGGCTGTAACCGAATACCTGTTGGTAGCGGAATACAGAATCAGGGGTAAGATCAGCGAAAGCTAAACGTGGTTCAGCAAGCTCACCTAAGTTAATTTTATAGTTCTCTAACCAGCGGCCATACGGCTGGCGCGATGCTATCTGGTGTTTAATTTCATCATCAGTGATGATCTTACCTTTTTCGGTATCGATCAACAGCATTTTACCTGGTTGTAAACGACCTTTCTTAATAACTGTCGACTCATCAATGGTTAATACACCGGCCTCAGACGCAGCTATAACGCGGCCATCATTGGTGATCACATAACGTAACGGGCGCAGGCCGTTCCTGTCTAACAAAGCACCTACCAGTTTACCATCGGTAAAGGTTATAGCAGCAGGACCGTCCCATGGTTCCATTATAGTAGCGTGGAACTCGTAGAAAGCTTTTTTGATCGGGTCCATTTGCTCGTTGCCATCCCATGCCTCAGGTACCAGCATCATCATTACATGTGGTAATGAACGACCGGTATGTAAAAGGATCTCGATGATGTTATCCAAACAAGCTGAATCCGATTGGTTGTTATCAATAACCGGTAACAACATCTCCATCTCATCATTTGTAAAATAAGAAGAAGCGTATGATTTAAGACCAGAATAGAACCAGTTAAGGTTACCTGTAAGGGTATTGATCTCGCCATTGTGAGCGATCAGCCTGAATGGCTGTGCCAGTTTCCATGACGGGAAAGTATTGGTTGAAAAACGCGAGTGGATCATGGCAAAACCCGATGCAATACGCGGATCAGATAGGTCAGCATAATAATTACGCAGCTGGTAAGTAGTTAGCTGGCCCTTATATATAATGGTTTTGCATGATAGCGAAGTAAAATAAAAGTACTCAGCCGCACCGCTAATGGTTTCGGTGATGGTTTTATTAATATATCTTCTTAGTACATATAGCTTACGCTCAAAATCATCAGTATTGGTAATATGGTGCGGCCTTAAAATAAAAAGTTGCTCACAATCGGGTTCAACAGCACGGGCAGTTTCGCCAATAACTGATGAGTTTACCGCAACTTTACGGTAACCTAATTTATGTAAGCCAAGCTTTTCAATGGCATTGGTTATAACATTACGACAGGCTTTCTTAATTGAAGGATCTTTTGGGAAAAATATCATCCCTACCCCGTATTCGCCGGGTTCAGGCAAGCTCATCTCAAGGTTTGAGCATTCTTCCATTAAAAATTCATGGGGTAACTGAATTAATATACCGGCGCCATCGCCGCTATCCGGGTCACATCCGCACGCGCCTCTATGCTCCATATTTTCGAGCATGGTAAGGGCATTATCAATAATCTGGTTTGACTTATGTCCGTTAATGTTGGTTATAAACCCTGTCCCGCAGGAATCGTGTTCAAATTCTGGCCTATAAAGGCCCTGGTGGCTATCATCTTGGTTCATCGTATAACTAACCGTTTAAAACTAGGTGTAATCACGAAGTTACAGAAAATCAAAAAAAAATTACGATATTTTCTTAATTTTTGGGATAATTTTAAAATAAGACACTCTAAAAATGCCAAAATTTAGGATTTGATAACCATTAAGCGTTTATTATTGATAAAATCATAATCAAAATCATAAAACCGGACAAAATTTTATTCCAAACCCACCTAATTATACCAAATTAGATGGGTTTTAAATGCATTTTTTGGAATACTTGCCCTATTTTATTTTTCTGTTCGTCTTCCTACTGAGTGCATACCTTTACATTAGATTAACATTAATATCATCCTTACGTTACATAAATTTCAATATAGTGACATCGTTCCTATTATATATAACGATAGCCAGAGGGGTAAATATCGCGCTTAGTGAATATGGTAATTAATATTAATTTTGCGACAAAATAGATAAAGTATATGTCAGCAAAAAATAAAGCAGTTTTTTTAGACCGTGACGGGGTATTGAACCAGGAAATGGGCGATTATGTACGTCGTATAGAGGATTTTCACATACTTGATAACTTCGGTGCGCTAAAAACATTGCAGGATAAAGGTTATTTGCTGATAGTTGCCACCAACCAGGGTGGCCTGGCTAAAGGCTGGTATACCGAAGATGAACTGGCAAAAATGCACGGCGAGCTAAGAAAACAATACCTGGAGCATGGTGTTGAATTTACCGACATGTTCTATTGCCCGCATCACCCTGATTTTACCGGGGAGTGCGATTGCCGCAAACCAAAACCGGGCCTATTATTAAGGGGAATTGAGAAATATAACATCGATCCTGCCCAATCTTATTTTGTTGGCGACAGGGAGCGCGATGTTGAGGCAGGTACTGCCGCAGGTGTAAAAGGAATATTAATTAACAGCGATCAACCAATAAGTACGATATTAGATTTGATAAAGTAATATTATACATGGCTTTACCTAAATACTTAAAAAACCTTGATTCACTTTTAGCTGCAATAGCTGGTTTTTATGCTGTGCATTTATATACGGCCTATAGTGGCATCGGTATTTCGCCCGATTCAATTATGTATGCCAGTACAGCGCGTAATATTTATGAACATGGCTCGCTATTAACATTCAATGGTTCGCCCCTGGTTTTCTTCCCGGTTTTTTATCCGTTCTTTTTAAGTATTGCATTATTTATTTCAAGAATTGATACGGTTACAGCTGCACCCTATATCAACGGTTTATTGTTTGCCGCTGTAATATTTATTACCGGTACTATCATATCAAAATTTAAATCAAACTCCCTTATTTATAAATGGCTTATATTAATAGCCCTTGTATTGAGCCCTGCCCTGCTCGAGATCTATACCTATTTATGGTCTGAAACACTGTTTATACTGGAGACAGTATTGTTTGTGCTGGTTTACCGCAACTACATGCTAAAGCATACCATGAAAAGTTTGTGGTTGCTTAGTCTGCTGGTAGCTATAAGCTGTATAACACGCTATGCTGGCGTTACCCTGATAGGCGCGGGCAGCTTGCTGATGTTGCTGGATGATGAACTTGTTATCCGCAAAAAAATACAGCATGTATTAATATTTGGCTTCTCCTCTATCTCATTACTGGTATTAAACCTGATAAAAAACCGCCTTTCAACAGGCCTGAGCACCGGTACCCGTGAACCTGCGGTAACTCCGCTAAGCAGAAACCTGTATTATGCCGGCACGGTTATGTGCGATTGGATGGGATTACCCAATAAATTCTATCCGTATGCAATAGCTATCGCATGTATTATATTATTATCGCTGGTTGCCTTACTGGCATGGCGGGCCTATAATAGGAAAATGAACACCACGGAAAACATTGTAATTATGTTTGCCGCATTTTATGGTATTTTCATTCCTGTTTTGGCGAGTGTATCGCGCTTTGAGCCGCTTAACAGTCGTTTGCTATCGCCGATGTTTGTTTGTTTGCTGATAGCCTGCACTAGTTGGGTACCAGATATATTGAGCGGATTACAACTTAAAAAACAGCTGGTATATGCTATACCATTTGTCGTATTGATGCTGGCTTTTGAATACTCCGTAGGCGCAACAGATTATCAGCGATATGATGATGAGGGCGATTACGGCGTACCGGGTTATACAGATGACGACTGGAATACTTCAAAATTCATCACCTTCCTTAAAACACATAAGGATATTTACAAGCATGATGTGCCCAAATATTCTGATGCTGATGAGGCAGTATATTTCTTTACCGGCACTACCGCTACATTACTGCCACACCGCTATTTCACCAATACTGTAGCCCATTTTTATGGGGTTAAGCACTATTATTTGATCTGGTTCAAAAATTTAAACAATACGGAGCTGATCGGCCTGAAAGACATCCAGCAAGAGCATAAATTAACCACGCTATACTCATTTCCCGAAGGCGCGGTGTATGAGTATAATGCCGATGATAAATAATTGAATTTTCATTCATCGCTAAACTTGTGCTAACATATTCTTATTCAGCAAACTATTGCACGCAATTCTATTTTCTCAACAATTACCAAAAAACCTGAAAAAATTGCTACTTTTGTATCCCGTACACAAACATTTTATTCCGGCTTAAAACCGGTATTAAAATCACAAAAAATTTATGACTAAATACATTTTTGTTACGGGCGGCGTTACTTCGTCGTTAGGAAAAGGCATTATTTCAGCTTCACTGGCTAAACTTTTGCAATCGCGCGGCTACAGCGTAACTATTCAGAAATTCGACCCCTACATTAACATTGATCCCGGCACGCTTAACCCTTATGAGCACGGCGAATGCTATGTTACTGAAGATGGTGCCGAAACCGATCTTGACCTTGGTCACTACGAGCGTTTCCTGAATACACCTACCTCCAAAGCTAATAATATTACCACCGGCCGTATCTACCAAAATGTAATCAATAAAGAGCGTGAAGGTGCTTTTTTAGGTAAAACAGTACAGGTAGTTCCCCACATAACCGATGAAATAAAAAGAAACATCCGCATACTGGGCGAAAGTGGCCAGTATGATATCGTGATCACCGAATTAGGTGGTACCGTGGGTGATATTGAGTCATTACCATACATTGAGGCTGTAAGACAGTTCAGATGGGAAGTTGGCAGCAGCAACTCGTTGGTTATTCACTTAACGCTTATCCCTTTCCTGGCAGCAGCAGGCGAATTAAAAACCAAGCCGACACAACACTCTGTAAAAATGTTACTAGAGTACGGTATCCAGCCTGATATTTTGGTTTGCCGTACCGAGCATCACCTTACCATGGATATCCGTAAAAAGATAGCCCTGTTCTGTAATGTGAATATCAATGCGGTTATTGAATCAATTGACGCATCAACCATATATGACGTGCCTTTACTGATGCTGAAAGAGCAGCTTGATAAAACAGTATTAACAAAATTAAAGTTATCGCACAAAAATGAGCCCAGCCTTGAAAACTGGAAGGAATTTTTAGGCCGCTTAAAAAACCCTACATCCGAAGTAAGAATTGGCCTGGTAGGTAAATATGTTGAATTGCCTGATGCCTATAAATCAATTGTTGAATCATTTATACACGCAGGTGCAAAAAACGAGTGCAAGGTTAAGGTTGATTATATTCACTCCGAGCAGTTAACTATCGAAAACGCTGTTGAACGCCTGAAAGGCCTGCATGGCGTTTTGGTTGCCCCTGGGTTTGGTCAGCGTGGTTTTGAGGGTAAAATTGAAGCGATACGTTACGTACGTGAAAACAACATTCCATTCTTTGGTATCTGTTTAGGCATGCAGTGTGCTGTTGTTGAATTTGGCCGTAATGTTTTAGGCTTAAAAGATGCTAACAGTACCGAAATGAACCCCGAAACTGAGTTCCCGGTGATCAACATGATGGAAGATCAGAAGAAAGTTATCCATAAAGGCGGTACCATGCGCCTGGGAGCTTATCCATGCGATTTGAAAAAGAACAGTAAGGCTGCTGCTATATATGGCAAAGCGCATATCAGCGAACGCCACAGACACCGTTATGAGTTCAATAATACTTACCTGAAAGACTATGAAAACGCTGGTTTAATGCCATCAGGCATCAACCCGGAAAACAATCTGGTTGAGATTGTTGAACTTAAAAACCACCCATTTTTCATAGGTGCGCAATTTCACCCGGAATTAAAATCAACTGTTGCAAATCCTCACCCACTTTTTATTAACTTTGTCGCCGCTTCGTTGGCTTATGCCCGCAAGAAATAAGTAATTGTTGAATACATAATGGATAGAAATTCGTTCACAGGATTATTCCTGATCATGCTGATAATTTTTGGCTCGTTCTATTTGATGAAACCATCAAAACAAGAGATCAAAAAAGAACAGGAAAGACAGCATATTGACTCTTTAAAAAAGGCAGGTAAAATTGCTACCCCTGCCACAGCAGCTAAAGCTGATACCAGCAAAGTTGCAGTAAAGCTTGATTCCGCACAATTAAAAGGTGCTTTCGGACCAGCATTAGCAGGTACTGAAAAATTTATCACACTTGAAAATAAAGACCTTCGCTTAAAGTTAACCACCCATGGCGGCAGGATATATTCAGTTGAGTTAAAGAACTTTAAAACGTTTGACGGCAAGCCGCTCATTTTATTTGACGGCGCACAAAACAGCTTTGGCATAAACCTGGCTGCGGAAAACAAGACCTTTGATACTAACAACCTGTACTTTACATCGCCTACAAGCGGGCTTACCGTTGCTGATAAGGATTCAGGTTCGGTTACCCTGCGTTTAAACTATAGCGCAACTCAGTATATAGATTATATCTATACACTGAACGGTACTGGTTACAAAGTAGGTTTCACCATTAAACCAACCGGACTGGATAATGTGGTTGCCAACAGCAACACGCTTAACATTAACTGGACCGCCTACCTGAAAAAACAGGAAAAGGACATGGAACTGGAGCGCCGCTATTCAACTGTGTATTACAAAACACTTGATGATAACGTTGATTACCTGAGCGAAAACAAGGATGATCAAAAAGATATCACCGATGGTAAAGCACAGTGGGTTTCATTTAAAGGGCACTTTTTCTCTGATGTTATTTTAGCGAACAACGGTTTTGCAAAAACAAACATTTCAGTTGCAATTGATACCAGCGACCACGTAAATACCAAACAAATGAAGGCCGACCTGCAGCTTACAAAAAGCGCTGACGGCACCTTCCCTATGAGCTTTTACTTTGAGCCGAACCAGTTCCACATGCTGCAGGCCGAAGGTTATAGCCTGGAGAAACAGATCAACTTAGGTCCGGGTCCGTTAAAGTATATCAACAGGTTTGCTACGCTGCCGGTATTTGATTTCCTTAAACAGTTTAACTGGAACTACGGCCTAATCATATTAGCGCTTACCGTTATATTAAAGCTGGTTTTATCGCCGCTTACCTATAAATCGTACTTATCAATGGCCAAAATGAGGGTGTTAAAACCTGAAATGGACGAGATAAAAGCTAAAGTTGGCGAAGATAACCCTACCCTATTACAACAGGAATACCTCAAGCTCTATAAAAAGGCCGGGGTAAATCCATTGGGCGGATGTTTGCCGTTATTGATACAGATGCCGATAGTTTTCGCATTCTTCCGCTTTTTCCCAAGCTTATTTGAGCTGCGCGGCCAAAGTTTCCTGTGGATGCATGACTTATCAACTTACGATGCGGTAATAACTTTCACCCGTATCCCGGTGATCGGCATAGATCACTTGAGTTTGATGTGTTTGTTGATGACCATATCAACATTGATCTATACCTATTTCAATAATCAGATTTCAGGTGCTACAGGCCAGATGAAATATATCGGTTACATCACCCCGGTTATATTCCTGGTTACACTGAACAGCTACCCCGCTGGTCTGAACTACTACTACTTCTTGGCTAACATGCTAACCTTCCTGCAGCAATACCTGATCAGGTTTATGGTTGATGACAAGAAGATCCATGCCCAAATCCAGGAAAACAAAAAGAAACCTGAGGATACCAAAAAGAAAAAATCAGGTTTCCAGGCACGTATGGAAGAAATGATGAAACAAAAACAACTGGACACTGCTAAGAAGAAATAAGTTTTTTTCTTAGTCGGAAAGTCGGGAAAGACCGAAAGTCCGGAAGATATATAAAAAGCCCATTAGACATTTTCTAATGGGCTTTTTGTTTGACAAGATAAATTTGTTTTTAATAAATTGCTGAATGATTAGTAGCTATAAAGATTTTACGATTGAGGTAATTAATGACGGGAATTATACTCATGGATCAGTAGACAATATTTCATCTTATGAAATCGAGTACTACGATGGAGACTCATCCCATACAAGTTCTAAACACGGTATACGTGTTAGTAAAGATGACGAAGAGATTTCAAGTGCTATAATTTGTACGGGCGGTGGAGGCACGATCATACATAAAAGATCATACATAATCAAAAATGATTCAATTTTCATTTGTTGTGGTTCAATGATTTACTCGCTTGCACTCCCAATGTTAAATCTTAATTGGTGTAAAGAACTTGATATGGCTACATCTTTCGAAATCTATGAGTTTGAAAATGATTTTCTAATTCATGGCGAGGTCGAAATATCAAGATTAACCGAAAACGGCATAATAAAATGGCAATTTAGCGGAAGAGATATTTTTGTCACTATTGATGGCAAAAAGGAATTTGAAATAATTGGAGATACAATAAAGCTTATAGATTTTGAGAATTATGAATATATTTTAGACGCAGACGGCAAAGAAATCAAATAATTTCGATCAAAAACACTAAATATATTAGCAAACAATACTTACATTTACACCATGTATGCAATTGTTGATATTGAGACCACCGGGGGGCATGCCAGCGCCAATGGCATAACGGAAATTGCCATATGCATACATAATGGCAAAAAGGTAATCGAGCGCTATTCAACCCTGGTAAATCCCCAGCGTGATATACCTATCTACATCAGCGCGTTAACCGGTATCACCAATGATATGGTACGCGAGGCACCTCTTTTTGAAGATGTGGCGCATGATGTTTATCACCTGCTTAACGGTAAAATATTTGTAGCCCATAATGTAAACTTCGATCATTCCTTTGTGCGTTATCATTTACAGGCATCCGGTTACGATCTGCAATGCAATAAACTATGTACCGTAAGGCTTAGCCGTAAAATATTGCCGGGTATTCCTTCATACGGTTTAGGCAAACTGTGCCACCATCTGGGCATTCCCAATGAGAGCCGCCACCGTGCCGCAGGCGATGCCGAAGCCACCGCGCAACTCTTTACCCTACTGCTGCAAAGTGATAAGGGCAACCATATACCTGACGCGTTAAAACAGCGCTCAAAAGAGCAGGTACTTCCACCCCACCTTCCTAAAAAAGACCTGGAACAATTGCCCAACATGCCCGGTGTATATTATTTTCACGATGAAAAAGGAAAAGTGATATATGTAGGCAAGGCCAAAAATCTAAAGAAGCGGGTAAGCAGTCATTTTACAGGTAATAACCCGGGCCTGCAGCGGCAGGAGTTCCTCCGCAACATCTGCCACATCACCTATCAGCAATGCGGTACGGAGCTGATCGCCTTTGTATTGGAAGCAGTAGAGATAAAGCGCCTGTGGCCAAAATACAACCGCTCATTAAAGCGCTTTGAACATGCGTACGCCTTATATGCTTTTGAGGATCAAAGCGGATACCTGCGATTAGCTGTTGATAAACACCGCAAATACAATACGCCATTATATACCTGTAATACGTTGCTGGAGGGCCACAGCTTACTGGTTAAACTAATCGAAACATTCGATCTGTGCCCTAAGCTCTGTTTTATACAGCGCAACACCGAACCATGCACCGGAACTACCAAAGCATCATGCGCCTGCACCGGCCATGAAAGTGCCGATGATTACAATAAAAAGGTAAACCTGGCCATTGATGAATTAAAACAGGCGTTACCCACCTATGCCATCCGCGATGAAGGCCGCACCGGCGAAGAAAACAGCTGTATCCTGATTGAGAAGGGACAATTTTATGGCATGGGTTATATCTCCCATTATTTTGATGTAGACAACCTGCAACAACTAAAAAATCACCTCACACCCTACCCGGGTAATGATTATATAAAGAATATGGTATCCAACTACGCCACAAGATTTCCGGAGCGGAAAGTGGTGTTTGCGTAGTTAATTTTGTGATTTCGCCGATAGAAAATAACTTACCAAGTTTTAAAAACTTCGTAAGTTTAAAATGTGAAAATTAACTCTAACACCTATTATCACTTATACAATAGAGGAAACAATAAAGATATTATTGTTTCTTCTTTAATGAGGTTAAGTATTCTTCAAAACCATTGTAGTAATCATTAATGGTTTTACTTCTAATTTCAGCCCATCTATCTTTTGGCAGGCTTAATTCTTTTTGATCTGATTTCCCTCCTAAGCTTTGTGTCATTGCCCCCATGCCCGATAAGTTTATCCAACGTTGATCGTAGTTTTCCTCATTTACCTTTTCAAACGTTACTACTTTGTCAACAACTTTCGTTAATGTATCTATATGCTTAAAAGCGTAATCGTTAATTGCAGGCCCAAAAGTCATATTATACTCCGATGCATTAGCTGTTTTATCTGCACAACGGTTTACATCATATCTTGCCCTTAACTGAGCCAGATAAAACCAAAACATACCATCTTCTTTATTTCCCGAATTAAAAACTTCGTATGACAATGCATATAATATAGGAGGAATGTAAACATTAGGATTTTGTTCAACAGAATCAATAAGTTTAACTTTTATAGCTGCATTAGTATTACTGTCAATCAATGATTTAAATATGCGGGTAGCATTTACCATATCTATTTCTTTATAGACACCAACAGGCTCCACAACGTGTTCAGTCACCTGCGAAAAACAAGCTAATGAACATAATACAAGTAATAAGATTAAGGTTATGCGCATAATATTAGGTTTGGCTTTTTATATCACCCCCGCCTTTTCCAACTCCGCTTCCATTTGCTGCTGCATTTTCAGGGCCTCTGCCCTCGCCGCATCAGCAAAATCCTCGCCGTTGCTGGCATATATAATGGAACGGGATGCATTAACCAGTAGCCCGCAATCCTTGTTTATTCCGTATTTGCAAACATCTTCCAAACTTCCGCCTTGCGCACCTACACCGGGTACCAGCAAAAAGTTATCAGGAGCAAATTTGCGGATATTGGTAAATTCTGTGCTTTTGGTAGCTCCTACGACATACATAATACGATCGGCACCGGCCCAGGTATTGGCTTTTTGTATCACGGTTTCATATAAAAAGCCGTTTTCTGTAGTTAAATACTGAAAATCTTTACTCCCAACCGATGAGGTAAGCGCCAATATAATGATCCATTTATTATCATAAGCTAAATACGGCGTA
>Ga0206921_10065_pt2 | contig 30387 bp, 31 predicted proteins | sample Alteio_BWOrgHeat_66_FD_152930 | JGI IMG/M metagenome (GOLD analysis project Ga0206921, IMG submission 152930) | Enriched cells from forest soil in Barre Woods Harvard Forest LTER site, Petersham, Massachusetts, United States -... | ecosystem: Environmental > Terrestrial > Soil > Temperate forest >...
TTGTTAATACCTTGCAAGGCAACCAATTTTTTAATTACAAGGTATTAAATAAGGAAAGCCGATCATGGTCAAACTTCAGAAATTACTATTCCTCTTTTTGTTAATGTCGGCGGCAGGTTATGCAACTGCCCAGCAAATAAAACTAAGCAAAAACGTTCAGTATGCTTTAACGGTTGTGGATACCGCGCAATTTAAGGCTGATATCGCCTACCTGGCCGACGATAAGTTAAAAGGCCGCGCACCCGGTACCGAAGGTTACCAGATGGCAGTTGATTATGTGGTTGGACGTTTAAAATCGCTGAATGTTAAGCCTGCCGGCGAAAATAATACCTGGCTGCAACAGGTTAAGTTGCGAAAGGCATTTGTGCATGATGCTGTTGTCACTTTAAATAATGGGCAAGATGAAAGTGCCGGCACGCGCGGTGGCTACGTTATTTATCCAAACCCTGCTGTCCCCAATGTAAAAATGTCAGGCGGCCTTGTTTTTGCAGGATATGGGATCAGCGAGCCAGGTTTAGGGTACGACGATTATGCAGGGTTGGATGCAAAAGGCAAAATAGTATTGGTTACCCGTGGCACACCCGAAAAATTTTCATCTTCGGTTGCTGCCCACGTGATGAATTCGACACAGATAATAAAAGTAGCGGCCGAACATGGCGCGGTTGGCGTTATCATCTGCTTAACCGATTCAACCGCCCGTTTGCCTAATTTTAACCGTGGCGTTTATAGTGTACTGGACAAACAGGGAAATGTTGTGGTATCACGCGGCTTTTATTCAAATCAGGTAAATGTGTTTGGTGGCTTTAGCTATAGTTTGTTTAATCGGTTCTTAAAGGATTCGGGGAAATCCATGCAGGATCTGGTTGCCCGACTAAAGGCCGGTCAGCCGGATTCATTTGCTATCAACGCCGGTATAAATGTTTCTTATACTTCAACCTACCAGGATATTGTGAGCTATAATGTTATTGGCAAAATTCAAGGCTCCAATCCCAAATTAAGAAAAACCTATGTGGTGCATAGTGCCCACCTTGATCATTTGGGTATCGGCACACCCGTGCAAGGCGATTCCATTTACAATGGAGCCCATGATAATGCATCGGGCGTAGCCAGTGTTTTAGGCATAGCCACCATCTATAAACACATCAAATTAAAACCAAAACGGTCCATCTTGCTGGTGCTGGTAACCGGTGAAGAGCTTGGCGACCTCGGCTCGGGTTATTTTGCCAAACATCCCACAGTGCCCACAAAAAGTTTAGTAGCCGATGTGAATACCGATATGCCAACCATCATCGCGCCGCTGTTATCAATTACGGCTTTGGGTGCCGAACATTCGTCGTTGGCCAAACAGGTTGACCAGGCGGCGGGTTATTTGGGCCTAGGCGTTGAGCCCGACCCGGAGCCGAAACAGGCCCGCTTTACCCGCAGCGACCAGTATAGTTTTGTGTTGCAGGGCATTCCGGCACTGCATGTTAAATACGGCAGCAAAACGGCGGATGGCAAAAACAACCTGAATGATATAGTAGCGGTGTGGCGGGCTAAGTACTACCATAAGCCGCAGGATGATATCAACGGCATTTTTGATTTTGCCGCCGGTAAAAAATATACGCAGCTTAATTTTTTAATCGGCTACCTGGTTGCACAGGGCTTAGCTAAGCCAATGTGGAATGTGGGTGATGTTTTTGCCGTAAAATGAATGCAAAATATCACCTTTGTAAATAATAACAGATCAGCATAATGGACGATCATATTGAAATAGTAGAGGGGAGTTTGTTAACTTATTTAATGTGCCCCGAGTGCGGCACTGTACACAGCGTTTCAGTTATTAATACGGTATGTACAAACGTTACCTGCCGGTCTTCCTTGTATGCACAATATAACTTAAACACCGGGATAGATAAACAGATTTTGCGAAACCGCCCTGCTACCATGTGGCGTTACAGGGAATTTTTACCTGTTATTGATGAAAAAAATATTGTTACCCTTGGCGAAGGTTTTACACCTATAATTCCGATTGGAAACCTCAAAAAATTTACAGGCAATATCGAAGTTTTCTGGAAAGATGAATCGGGTAACCCTACCGGCTCGTTCAAGGCGAGGGGCATTAGTGCAGCAGTATCAAAGGCAAAAGAATTAGGTATCGCCGCTGTTGCTACACCTACCGCCGGGAATGCAGGCGGAGCGTTGGCCGCCTATGCTGCCCGGGCAGGTATTAAGGCAACGGTGTATATGCCGAAACAAACGCCGCAAATTTTTAAGGACGAATGCCGTTTATACGGCGCCGACCTGGTGGAGATTGATGGCAACATCAGCGATTGCGGTAAACTGGTAAATGAGCATGCTTTGCTCAATGATTGGTTCCAGGTATCAACTCTTAAAGAACCTTACCGGCTGGAAGGCAAAAAAACGATGGGTTATGAAATTGCCGAGCAGTTTAACTGGCAATTGCCCGATGTGATATTTTACCCCACCGGCGGCGGCACCGGCCTGATAGGTATTTGGAAAGCATTTGATGAAATGGAGCAATTGGGCTGGATAGGCAGCAGCCGCCCACGCATGGTGGCTGTACAATCCGAAAGTTGCGATGGTATTGTTAAAGCGTTTAATGCCGGGCATATGATTTCGGATTTTACAGATGGCGGCTTTACTGTTGCCAATGGCTTGCGTGTGCCAAAGCCTTATGCGGATAAGCTGATATTGAAAGTGCTCCGTGAAAGCAATGGTGCTGCCATCACCATCAGTGATGGGGAAATGATTATTGCCATGAAAGAAATAGCCCGGAATGAAGGGATGCTTATCGCGCCTGAAGGTGCGGCGTTATGGCAGGCCTTTAAAAAATTGAAATCCACCGACTGGATAAAGCCCGAAGAGAAAGTGCTGCTGATAAACACCGGCAGTGGCTATAAATACCTGGAGAACATAAACACGATTTAGGGAACAAAAAGAAGGTTATGGGATTACCGGCGCAAAAAAAACTTTTTAAGCGAATAACACTGTATCGTATCTGGGCTGATATTTCCTATTTTGTGTAGTAATGAACATAACTTTCGCCAACATCGGCGGTAATAATATTGCCATTTTTAGCCACCACATAGGGTGTAAATTCACTGAAATTAGCAGAATAGTCAAATATTCTACTTACCGGGGTACTGATACCTGTTGCCTGGTATAATCCTACACCTAAGTATTGATAGTAAAAATTGCCATTGCTTTGCACACTCATATTTTCGATAAAAACGTTGCCATAACTTACCATTTGCGTGTAAGTAGCTCCGGCATCTTTAGATATATAAATTCCGCCGATGCCCGGTTCGCTCCTGCTTACGTAGAACCAATTGTTACTATCGATGTAAAAGGCAAATACAAGCGTATTTAAATGCGGGATGGAAGCCCACGTTTTGCCTCCGTCTACAGATTTGTAAAGCGTTTCGGAATTTTGCGCCACGACATACAAATTGCCCTGTTGGTCTTCGGCCGGGGTGTTAAATTCGTGGTCATTTGCAATGGCACCACTTGGAGTCCAGGTTTTGCCCTTGTCCACTGAAATGTATAAAGGCTGGTTTTCTGTAGCAACCAGAAGCTTGCCGCTGCTGGTATAAACTGCCGACGAAACTGCACTTACGCTGAACGGAAGTGTGCCCAATGCGGTCCATGTTTGGCCAGCATCGTTTGAATAATAGGTGGATTCACCCTCAGCAAAAGCAAAGATCTCGCCGGCGGAACTGGAAAGCAAGTAGTCAATTTGATTCGTATTACCCAAACTTTTAACTGCATTCCAGCTGACGCCGTTATCATCCGAATATCTAATGTAGCTTTGTGCACCATTGATACACATAAAAAGCCGCCCACTGTTCAGCTTAACAATACTGGATGCCGTAAGCGTAAAATCCGTAAACGGTATTGCACATGCCGAAATGTGCCATCCTGCCCCTGTAGCGATGCCGGTAGCCGTGGCCGAAGTGGAATCAACTTTTTGATTTTGCGAATTTACGGCGTACACCTCCATGGTTTGCTGCCCGACATCGCCTGCAAGCCACCAATATATTCCAGTCGTGCCATCTGCTTTTGTGCCAACAGTGATTATATTATCTGAATTACAACCCGATCCGACAAATTCTACTTTATACCCGTTCAATGGAACACCGTTTTGGCTCACTTTGACGAAAATGGGATTTGTCAAAGCCTTGCCTATAGTGTCAGCCTGCCCGCTGCCGCTAACAATTTCTATTTTAACCTTCGCTGTTCCGGTATTTGTGGGACCATTTTCTTTATTGCCGCCTTTTGAACAGCCACAATAGAGCAATACCGTTGCTGACATAACAAGGATTAGGTTTTTCTTCATAATTGGTCTAATTTAATGAAAAACATCCGTTCGGATAAAATATATGTCGTAATAAGCACAAAAAACAAAAAACTCCCGAAGTTTTTAAAACTTCGGGAGTTTGATTCCATTATCGCGGAAGTCCGAAAAACCCGCTTAATCCCGGTTCACACAAATTTATTTACCGCTGCCCACCTGCATCGGGTTTACCCCGGCAGATTGCCCGCGGGCTGCGCCTGCGGCAACTTTTTGTTTAAACACCTGGAATTTTGAAGGCTCGGGCAGTTTACCCCAATAATTATTGCTTTCGTCAATATCGCAAGTCTCGCGGTAAGGGTCAAGCAATATCGAGGCTACTTCCTTATCCTGCACATAGAATTTAGATACATGCTTTTCGTTCAACCGCCAAACCTGGGCTGGGATCCGATCTATCTGTTTGGTGCCATCAGCATAAGTAAACTGTACGATGATCGGCATTACCAAACCGCCTTTATTGCTGAAGTTAAGTTCATAGAAATATTTGTTGGCATATTTTGCTTTTTCTTCTGCGGTAAACGGTTCAGGTGCACGGTCGGCCATGGTTTTAGCCTTGGTCATATCCCTGAATTTCGAGCTGTCTACAGATGCAAGTCCACGGTCATATTTCCAGTAAAAATCGCGAACGGTGGTGTCTTTGTCTACATAAAACTGTATCGTTTTATCCTCGCGGTTTCTCACTTTTGAGATGTCCTCGTAATTGTTCACTATCGGCGCGGCAACTTTATTGGCGTTGGCGCCGCCCGGACCACGACCCTGACCGAATTGCGCTGGCAGATTGCCATCCAGGTCGGCTTTTGCAACTTTTACCGAGTCGAGCGAAATATCAACCGGGTCTATCCCATAGAACCACCCCCTCCAAAACCAGTCCAGGTTTTCGCCGCTGGCATCTTCCATCGTACGGAAAAAGTCGGCAGGGGTGGGGTGTTTAAATTCCCACCTGCGAGCATATTCTTTAAAAGCAAAGTCAAATAATTTACGACCCATGATGGTTTCGCGTAAAATATTTAGCGCGGTAGCCGGTTTGGTATAAGCGTTAGGGCCGAACCGCACAATATCTTCGGAGTTGGTCATGATCGGCTCCAGTTCTTTTTTATCCAACTTCATATAGTCCACCTGTGTATAAGCGGCGCCTTTTTTGCTGGGGAATTTATTATCCCAAAGTTCCTCGGTAAGATACTCCACAAATGAGTTCAATCCTTCGTCCATCCAGGTCCACTGGCGCTCGTCGCTGTTAACGATCATCGGGAAAAAGTTATGGCCAACTTCGTGAATGATCACACCGATCATGCCGTTTTTGGTGCTTTCGCTGTAAGTGCCGTCGGGTTGTGTACGGCCGTTGTTAAAGCAGATCATCGGGTATTCCATACCATTTGATGCCTCAACACTTTGAGCAACCGGGTAGGGGTAAGCGAAAGTAAAGCTGGAATAAGTTTTTACGGTATGTGCCACAAGGCGGGTTGAATATTTGCGCCACAGGTTGTAAGCTTCTTTGCCATAATAGCTCATGCACAGTATGTTTTTGCCTTCAACGGGTTGGTTCATGCCGTCCCATACGAATTTACGCGACGATGTCCATGCAAAATCGCGCACATTATTGGCCTGGAAAACCCAGGTTTTTTTCGCGGTGCTTGGGTTGGCTTCGCGTTTTTTGGCTTCCTCCAAAGTAACGATCTCCACCGGGACTTTTGACGTTTTTGCCTGGTTGTACCTTGCCAGCTGGCCGGGTGTTAAAACGGCTGCATAATTGATACATTCGCCAGTGCCGCCCACCACATGATCAGCCGGAACGGTCATTTGCACGTGGAAATTACCGAAGGTAAGCGCAAACTCGCCACGGCCGGTAAACTGGTGGTTTTGCCAGCCCTGGAAATCGCTGTAAACGCAAAGGCGCGGGTACCACTGCGTCATGGTGAATAAGTAGTTGCCATCAGCAGGAAAAAATTCGTAGCCGCCACGGCCGCCCATGGTCAGCCTGTCGCTGATCTTATAACTCCATTTTACATTAAACACCATGTGTTCGCCGGGTTTTAATGGGGCCGCCATGTCTATCCGCATCATGGTTTTGTTGATAGTATAGACCATCGATTTACCCAAGGCATCGGTAATGCTGGCAATTTTATCGCCATAGCCATTGTCTTCGGTATTGGTTTCGGCCCGTTCCAGCGCGGCTGTGCCTGCCACTTTCGGCATGGTAGTGCTGCTTTGGTAATTCGCATTGTCGATGTTGTTGTGTTGATTTTCATCCAACTGCAGCCAGATATAATCCAGCGGATCAGGCGAGTTGTTGTAGTACGTAATGCTTTCGGTACCCGTAAGCCTGGTGTTTTTTTCGTCCAGCTCGCATTTGATGTTATAATCCGCGCGTTGTTGCCAGTATTTTGCGCCCGGCGCACCGCTGGCCGTGCGCTGCTCGTTAGGGGTTGGTAAAATGGTGCCCAACTGCTCAAATTTGTTACCGTGGTTGCTGCCCGGATTGTTCTGGATATCCTGGGCTTTTACAAAGCCGGCAAAAGTGAGCGCAAAACATAATGAAGTGTAAACTTTTTTCATGTCAATTATTATTTAAAAGGTCAGTTTTATATTTAGTCCGAAAAAGCCCCCTCTAAATCTCCCCCGGTAGGGGAGACTTTCAAGATTCTCAAATCCAAACATTCTTTTCTAAACAAATCCAAAATCGAACATCCGAAATCCGAAATTAAAAAGGAAGTCTCTCCAGCGCCATTTTAACCGAAAGCGCAAACACGCCAGCTGAAAGGAAAAGCACCCAATCCCGTCGTTTTATTTTAAGCAAGTTTAAGAACAATATGCTTACGATCAATATGATTGCCACACAAAATATTTGCCCTGCTTCCAATCCCACGTTAAACCCGAACAGACCCCACCCTACGGTTTGGTCCTTTGCCAGCATCATACGGATAGCGTTGGCGAAGCCCATGCCGTGTATCAGCCCGAAACACAAAGCAAGGTAGTAATTTATCCGTGCGCTTTTGCCTTTGTTATCCACCTGGAAAACATTATTGAGCGCGGTAATAAAAATGGTGCAGGGTATTAAAAACTCAACCCATTTGCTGCTGAAACGGATAATATCATATACGCTCAAAGCCAATGTAAGCGAATGCCCGATAGTAAAAGCAGTAACCAGTATCAGCACACGCTTTATATCTCCGATAGTATAAACACAGGCCAGGGCAAGTATAAACAGCTGATGATCTAAAGCATCCTTGCTGATAATATGTTCCCAGCCCATTTTAAAATAAAAACCAAAATCGGACATTGCGAACTCAGCTATTAAAGCACTAATTTAGGGCGTTTTTTTAACTATTAAAATTTCAGTACACTATGGGGGCTTTTATTTTTAAACCGCTATTATATTGTTACATTCTGCTGGGCGTGCATGCCCCGGTAAAACCAAGGACGAAGGTTTTCCACCCCATTCACGTCAGTACCAGTAATATTGAATATAACAGCAAGGATAATAAGCTGGAAGTTATCTGCACCGTTTATACGGACGATTTTGAGGCAGCACTGGAAAAACAATATCATGCCAAAACCGATTTGAACAAAGCCGAAATGCACGCGGCGATGGACGCCTTGATAAAACAATATATTGCTGCGAACCTAAAAATCAGCGCTGATAATTCCCTGGTAAAGTTGAACTATGTTGGTTTCGAGATCAACCGCGAGGCTACGGATGTGTATCTTGAGTCCGACAAATTGCCGCAGGTTAAAAAGGTAGATGTGGATGCCAGTTTGCTGTATAATCTTTTCGATGACGAAATCAATATCGTGCATATTATTGTAAATGGCGTAAGGAAAAGTGAAAAAGTGAATTATCCGGATAAAAGGGTTGAACAGGTGTTTTAACAAATCACAACCTGTCTTAATGAACCTCGCCAAAATCAATCTAATCGCCTATAAAACCGTATGCATTACTTGTTGTGCTGCATTTTTTATAATTGGCCTTAAAATTCTTTTAGATAACCTCTATGTTAAAGGAATGCTATCATTGATTTCTTCAGCGATTTTTTCATTACTGATGTTCCAGCGACCGGCGATCAGAACGTGGCTGCAAATTATAGCCGTGATAATTGTTGCCGTAATGATTATTGGAGAACTGGAAAGAATTTGAGTTTGTATTAACCAATACAAACTATCCACCTGGCGTTGCTAAAAATATAAGCTAAATAATGGTTTGAGGACGGCGGAATTGGTAGTAACAAAACAATTACCCAAGTAAATAACCCCTGTTATTTTTTATTATATTATTTTTTGATAGATTTATAGACCGATTTGATCACAGGCTAATAGCACCCCTCATTGTAGCCAGCAAAACGCCAATTTAATTAGTGATACTTTATGAAAAAGACATTTTGGATGCTATCCGTTTGCATTGCCTGTTGTACATGCGCAAAAGCGCAAATTGAAAAAGGAAATTTATTTATGGGAACCCACCTCCTGGCTGGGTCATCCACCTCGGGCGACTACAGCTTTGATTATTCAAATGGCAATAATATAAAACACAATAATGATAAATTTAACCTGGGTCTAATTCCAACTGTAGGGGTATTTGTATCCGACCATTTGGTTTTCGGCGGGGCTCTTGATATTGGCTATGATCATAAAAAAACCAGCATCAATAACGCCAATTCTTCAACGCCAGCGTCGACAGAGACGGTAAGTGGGGGGCAGTATTCAATCGGGCCATTTATCCGGTACTATTTTTTCGACACAAACCCGTCTAAAACAGTCTTCTTTGGCGAGGTGGTAACGGGTTTGGGTACTGGTAATGGAAATACAACGGAAAGCTCCTCAAAAGCAGCAATATCTACTTTTTACACCGCGAAGGCCAGTAATATGTTTTTATTTAACGCTTATGCAACTTTAGGCGTTACCCACTTTGTTAGTAATACTATAGGTATCGATGCCGCTGTTAATTACTTGTATATGTATCAGCGGTATACCAGTAATTACGATAGCCAAACAACAAATTCAAACGGTATTGTAAATAATAAACCCGGTTCTTTTACGGCCACTTTACCGCAAAATCGCTTTAGTTTAACGGTGGGGGTACATTTGTTTTTGCCTTTGCCCGTAAAATAATTTGGTTATCGATTGTATTCTGCCCCCTTGGGGTCGCTCTCGGATCTAATTTAATCACAACGCCCCGTTGATTATCCGGGATGGTGCTGAAATGCGTTACGCCGAATGATTTTGTCTATTCAAGCGCCTCACCTGGACTTTGTAACAACCAGGCGTTTTTTAAACTTCGATTTTGTCAGATTCTGGCTTATTTTTCGTATTTCCCATTGATTAAATTTATTATCAAAAAAATGTTTTCTTAAAACTTTTGGTTAAATTTTTTGTAGTTGATGTATAAATTAGTTTTTACCCTCTACTTAAATAACAGTTTTATGAGAAAGATTTTTTTAGCGCTGGCTTTGTGCGCCGGCGGATTAACAATTGCTAATGCGCAAACAGCGAAAGGCAATTTATTTTTAGGCACCGGCCTCGGCGCCACCTCTTACACCACAGGAAATTATACTTTCGACTATTCCGACGGCAATAATGTTAGCCAGAATGACAAGAAATACGTGTTTGGCGTGAATCCGCAGTTGGGCGTATTTTTGACGGATCATTTGGTTTTTGGCGGTACGTTGGGTGTGAACTATGGCCACGAGAAAAGCGTGTTAAACAATACCGATCCTACTGTAGTAGGATCGCAATCCGTAACAAATAGTTCAACTTATTCAATTGGCCCGTTTTTAAGGTACTATTTTTTCAATGCTACGCCTTCAAAAACATTATTTTACATACAAGGCGATGCCGGTATAGGTACCGGCAGTGAAAATAGCAACCAAACGTCAACCAGCGCCAGTACCAGTAATGTGTATACGGCCCATGCCAGTAACTTACTGATGTTCAACGCAGCCGGCAGTTTGGGTATAACGCACTTTGTTAGTAAAAGTATAGGCTTGGATGTGGCAGTTACTTACTTATACAACGATGAAAAGTACACCGATAATTATAACAGTGTAACAACAAATGCAGCAGGTGTACCCAATAGTAATTCCGGCACTTTTAAAGCGACGTTACCTCAAAATGGTATTGGCGTATCAGCTGGGTTCCATTTGTTTTTGGGTAAATAATAGCAAAATGTCATAAGTAAAACCGGGCGTTTTTCCAGCATAACCTTGGGAAAACGCCCGGTTTGCATGCTTTAACCTTAAATATATTTCCTAATTTTAAGCCATAAGCTTTAATTATGGAAATCCTTATCAAAGTTCTGATTGCTTTTGTGGCGGTATTACACAGCTATTTTTTATTGCTCGAAATGTTTATGTGGACCAGCCGCGGCCCCAAAGTATTTAAAACTATCCCGGTGGAACAGTTTGCGGTTACCAAAACCATGGCGGGCAACCAGGGTTTGTATAACGGTTTCCTTGCGGCTGGCTTAATTTGGAGTTTATTTATTAGCGATACCGTTTGGCAGCATAATATAAGCCTGTTCTTTTTGTCGTGTGTTGCCGTAGCGGGTATTTATGGCGCGGCAACGGTAAGTAAAAGGATATTTTTTATACAGGCATTACCGGCCCTGGTTGCTATCGTCTTATCTTTACTTTTTTAAACCGATGATGCAAACAGATATTAAGGCCATAGCGATTGACTTTATCAAAACGCTTCAGCACAGGAAATCCGCCGGAGAATTGCTTGAATTTTATCACCCGGATATTGAACAGACTGAATTCCCGAACGCCGTAACAAAAAATGCAACCGTGCGCAATTTAAATGATTTGAAAAATGCTTCGGAAAAAGGCAAGAAGATTTTGCAGAAGGAGGAATACAACGTCATCAATTCGTTTGTGTTTGAAAACACAGTTGTAATAGAAGCGGTATGGATTGGGACGCTGGCTATCCCTTTAGGAAACATTCCGGTCGGCGGCGAAATGAAGGCTTACTTTGCCCAGTTTTTTGAGTTTAAGGATGGTAAAATATTAAAACAACGGAATTATGATTGCTTTGAGCCTTTCAGTTAACTCAGAAGTCAGTGTTTCAGCCGGCCTTTGTTTTTAACCTGGACGTCACCGAAGAAATTTGCAGACATCCTGGTACTCAATAGTAGCTTTTTATTTTAATTACATATTACCTGAACAATTTGCAAAAGCTAATGTTAACAAAGCTAGCGCACTTAACATAATGATAATATGAATTTTATGTATCGTTAATGTAACTTCGCCGAATCCTAATAGAGCATATGAAAAATAATGATCATAAATCCGTGGCAAAAACAGCCAGGAAAGCGGCCGCGGCCGACATTGAACAGAGCCTGCTGAAGGCACTTAAAGCAACAGCATCCAAACTTAAACAAGAGTCGGAAGATTTTGCGAAGGCAATAGAAAAAGGAGCCAAAAAGCTGGCAAAAAAGCTTTCGAAAGAAATTGAATTTGAAAAGGAAGTTCCATCAGCAGATCCGGTAAAATCAGCGCCCGTTGCTGAGGCTAAGGCAGCCTCCGCAAAAGTTAAAGACAAACCTAAGGCTCCGAAAGCCGAAAAAACTGAAACGCCGGTCAGTAAAAGTCCTGCAAAACCAAAAGCAGCAGCAAAACCTGCGGCAGAAACAAAACCAGCGGCAAATAAGCCAGCAAAAAAATAAGCGTTCAAAGCAGCGGTAAAAACAATTTACAGCCAGTTTGGTCGTTCCAATATTTCCAATTTTACTTGCCGAAGTATAAAGCTTACTTCAGCAGGTAACGTATGGTTCCTGCCCCCTCCCTTCCGCATTTGCAAACAGTTGTCGATCACGAACAAATATTTTACAAAAAACCGCATCAATTTGTCCTCAATTTCGGTATAAAGAGAAAACATAATTGTTTCCGTGTGTTTTATAAAAAATTAAATATTTTAAGTGCCGCCATCAGCGGGTCCGTTAACAGTCTTTTTTGATATGAAAAAACTCACTGTGCTTTTTTCATTCATGGTTTTATTGACAACCGTTTGTTACGGGCAAATTGAAGATATCAAAAAACTTCAGAAGCAGCTGCCTTTGATAACGGATAGTATGCGCTATGTTGATGCGTTGAACCGGATGGCCATGCTTTTATATGAAAACAATGTTGACAGTACATTTTCCTATACTGAACGCGCCCGCAGTATAGCCGAAAGGCTTCAATACCAGAAAGGTAAAGCCGATGCCGCCAATAACCTGGGGATTGTGTACGATATGAAAGGCAATCTTCAGTTGGCTCTTCGCTACTACAACGATGGTTATAATCGTTTTAAGGCTATAAATGATACCGCCGATATGGTGCAGGCAATAATGAACATTGCCATGGTTTACCAGGAAATAGGTAAGGACAAAAAAGCGGTAAACAGCTTTAAGAGCGCGATTGAAATTGGCAAGGGGATCAGCCGCGATTCCATTATGTCCTTAGTTTGGTATAACTACTTGATATTATACCCCGGCAGTTTTGCCAAAGATTCCATTCCATTTTATATCAATAAGGCCAGGCAAATCGCTACTAAATACAAAGACAAACGCGTTTTACTGGCTATTGAGCAGTTAACAGCCGATAATTATATCAAAAACGGCCAGAAAGATAAAGGCGTTGCCTTGTTGCAGCAGGCAGCAGCTGGTGCGCTAAAAAACAATCTCAATTATTTAAGCCTGGATATTATTATTGAGCTCGGCGATTCTTTTGCCCCAACCGATTCGGGCATGGCGGTGAGTTATTACAAACAAGCCTTAAATATCGCCCAGCGGAAAAAATACGCAGTTTATATCGAGTCGATCCCGAAAAAATTATATGATTTTTATACGGCCCGCAAGGATACTGCAAAGGCCTTTTTTTATAGCCAGCAACTGCTTAAACTGCATGAAGAACAGGAGAAGGTTGAAAATAATTCGGGGATAGATTTTATTGAATATGCACTTAAGGACCAGGAGCTGGAAGCGGCGCAGGGACAATCGAAATTTGAATTGAAGTTTTTAATTGTAACCGTTTTTATTTGCGGGTTGATGGTGGTTATCCTGGTGATCCTATGGCGCAACTGGAAGCAGCTCCGCAAAACTTCAGATGCTTTACGCTTACAGTTTGAGCAATCAGAATCTACCATGGAAGCACTTGAAGTGATGAACAACGATTATTCGCGCCTCATTAAAATTGTGGCACACGATCTTCGCAACCCTATTAGTGCCATCAGTACTATTAGCGACATGCTGCACCCCGACGAAAACTTGCCCGCTGATATGAAGGAATTAATGAGCCTGGTGCAGGTAAGCAGTAAAAACTCCCTCGATCTGATCAATGAACTGCTGGAAACTGATTTCGATCAACACCAAAAGATCAAACTGGAGCAGGTAAACGTTGATGAAATGCTGCATCAATGCATAAGCCTGCTTAGTTTCAGGGCAAAAGACAAAAACCAGCAGCTTACTTTAAATAGTAATGTGCATGTTAAAATAAAGGGCGAGTACGAAAAGCTATGGCGGGTAATGAATAACCTCATCGTAAATGCCATCAAATTTAGCCCTGAAGGCGCCCAGGTATATGTTGAAAGCAGGATAGTAGAAAGTAAATTACTCATCACCGTAAACGATGCCGGCCTGGGGATACCTGTGGATATTCAAAACAGGATATTCGATCCGTTTACCTCCGCCAAACGTGCCGGCACCCAGGGCGAACAAGCCTTTGGCCTCGGTTTGTATATCAGCAAGCAAATTATTGAGGCACACAACGGTAAAATATGGTTTGAAAGCCAGCCCGGCAAAGGCACCACTTTTTATGTTGAACTGCCACTTGCGGACGGATAATCGCGAAAACTCAGGCAATTCACTACAATTTCTGCTATTAATCTTCGTTGTCTTTATTGAGTAAACCCTGGATTATTTGCTATTGACAAATTGTTTTTTATCGGTAATTTTGCTTTGTTTTTATTGCTATTTGCTACCCCTTTAAATGAAAAAGCTTAAAACACAGATCTTTTTTAAATCATTGGTGCTTATATTCTTATCGGCATACTTAATCGGTTCATTTACCAATATGTTATTCATTCCAAGGTATGCACCGATATCTATTCCGTCTGTTTCTGTTAGGTCGCAAAGCTTTTCTAACCAGGCGAATTATTATGATTTTCATACCAAAAATGCCCTAAGGGTTTTCGACAGGTCGATCATTGAGAACAATTCCTTTAGTGAGTTTAGTTTTATAGCCAAAAGTATTGAGCTTATATTTCCAAATAGCACAACTCCTTGTGTAAATGTCGCTACCATACCGCCCCAAATAAATCTTTTTTATAACCACAGGCATTCTTACCTTTCTTTCTGCACCTTTAGGATTTGATAAAGTAAAAAGCGGTTTTATAACTTGTAACTTTTACAGTCGGTTTGATAAATTAGCCGGATATAGCTTTGTTTTTAGGTGCATAAATAAGCCGGGGTTTTTATAATTCCCGAAAGCTTATTTTTTGCCTATTCGTTATATCGCTTTTACAGTGAGCGCTGCCAATCAACCAATGTCCCGGTCCGGGGCGTCGAGAAATTATTTTTTTTCACAATTAAATTAAAAAAGTCCATCATGACATTTATCAAAACAAGTTTTGCCCCAATATTTATTTTATGCGCACTAATTTCTTTACAAGCATGTAAAGCAAAAAAAATGGTTCAAAAGCCGGTGCAGCCAACCGAAGCGGCTAATACTCCGCCGCCACCCGTTCAGCAGCCAAAACCGCAACCCCCGGTACAACAGCAAACCGCCGCCCCGGTTGCAAAGCCAGATTATAATTTCAATAATATCCAATTTGATTTTAATTCTTCGGTTCTAAAAACAGCTTCATACCCAATTTTAGATAAAGCAGCAGCTGCTATGAAAATGGATCCCTCCGTTAAATTTAATTTGAACGGTTATGCCTCCGTTGAAGGGACTGAAGAGTACAATAAGACTTTATCCCAGGACAGGGCCAATTCTGTAAAAGAATATTTGGTCAATTCTGGTGTAAGTTCTGCCAGTTTAACTGCGTCCGGATACGGTACGATCAACCCGGTTGGGGACAATAGTACTGAAGACGGCCGTGTATTGAATCGCCGGGTAGAAATACATAAGAAGAATTAATATTTCAATTTTTTCAGGAACCGCCCTTAGCATGGTAAATTTAAAAGCCAAAGCTTAGCACCGTTAAGTTTTGGCTTTTTTAATTTTGAACGGAAGTCTTTTTGCAGCGTAAAACGGGCATTATTTATAATGAAGAGTAGCCTGCAACAACGTTCAATTATTAAAATGACGGTTATACAATTCAAATTTGATCCATTTTTTTAACGTACAACTCGTCAACCAAAATAACCAGCATAGCCAGCAAGGGTACCGCCAGAATGATGCCCAGGGCCCCGGATAATGCACCCATGATCAATTGACTGATGAGCGTCAACGCCGGCGGCAGGTTGATCATCTTTTTTTGGATGAGCGGGGTAACGATATTGGCTACAAGGGTTTGGCAAATGATATACAAAAGCGCAACTATAACAGCAGTGCCGGTACCAAAAGTAAGCCCGAGTAATACGCCAGGCAGCATCGCTATCAGCGGCCCAAAGTTTGGGACGATCTCCAGTATCCCTGTTATCAGCCCCAATACCATTGCCACGGGAATGCCGATAACGGTTAAACCAACCGCAATTAAAATAGTAATGAGCACCATTGATAAAAGCATCCCTTTGAGCCAGCCTTTAAGGGCGAGACTTATCCGGTCGATAATATGCTGGGCCACCAGCTTTTTATTTGCGGGAACAAGCACCAGTATACCATCCTTATAAAGTGAGGGGCTGGCGGTAAAAAATATGCCCAGGAACATAATGATATACAGGTCGCCCAGCACGCCAAAACTGGTATTAAAAAATGTTTGCGCGGTGTCGGATAATTTCTTTGAGTTATCGCCCGAAAAGCTATCAAGGACCTTTTGGCCAATCGGCGTTTCATTCAATTTGGCTTTTGCTGTATTGATGGTATGCGGTAAAGAATTGCTCAATTGCGTTACCTGGACTTGAATTTTAGCGCCAATAAACCAAAACAAGGCCACTAAAACTACTATTGTTCCTATCGTAGATATGGCCATGGCAAATTTTCTGCTCAACCTGGTTTTTCGTTGAATGATATCAGCAAGTCCATGAAAATAAACGGCGATGAGCGCACCGGCCAGGGCCATCAGCAATACATTAAAGGCAACCTTAGCAATTAGAATAAAAACCACTAACAATGCAACAATGGCAACAGTTTGCCAAACTTTCCCGATATAGGAGAGTTCTTTTTTGGTGGTATCGATTGGTTTGTTACCTGCGGGCATATAATGGTGAGTTAAAGAAAGAAATTAAAGATACTTTTTATTCCTCAATATTTTAATCTGCCTTAAATTATCGGTTATTTCTTCACCACAGGGAAGGCCACAATCCGCACTTTTGTAAACCCATAAGGCACCAATGTAAAATGAGCTACCGTATCGCTTACCGTACCGCGATAGCCGCCATCCCTGTCGGTTACAGGTTGATTGGCCACACCATCAGTTAGCTGCCAGTTGGGGATCAGCCGGCCTTCGGCCGTAATTTCAATGGGCGCATGTTGCTGGTTCCATACAAATTTGCCATGCAGCGATTTGGTAGTTACCTGCAGGTTTTTTACCGGGTCGCTAACAATTTGTTCAGACAGACCGTAGTTCCAGTTGGAGGTGGGGTAAACGCTAAAATAGTCGCCTTCGTGTTTATCATTGCCCTTCTCCCATCTTTCGCCAAGCTTTAAAGCATAAACCAGCGGCCCTCGTTCAACCGCCCTTGAATTACGACCCCATTTGGAAACACTAACCTGCATCGGCAATTTTAGGCTGATCTTGTCGCCGTTTTTCCAAATGCGGTTAATGGTGATGAGTTGGCCGCCTTTGCCGGTTTTTGTTGCCGCACCATTTATGCTGATGGTGGCTTCAGCGCACCAGGATGGCACCCTGAATTGCCAGTCAAACTGTACCGGTTTTTGAGTTGTTAGTTTAAAGCCGATCTCATCGCTGAAAGGGTAATCAGTCACCTCATCAATGCTGACGGCAGTATTATTTACGCCGACGGTTGTTTTAAGTTGATTTGGACCGTAAACCAATGATGCGAGGCCATTGCCCAAAGTTTTGAACCAAAGGTGACTGGCATATTTAGTCCAGCCCTGGTGCATATTGGCCAGGCAGCAGGTATAACCGCTGCGCATGCCCAGCACATTGTTCATTTCGCGGCCAAAGGGCAGCGAGAAATCAAAAACACCCCTTGCAATTTCAACCTGGTTGGCTACCTGGAAATATTGTTTATTGTTATAATCGTCGGTAGTTTGAGTGGGCAGCGCGTTAAAGGCAATGCGTTCCAGTGCATCCATATAATGGGTATCGCCGGTAATAGCAATGGCTTGCTCCATCGAGAACATCGTTTCCACAACAGCGCAAAGTTCGGTCCCCTGGGTGGGGAGGTTGCCATGCAAATCCTCATCCGCCGAAAAAGTGCCCATGGGCAGCCCGTGCAGGGTCATGATATCGGTAAACCCGGTTTTCATGGCTGCCAGATACGCCTGGTCGCCGGTACGCTGGTAGTTCAGGGCAGGCGCTTTTATGGCCATGCCCACGTTAACGCCATGCCGGTGCATCCAGTCGCTATCGTCCTGGTGCGCGGCGGCATTAATGGCCCAATCGCGACCAGCAAACCATTTACTCCAGGCAAAACATTGCTTGTCCAGCAGGGCGGCTAATTGCAGCAGGCTCTTGTCGCCGGTTTTTTGGTAAAGCCATTGTGCCACTAAAATATTTTCGCTGCCGCGACTTTCGGCCCAATCGCTCCATTTATTTATGGGGCAAACTTTAAGCGCCTGCAATTCATAGTGAAAATAGGCCGTCATGAATTTGATCACCCGCGAATCATTTGTAGCTGTATAATATTGCTGCAAAGCTTTTAGCATCACCATTTTTGGCCACCAGTCTTCGCCTCTCTGGCAATTAGCGAGGTTGATCACCGCGCCGCTATCCCTTTCGGCCCTGGTTATCGGTCCGAAATAACCGGATGGCCGCTGGTGTTCAATCGTCCAGTTGATATATTTTAAAACTTTTGTTTTTAGCGTAGCGTCATCAAGCAGCCAGGCTAAAGGTACCGCCCCATCCAGCCAGTAGGGCGTTTCTTCCCAGCCGTCGCCTCTGCCACCCAGCCAGCCGTTGTCGTTTTTTAATTTGGCATAAACTTCGTCCAGGTGACCGGTAGTGCCATCACGCATAATCTCCAGTTGATCATGCAGCCAGCCTGTTGGGTGGATGGCACCCAGCGGGATTTCGGTGTATAGCGGTTTTATAAAACGATCTGTATTTGTTTCCTTAGGCTGATGATCAGTGATGCGGAAGGCGGCCAGCACGGTTATCACCGTAAAAGAAAATATTAACTTTTTCAGCATAGCGATTCAAATTGATAATTTAAAGGTAGCTAATAAGATTCAGTTTGAGTTGTACCGCTGAACGTCAACCAAAGTCATAAAATTCCTGTTTACGGCCCTTACTATCGTGTTGTCAAATGTCGTTTGCAGTGTTACTTTTTGTAACCCACCACATTTAAAAAAATAATGCTGGTATGCGGTATTTCCAGGGTTTTACCCGGCGTAACCGACAGGTAAAGTTTCAGATAGCCGTCCGTTATTCCCTTCATTGCCTCGTTGGTCGATTTTACAAATTCGGGGCTGATGTAGGTTAGCGATTTTCGGAAAATTAGGGTGCCCGCTGGATCGACAAAAGCCGTGTACGAATACGAGAAATCTTCGTAAGCATGGTGGATCACAATGTCATAAGTAGGCGAAAGATAATCATCATATGGTTTGCCAGTTAAATCACCGGGCGGGGTAACCTCTTTTTTTATGGTTAGCAAAGGGCTTTTGGATTTCAACGTAACCGGCTGGGTTCCGGCAAAGGCACTGTCGGCTATTTTATTGGCCAGCAGGGTTTTGGCTATTATGTAAGCCGTGTCTCTCCGGCTTGGTCGCCACAACTTGTTTGTATCCGAATGCAACACATTTTTAATATAACTATTGGTATAAAACGTCATAAATACATGCACTTTTTCATCGACAATGGTGTCGTCGTGCACGTGCAGTACCATAAATTTAATACTGTCTTTTTTAATATACTTCAGCTTCAGCCAAGCCCAGGCTACATTGAAGATGGAATCGTGGTCAAACATCACCGGGGCGTTCAAAAAACGCTGTTTTTTAGGGCTGTAAATATTTACCGAATCCATGGAAGGGAAAGATATGCGCCATTCGGGTGTAAGCTGAAACCCAACCGGGCTAAAAGAAAGACCATTGTCAAAAACGCGTTTAACTTCGGTGTAATGAATGCCTTTAATGGTATTGATAAGGTTTTTGGTATGGAGCGCTTCTGCCGCTTTTTTTTCTTTCTCTTCCTGGATCTGCCGGCGAACCCGGTTGCATTTGGCGGCAAATAGTAAAATAAACGTAAATAACAGAACAATACTTCTTACAATATAGCGCGTGGATAGTGTTTTATGCATGTTTTATGGGCAGAACGTCGTTAAAAGCGCTAAAATAGTGATTAGTTGATTAGGTTGATTAAGTGAGTGATTGATAAAGTTAAAAGTTAGTTGATTGCGCCAACTTAATCAACTCAATCTAACTTAATCGAACTCAATCAACTAATTCCCCAAGCGCCTGCTCCAAATCCTTTATCAAATAATCAGGTTCTTCCAACCCCACGTACATGCGGATCAATTGGTGGCGAGGGTTGTTTTTATCATAATCATTTAGCGCCACGCCGGCGATAGAGGGGATGATCAAACTTTCGTGCCCGCCCCAGGATACTGCCATCAGGATGTGTTGAAGTTTATCACAAAAGGCTTCTATTTTTTGTACAGAAGAATCTTTCAGTGTAAAGCTGAACATCCCGCCGCAGCCCTGCATTTGTTTATGCGCCAGTCCGGCTTGTTTAAAATTGGGGCTAAACGGCCAGATGACTTTATCAATCGCCGGGTGTTTTGCCAGCCACTCGGTGATGATTTTTGTCGATTCGTAGCTCCGCTGCATCCGCAAAGGCAATGTACGTAAACCACGGATAAGCAGCCATGCCGAATGCGGCGATAACGATGGCCCGATATTCATAAATTCATGGTCGAAGATCCGTTTCATTAACTCCCGGCTGCCGGTTAAAACGCCCGCTACGACATCTGAATGCCCGCCAATGTATTTGGTTGCCGATTGTGCCACCAGGTCGATCCCCAGCTTAATAGGTTGCTGGTAAAGCGGGCCGCAATAACTGTTGTCGATCATGGTGAGGATACCTCTTTCTTTAGCTATCTCCGCAATGGCCTGCAGATCCTGCAATTCGTAACTGAAAGTATTGGGGCTTTCCAGGTAAATTAGTCTGGTATCGGGGGTGATGGCATTTTTAATATTTTCAACCTGCGATCCGTCGACAAAAGTGGTATGGATGCCAAATTTGGGCAAAAAGTTATTGAACAGTTTGATGGTCCAGCTATAAGGATTTTCAACCGATACAATATGGTCGCCTTGTTTGAGTAAAGCCAGTATGGGTACGCTGACAGCAGCAATACCGCTGCTGAATACCAGGGCATCTTCGGCGCCATCCAATGCTGCCAGTTTTTGACGTAAAATATTTAAAGTTGGGTTACCACCCCTTGAGTAAAGCATGGCATCGTACTCCTCGCCCAAAGCCTCCCTGAAATCCTTTACGGTTTTAAACGTAAAGTTGCTGGTTTGTATAATGGGCGGCGAAACGGCATTGAAATAGTTTTCGCGTTCTTCGCCCAGTTCATTAAGTATGTATGATAGATCCATGTTACTCTGTTTGGGGTTTCTTTTTCCAGGTGCAGGCGTAATAGATAATCAGCCCCAGTGCATAAGCGGCCAGGCAGATCAGCGCTGCATAAGGATTTTCTCTGAAAGTGATAAAAATATTTGCCGTTACAAACCAGTACGAAATGATAAAAATCACCGGCACCAGCGGGAACCATTTGATGGTGAATATGCCGGTATTGTCAAGATGTTTGGTTTTTTTCCGCAGCAGAAAAATGGATACGGCCGCCATAGACAACCCTATCGTGTCAAAAAACATCACATATTTCAGCATCTCGCTGAATTTTGCCACAAAGAACAGGATCACAATAATTGCCCCGATAAAAAAACTCATGCCGAACTCCTGTACCTGGGTTTTGGGATTCACCTTCATAAATATGGGCGGCAAAATGCCGTCCTCGGCCATGGCGTAATAAACACGCGGGTTAGCCAGTACATTTACATTCACGTAAGCGAGCACCGATAAAAATATCATGATAGAAGTTATTTTATACCCGGTGGCGCCGAATATTACACCGATCATTTTTGCGGCTAACGCAGGGGTCTTTTGCAACCCGCCGATACCCAGGATATGGAAGTAGGCATAATTGATAGACAAATAAAGGATAATAACAGTGATGATGCCAAACGTAACCGCTTTGGGTATGTTCGTTTTGGCGTTGATAATATCCCCACCGAAATTAATGGTTTGCTGGTAGCCGCCATAAGTAAAAAATACGGCAACCAGGCTCAATCCAAAAGCGGTGATCATATTGCCGGAATAGGGTACGGCGGCCGTTTGTACGGGAACATAATCGCTTTTAAATATGGCGGTGCAGATCAATATGATCATACTCATTTTAAAGATGATCAGCACGCTTTGGGTGCGTGCACTCATTTTAATACCCAAAAAGTTGATGACATATAATACGGCGACAGAGGTGATGGTTATAATTTTTGTGCCGAGGTCGTTTTGTAAGCTTGCAGGCAATAAAAATGGTTTGATATAATCGGACCCAATCAGCGCTACCGCAGCAACCGATGCCGCATTACTGATCACCAGCACCCAATTGATCATAAAGGCAATGGCCGGATGATAACAGTAACTAAAAACCTTGTAAAAGCCGCCCGTCATCGGGTAGCGGGCGCCGATCTCGGCAAAAGTTAATGCGCCGCACAGGCTTACCAAACCGCCAAAGATCCAGGCCCCGAAAAATATATATACATTTCCCGCTTTGTTGGCAACGTCGCTTGGTGTGGCAAAAATGCCCATGCCAATCACTAAACTGATGACGATCATTGTCAGTTCAAAGCGGTTAAGTTTCGGTTTTATACTCATTTATATTATCTAAATGTTTAATTTCTAAATTTATATTTTAATTTTGTTAAAGTTATCCCCTTATTAATTGTTGATTGGATGCTTTAGTGTGCAATATGGAAACTATTTTGAAGAAATTTAAGCAAATATTTATAACTGCGTTGCTTATGCTTCTTATGGTACCCGTAATGGCACAACCAAAACAGGTTGCACCGCCCGCCGCAAAGCACCCCCAAAGCGCAGAACAGAAGGAGTTTTTTCGATTAGTGGCGCAAGCCAACGTTAAATTTATATATCCCAATGGGTTCAGAGAAATAAAGGCACCGGATGATGAGGACTTCTCCTTTGATTATGGATTGGAGTTGCCGGGCCGGCAATTCGAAATATGGTTCCAGGTAAAATCAGAAAAAGAAAACTGGACCAGTTACCTGACAGGCAAAAGCCAAAATACGCAAATGGCCAATCCCGATTCGGTTTATATCGGCCTTGCTGAAGCACAAGCCAGCGCATTTACCGGCGATGGCAAGTTTTTTAAGCGTGATATCCCCCCCGATGTTTTAGCCCGCTATCATGCAGATGCAGGTAAATCGTACCTGTTAACACTGCTCGATCTGCCGCAAACAAAACACTACAAATACGCGCTGTTGATCATTCTCCAAAAAAACCATACCGGTACCATACTCGCTGTTTGCTTCGCCAATGTAAAAGGCCCCGAGTTTTTTAAAAACATCGACAAGGCGAGCAATTGCCTCAAATTTAAGCCCTGAAACACAATGTTGATAAGTTAGCACATAGGACTAATAAGTTCTGTGGCTAAATATTATTTTTGCTCCTTGGGGAAATGTCATTAGGTCATTGCGTCATTAAGCTATTGAAGGTTTTTGGTGATGATGGCAATCCGTAAAAAATCCCTTCGAAACACTTTCAATTGTTGTAGAAATAACACTGCAACCAATGACCCAATGACGCAATGACCCAATGATTAATTAAAGAAAGATGGCTGTACCTGCAGATTATAGTGATGATAGTATCCGGTCGCTGGACTGGAAAGAACATATCCGTTTACGCCCGGGTATGTATATTGGCAAGCTGGGCGACGGCTCGGCCTATGATGATGGCGTTTATGTATTGCTGAAGGAGATCATTGATAACTCGATAGATGAGTTTGTGATGGGCGCCGGCAGAACCATCGAAGTAAGCATGAGCGACCATAAAGTATCCGTTAGGGATTACGGCCGCGGCATACCGCTGGGCAAAGTGATCGATTGCGTATCCAAGATCAATACCGGCGGTAAATATGATAGCAAAGCCTTCCAAAAATCGGTAGGTTTGAATGGGGTGGGTACCAAGGCGGTTAATGCACTTTCAAATTCTTTTATTGTGCAATCATACCGGGATGGGCGGACCAAAATAGCCGAATTTGAGAAGGGCGAATTGATAAAGGATGAACCTGAAAAAGAAACCACCCAACGCAACGGCACAGCCATCAACTTTTTGCCGGACGATACCATTTTCAGGCATTACCGGTTTATCCCGGAGTTTGTAGAGAACATGATTTGGAACTATGTGTTCCTGAATTCGGGACTTACCATCAACTTTAACGGTACCAAATTCTTCTCGGAGCGCGGCTTGTACGACTTGCTTACCCGTAATTCGGATGCGGAGTCGATGCGTTATCCGATCATTCACCTGAAAGGCGAGGACATCGAAATAGCCATGACCCATGGCCAGCAATACGGCGAGGAATATTATTCGTTTGTTAACGGGCAGCATACCACCCAGGGTGGCACGCACCAGGCCGCTTTCCGCGAAGCAGTAGTAAAAACCATTCGCGAGTTTTATAAAAAAGAGTTTGACGCTTCGGACGTGCGTGCATCTATCGTTGCGGCTGTCGCGATCAAGGTTCAGGAGCCGGTATTTGAATCGCAAACCAAAACCAAACTGGGTTCGCAAAATATTGGGGAGGATGGCCCATCGGTCCGCGGCTTTATCAATGATTTTGTTAAGAAAGAACTGGATAATTACCTGCATAAAAACCCGGCCGTTGCCGATGCGTTGTTAAAACGCATTATGCAATCGGAACGGGAACGGAAGGATATTGCCGGCATTAAGAAACTAGCTAATGAGCGTGCCAAAAAAGCGTCTCTGCATAACCGAAAACTGCGCGACTGCAAAGTGCATTTTGATGAAAATCACGAGCGCAAACAGGACACTACCTTATTCATTACCGAAGGTGACTCAGCCAGCGGGTCGATCACCAAATCGCGCGATGTGATGTGCCAGGCAGTGTTCAGCCTGAAGGGAAAACCGCTGAATTGTTATGGGCTGACCAAAAAAGTTGTTTACGAGAACGAAGAGTTTAACCTGCTGCAGCACGCGCTGAATATTGAGGATGGTTTGGACGATCTGCGTTACAATAACATCGTAATAGCTACCGATGCCGATGTGGACGGGATGCACATCCGCTTGCTGCTGATGACCTTCTTCCTACAATTCTTCCCCGACCTGGTAAAGGCCGGGCATGTATTCATATTACAAACGCCTTTGTTCCGTGTCCGCAATAAAAAGGAAACGATTTATTGTTATAGCGATGAAGAGCGACGCAACGCGATAGCCAAATTAGGTGTAAAACCCGAGATCACCCGCTTTAAAGGATTGGGTGAAATTTCACCGGATGAGTTTGGATTATTTATTGGCAAAGATATCCGCCTTGACCCGGTGATCCTGAAAGACGCCAATATCAAAGGCCTGCTTGAATATTTTATGGGTAAAAATACGCCTGCGCGTCAGCAGCATATCGTCAACAACCTGAGGGTGGAGAAGGATGATGAGAGTATTAACCCGGTGATAGCCGAAGAGGTGGAGGGGGTTGATTTAGCGGTGGCCGTGTAGAAATTCTGTAAATGAGTGCCGGAATTAAAATAGGGTGCCCCAAATGCAAATGGATGCCCGATGGCGGCAACCACTGGTTGTGCAGTTGTGGGCATGAATGGAACACCTTTGATACAAAGGGAAAATGCCCTGCTTGCAACGTCCAATGGGAAGATACATACTGTCCTGCTTGTGGTGAGCCATCTGAACATGAAACATGGTATCGTGTCGATCTCGAAGAACAGTCCGTTGAGACGCTGCCTGAGCCGATTTTGTCTGATCAAAATGAATTGTTAAGGCGTAAGGAAATCGTTGAAAAAAAACTGGCTACATATGGAATAAATACCAAGATAACATTCCTGCCGTACTTAAGATTTTCCGAAACAGATTTTCAATCGCCTTACGAAGTCGGTTGTCGGCTATTGGTTTTATGGGCCGTTTCCAGCCTCGCGGGGAACATGGGCAAAAAGCAGGCCGTTGAGGGCTGGCTTAAGAAAACCGTACTTTGGGATAAATTGTCTCCAAATGAAAAAAAAATATTTATCGGAAAACCTTCCAAGCAGGTATTGATCGACTTTACCTGGCAATTGGAGTCTGTTATAGTTTTATGCTGGACGGTAAATTTGCTGGCAATCCTGCCAGACCTGAACAACCAATTATCTGATGAGGATATGAAGGAATTGTGGAACAGGTTGCCCATAGGTGAAAACCCTGATGCCTTTTTGAATACACTTGAGTTCAGGAACAAAGAAGATATCTTTATAGAAAATATTATAAATGAAATGGCTACGAGTCATTTAAGGGATATGTTACTTTCCGGAAAAAAAGACGCTCCCCATTTCAATCCAGCAATATCTTTTAACCGACATAAGCCCCTAAATTGGATTAGAAAATTTAGCGGAATTGACGATTGGGATGAGACTGACACATCGACGTGAACACTACTTCATTAAAGACCGTTAATCCCTTGATTTTGAAAAAGAGTAAGATCAAATAAAAAATATTACCTTGTATCCCCATATTTTTTCAGAGGGATAAAATGACCAACCACCAAATAAAAATAAACTTCAAAGAGTATAACTCCATTAATGATCTTGATAAACCCACCCATGATCTTTGCCTAGAAGCGGTTAAGGCTATGGGAAACTCACATTCTCCGTATTCGAGATTCAGGGTAGGGGCGGCATTGCTGTTGGAGAGCGGAACAATTTTGCATGGCAGCAACCAGGAGAATGTGGCTTACCCATCAGGCTTGTGTGCCGAACGGGTGGTTTTATTTAATTGGGGCGCCAATCACCCGGATGATCCGATCGTTGCTATGGCGGTAACGGCGCAAACCGATGAATTTGAAATTTTGCAGCCGGTTGCTTCCTGCGGTTCCTGCCTGCAGGTATTGGCCGAATATGAAAAAAAACAAGGCAAGCCGATAGAAATTATATTATTTTGCGCCAAAGGCCCGGTGTGGGTAATGAAAGGCGTGGAAAGTTTTCTCCCGTTTTTATTTTTTGAAAAGAGATTAATATCATGAGGATCAAAATTCTATTATTTCTTTTCCTGGCATTTGCTGCCGGCGAAAATGTTCAGGCGCAAACTGGTTTCCCGTTTGCCAACGAGATCCAGGCGTTTAAACACCAGGACAGTATCAGTTTTCCGCCAAAAAATGAAATCTTATTTATCGGTAGTTCGTCTATCCGCCTATGGACCGACCTGGAGCAACGTTTCCCTGGCAAGCCGATCATCAGGCGCGGCGTTGGCGGCAGCGAGCTTTGGCAGTTGGTTGATTATTATACGCCCTATATATTATTCCCCTATCATCCACGCAAAATTTTTATTTATGCAGGCGAAAACGATATCGCAGGTGGCAAAACCGGAAAATTTGTATTTGACGAGTTTCAGAAACTTTTCGAGATGATCAATAAACAGTTGCCGGATGCAACGGTTTATTTCATGTCGGTAAAAATGAGCCCAAGCAGGGTGAAATATTTTAAAGAAGTAGCGGTTGCGAATGAATTGATAAAAAACTATTTGGCGAACAAACCCAACAGCGCTTTTATTGATCTGAACACGGTACTGCTCAAAAGCAATACCTCGATGCCCGATTCATCCCTTTTCAGGGCCGATTACCTGCACCTTAACAGCAAAGGGTACGACAGGTGGCAGCAGGTGCTGGAGCCGGTAGTGAATTAGGTTAAGTAGTCAATGGTCAATAGACCATAGTCCATAGCGGAAAGCTTTTTTTATTCGGACATATTCTTGCTATCGACTATGGACCATGGTCTATGGACTTCAGGAAAATACACTGTTCACATTGGTTATCTTCCAGCCACTGCCGGTATTGGCGATAGTAATGTAATTGCTCCTGGTGAAATTTTCGTATTTCATATCTACCTTAATAATGGCGATATTGGCATTGTTTTCAACCACCGAGGTACTGGTTGTACAAGCTTGCTCGGTGTTTTTGTTGTTTTGAAGATAGTCGAGCATTTGCTTTTTGGTGAAGCTTAATACCTGTTTGCCCCGAACCATGTTAAACGCAGCCGATTTATCCAAAACGTCATTCAGGCCACTGAGTTTTCCCCGGGTCATGGCGTCTACATAAGTGTTGATGGCATAATTTTTTGTTAATTTTCCGTCATCGGTTGGTTTTGCATTAACGGCGCCGCCGCAGCATACCAGCAAGGCTAAGCCAAGCATAATTTTCTGTAAGGTTTTCATAATATTAAAATTTAAATTGTTGTGAAATTTATACTGATAAGACACAAGTACTAATTAATTAGTTACAACAAGAGTGGCTTTAATGGCTATATTTAACAGTTTTTAACAAAGTCCGAAGTCCTCAGTCTAAAGTCTTGAGTCGATTCCGGCTTTTTATTTTTTTGACTCAAGACTTAGGACTTTAGACGCACGACTTAACAAAAAATGATCGAGTTAAACACCATTATGCTGCAGTTTGCCGAACAGGGCGAAAAAACCGGCTGGACCTATATCGAAATACCGGCAGATATAGCTCAACAGCTTAAACCCGGTACCAAAACATCTTTCAGGGTGCGGGGGATGCTGGATAGCTGCGCGGTTAGCGGCATGGCATTAATGCCAATGGGCGGCGGAAATTTTATTATGGCATTAAAAGCGGATGTAAGGAAACGCCTTCACAAAAACGCGGGCGCCATGTTACATGTGGTGATTGAAGAGGATACGGAGTATAAAGTTGAAGTGCCGGACGATCTGCAGGAATGTTTTGATTTTGAACCAGAAGCGCTCGATTTTTTTAATAGCCTGCCAAAATCGCACAGGGATTATTTTATTAAATGGATAGATGGCGCAAAAACCAGTGAGACCCGCGCTAAGCGCATTGTAAATACGGTGAATGCCATGCTGCGTAAATGGCGCTACAACGATATGATGCGGGCGATGAAGAAGGAATAGATTTTTATGCTGATTGGTAATTTAATTTAGTAACCGGATAAATTCTAAAGGCGTCAACACAGGCAAAACCGGAATGCTGTCTTTCTGCAGCTGCTTGTCCCTCGAAATAAAATAATCGATCTTGTGGTGTATGGCTGCATAATACTGTAGTGCATCTTCTATATCATCGACTTTTGAATGTAAAGCTATCAGTACTATTTCATGGGGTGCATCAATAATAGTTATATCTGCCAGAAAGCTGATCAGTAGTGTTTTTGCTGTGGTGTTTCCATATGCTTTTGCTACCCAATATCCAACTATAGGCAAAACAGATGTGGTGATAAAGGCATTTATTTTTTTAGCAGCCACCATATTTAACACAGCCTCGGCTTCTGCGAAATCCGGGCGTTTCAGCGTATAATCAAGCAAAATATTGGCATCCAGAAATATTTTAACCGCCATGTTTCGGATCGTTATAATATAAATCCTTAAGGTCTGCTTTCGGGTCAATACGATGCTCACCTAATTCCTTCACCAGGTCGACAAAACTTTTTCGCTTTACGGGCTTTGTGATCTCCTTTAAATAGCTTTCAACCAGCTCGGAGACACTCGTACTGTGCTTCTCGGCATATTGCTTTGAGCTAGCTATAAGTGTTTCCTCGATCGTTAAATTTAAACGGCTTTTCATAAATCAAATATACGCATAAAATAAAAATATACGCATAATTAATATTTTTTTACTTTTTCAATATTTTCAAATGTTGAAATGTCTCGCGGTGTTTAAAAATCACCACATCTAAAATCCGCACATCTGCGCTATAACCTTTATCTTTACCCATCCATAATTTTTTTATTTAGAATGAGTGACGATTTGAGCGAAAATCAACTGCCTGCTGAACAAGACGATAAACTACATAACATAACCTCACTCGACGGCCTGTACGAAAACTGGTTCCTGGATTATGCATCTTATGTGATCCTCGACCGCGCCGTTCCGCATTTAAATGATGGTTTAAAGCCCGTGCAGCGCCGCATCCTGCATTCCCTTAAGGAGATGGACGACGGGCGTTTTAACAAGGCTGCCAACGTTATCGGTAATACCATGAAGTACCACCCGCATGGGGATGCTTCTATCGGCGATGCCATGGTGCAGATAGGCCAAAAAAACTTATTGATCGATTGCCAGGGCAACTGGGGCGACCCTGTAACCGGCGACTCAGCAGCAGCCCCGCGTTATATTGAGGCCCGGCTCTCCAAATTTGCGCTTGAAGTTGTTTTTAACCCGGACACTACCGATTGGCAGGCCAGTTATGATGGCCGTAACCGCGAACCCATTACGCTTCCCGTTAAGTTTCCATTGTTACTGGCGCAGGGCGCAGAAGGTATTGCGGTAGGCCTTGCCACCAAGATACTGCCGCACAATTTTATTGAGTTGATAGACGCTTCCATTGCCATACTAAATGGGGTTACGCCGAATTTGATGCCCGACTTCCCGACAGGCGGTATGGCCGATGCTTCGGCTTATAATGATGGTCAACGCGGCGGACGCGTGCGGATCCGTGCTAAAATTGTAGAGCGGGATAAAAAGA